>Ga0315336_1007278_pt1 | contig 10720 bp, 12 predicted proteins | sample ASW5metaG_FD_204512 | JGI IMG/M metagenome (GOLD analysis project Ga0315336, IMG submission 204512) | Ammonia-oxidizing marine archaeal communities from Monterey Bay, California, United States - ASW #5 | ecosystem: Environmental > Aquatic > Marine > Intertidal zone | place: USA: California... | reverse complement strand
GTAAGCGTCCAGCCAAGTACACCGTTGCAGGGATTTCGCCCCACTCACCGGGAGCGAAGCCGATCAACGGCTCATAACAGATTGCCTCGGCACGGGTGGGGCACAAGATGTAGTGCCGGGGTGCTACCCGGCGGTTCGCCGGCGATGGGCGGGTGCTTCCTGCCGAAGATTTTGTGACAAGGGCGGATAATATGCTTTATGTCGAGTAGGCGGAGATTTCCATGCGCTCATCGCTGCTGGGGGAGCCGGGCACCGGGATGATTCTTGATCCATTCGTGCGGCAGGAGTTCCTCGAGACGGTCCTCCGGGAGGGTGGGCAACCGGTCGAGCACATCTTTGAGGTACGCCCATGCGTTCACGCGATTGGCCCAGCAGGTTCCCAGCAGGCTGATGAGGATCGCAGCGGTTTCTCCTCCGGTCTCGCTTCCCAGAAATAACCAATTTTTGCGTCCGATCGCAACGCGCCGGATCGCACGTTCGGCCGTGTTGTTGTCGATGGGAAAAGACGGGTCCTGAGTGTAACACATCAGTTGCCCGCGGTTGTGCAGAATGTAGTAGATCGCTTTGTACATCGGGGACTTCGGCCGGAACGTTCGTGACTCCAGCAGGGCAAAGATCCTCTGGACTTGCGCGGCGCTTTGGCTCTGACGAACCTCACGGCGCTCCGGCTCCGGGCGGCCGGCGATCTGCTCTTCGATCCGGTAGAGCGCGGCGATCTCCAGGAGCACTTCGGTGGCGAAGGCAGGCTCGACCGCCTTGGCCTTTTCCACGTACCGGCGCGCATGCGCCCAGCACGAGAGCAATAGGGCGCAGTCCACATTCGCATAGCCCGCGTAATCGTCGCACATCAATGCGCCGCTGTAGCCGGAAAAGAACTCCTGGGGATGATCTTGTTTGCGCGTGAGACTGAAGGAGAAGTGCACCAGAGGCGGTCCGGCCCCGGAGACCGCGACCCACAGGCGGGTCTCTTTGGTCTTGCCCGCACCCGGATCGAGCATTTTCACCGGCGTGTCGTCATGAAAAACCACCCCGCTATCCAGGATCCGGCGTTTGAGAAGTTCCCACAGCCCGCTCGATCCTGCCCCCACTCCGGCCATCCAGCCGGCCATCGTTTTGCGGCTGATCTCCACCCCCTGGCGCAGCAGCATCCGCTCCTGCCGGTACAACGGCAGGTGATCGTCGAATTTGGAAACCGCCACATGCGCCAGCATGCCGGTATCGGCCAGGCACCGGTCCAACACTGCCGGAGGCACCGGCGCGGTCACCACGCCGTTCTCCTCCGCCCCCATCGGGCTGCCGTACTTCTCGCGCTTGTATACGTTGACCCGAAGGGTCTCGGAAATGTACTCAAGCTTCTCGGTCTGTTCGTATCCCATAAACGGCCGGGACTCTCCGGTTTCCGGGCAGATCTTTTCTTCTTCGGGGACCGGAATAATGATTTCGTGACGCGGCAGGTGTTCGGGCAGTGGACGGCGGCCCGGATGCTTGCGCTTGCCCCGAGGCTTTGCCGGAGTCTCTGATTCGAACGTAGGCTCCTCTTTGGCTTCGTCCGCATCCGCCGAAAGAATGACCCCGTCCATCAGCAGTTGGTTGATGTCGAGCTTCTCGCTCTTGCGTCCGTAGAGTCGGCGCAGCAGATCGTTCATCTGCTCCTGCATCGTTTCGATCGTGGCTTGCAATCGTTTGTTCTGTCCATCCATCTCGAGGATCAGATCATCGCGCTTGCGAAGCTCTTCGCGAAGTTCGGTTACGACCGCTGCCATGGCGCCAACCCTATCAAAAGACCCGGCACATGGCATGGAAGAAAAGCTTTAACGCGAAACTTTTCGGTAGCGCGGTAACCGGCGCAGTTCTTTGGCTTCCACTCCTTCGAGTAATAAGCTCAGCTCCGCGCGATCGAGCTCGGCTTGCTCACGGATACGAAACCGTCCACGCTCCAGCCGCTTGTACCAAATCGCAAATCCGTCCCCATCCCAGTACAGCAGCTTGATCATCGTCGAGCGGCGGTTCAGAAACACGAAGTAGTCTCCGCACATCGGATCGAGTTCAAGTTCATGCTCCACCATCGAGGCGAGCCGATCGAACGAGCGGCGCATGTCGCACGCTGCCCGGTAGACAAAGATCCGCTGCGCCGCTCCGATCGCAAGGCTCACCGCAAAGCCCGCATCACCTCGCGAAGGCACCCGGCGTCAAAACCCGGTTCCACCTCCACCCGGGAACTCTCTGCTTCGACAACGATCCGGACGCCCCGGCCCTGAGGGGCCGCCACTTCCTGAAAACCTCCACCCTTTGCTTCCTCGCACATCCGGCGCTTGTGATAATAAAAACTGTGCTCAGCGAGCTTGCGCTGCCGGCAGAACTCTCCGACTCCCTGCGCGCTCGTCTTTTGTTCCCTGATCAGTTCCAACCATTCCGCATGACTCCGGGCTTTTCGCTTCACCATGATCTTCTCCTTTCGTTGGATCGATCATGACCGTAACGCGCCAGCCATACTGGGCATAGATGGGGTTCGTAAGACGCTTACGCATCAAGAACCTCGTGGAATTGCATTGTAGGGCTGGTCTCGCCCGGAACGTCAGTTTGGTCGTCGGCAACGCGATAGAGCACACCGCCGAGAAAGGCATCCAGGGTGGTGTATCGGCCGTTGTCATATCCGGCGATTATTGCGAAGTCCCGACCATTGCTGTCGGGAATTTTGAATGACTGTCCAAAATCCTGCTGCGTCAGCGGGATCGAGATCTCATCTTTAATCGACTGGTAGATCTGGCCATTGGCAGGGATGCTGACAACACCTCTGCTTGTGTATGGCTGGCTGATGGTCCAGTAGTTGGCGTTGGGGGGACTGTCAGGGGGGACGTCATCCCTGTGAATTACCTGCGTTACATTGACCCCAGCGTCGGTGACCTGTGCGAGCAAAAGTAAGCATAGAACGACTGTCGGCTTCACAGGATACTCCGCTGGTTTGAAATCCCGGCTATGCCGGATTGCGGTAATCGGTGGCAGAACGTCGAGTTCTCGATTTTCCTATTAGCTGTTAGAGACGGCGTCATAGCTCACAACTCTGCCCGGCCGTGTTGAAGAATCTTTCCGTGCGGCCACAGTACTGGCTATTCGTGACTGAAGCACCACACTTTGTCAATTTAAATTGACCGCATGAGGCTTCATGGCTAAAGATCACTTTGAAGTTTGCTGGATACAAATCCGGCCACATATGCAGTAGTCCAATGAAACTCTACGTGGGGGTAACAGACAACGAGTGGTTCGAGTTTGTCAGGAAACTCGAACCCGACGAGGTCAACTTCTGGCGACCCAGGAGCACTACTAACTTCAGAGCCCTGGAACCAGGCGGCATTTTCCTGTTCAAGCTCCATAGTCCACACGACTTCGTCGCGGGTGGAGGCATATTTTCAGGCTTTTCAACGCTGCCGCTCAAACTGGCCTGGGATGCGTTCGGAGAGAAGAACGGGGCGGCGGATTTCCAATCGTTCGCACGATTGATCCTCAAGCACCGGAGGGAGAGTGAGCCGAATCCTATGATCGGTTGCATTCTGCTCAGTGAACCATTCTTTCTCTCTGAAGAGGAGTGGATACCCATTCCCTCCAATTGGTCGAAGAACATCGTCGCGGGAAAGGGGTACGACACGGCAGAGGAACACGGAGCCTGGATATGGGATCAGCTGCAGGACCGGCTGACAAGAGATAGGCCTCAGGCACATGTACTTCGCGAAGGTTCGATGAATTACGGCACCGGCAAGGTCTTAGAGGGCCGCGAATATCTGGCGAGGGCCCGTCTCGGACAGGGAGCTTTCAGGATTCTCGTCACCGATACCTACTCCAGGCGTTGCTCCATTACTGGAGAAAGAACTCTTCCCGTACTCGAAGCGGCCCACATAAAGCCATATGCCGAGGCGGGCCCCAACCTCATTCAAAACGGGTTGTGCATGAGATCCGATCTGCACATACTCTTCGATAGAGGTTATCTCACGGTGACGGATGATTACCGTGTCGAAGTAAGTCCTCGCATCAGGGAGGAGTATGAGAACGGCCGGGAATATTACGCCCATCATGGGAAAGAACTCGCCGTTGTCCCCGAACAAGAGGTTTTGAAACCATCCAAGGAGTTTATTCAGTGGCACAATGAAAACATCTACGTCGCCTGAAATGACAACACCTGACCAATCTCTTGATGCTCTCCGATTGAAGCTGCGCGAGTTCGCATCGGAACGCGACTGGGAACAATTCCACACACCCAAGAACCTTGCCATGGCCCTCAGCGTTGAAGCCTCCGAGATCGTTGAGCATTTCCAGTGGCTTACCGCAAAGGAAAGTCAGGAACTCGATAAGGAGACCCTGGAAAAGGTGGCTGAGGAGATTGGCGACGTAATTAACTACGTGGTCAGCCTCGCCGACATACTTGAAATTGATCCTAGTGATGCGGCCTTTCAAAAGATCGCGACCAACGCAAGGAAGTATCCTGTGGATCGCTCCAAAGGCAACGCCCGCAAATACACTGAACTTCACGGATGAGGCTTTACTCCGCGACCTCCCAGCAGTTCGTCGAAGACACTGCCCGCAACCAGATCGCGGGAAAGCTGAAGGCGTCGTTCTTTGATCAGTTCCGGTACGAACCACCCGACAGTGAAGTCCGCTCCTGGCAGAATTCGTTGCGGGCGATGTCCAGCGTGGTCCAAGGAACTAGGCTTGATGACCATGGCATGATCCTTGAGTACCAGCTTCCCCTCAGCTCTCAGCGGCTGGACTGCCTGATCAGCGGGCATGATCAGAGTGGTAGTCCGTCTGCCGTGATCGTTGAATTGAAGCAGTGGGAAGGCTGTGGGGAGGCGGAGGGTGAGAATGAAGTCCTGACGTTTCTGGGTGGCGGCGAAAGGGAAGTTCTTCATCCTTCAGCTCAGGTCAATGGATATCGCATGTACCTGGATGACACGCACCCGGCATTCTACGAGGAACCTGATCCTATTGCGCTACACGCTTGCTCGTATTTGCACAATTACCACTTCGAAGAAGGTGACACTTTGTTCGCCGCCAAATTCGATCAGGTTCTGCAAAATGCCCCGGTGTTCACTGCAGACCATTACGACGAGATCAGCGGGTTCCTGACGGAAAGGCTCGCCCAGGGTGACGGGCTGAAAGTTCTGCAGCGCATTGAGGAGGACAGATACCGCCCGAGCAAGAAACTGATGGACCACGTCGGAAACGTGATCAAGGGTCAATCCGAATACGTCCTCCTGGATGAGCAGCTCGTGGCGTACGACAAGGTTTTCGCAAGGGCACGGAAGGGTTTCCACGACCGCAAGAAGAGCGTGATCATTATCAAGGGTGGCCCGGGCACGGGGAAGTCGGTCATTGCACTCAATCTGATGGCCGGCCTTCTACTGGACGGATACAACGCACATTATGCGACCGGCTCGAAGGCATTCACCGAAACCCTGCGCAAGATCGTCGGGCAAAGGGGAGGAATTCAGTTCAAGTACTTCAACAGCTACGGCAAGATCCGACCCAATACACTCGACGTGCTGATCTGCGACGAATCCCACCGGATCCGCAAGTCGAGTAGCAACCGCTTCACCCCCGCCTCGGAGAGATCAGACCTGCCGCAGGTCCTGGAATTAATCGAAGCATCCAAAGTTGGCGTATTTCTCATCGATGACGACCAGGTCGTGCGACCTGACGAGGTGGGGTCCGTAAGCCATATTCGTCAATACACGGAAGACAAGGATTGCGACGTGATCGAGTATGAGCTCCAGGCGCAGTTCCGGTGTGCCGGTTGTGATGCGTTCGTCAGTTGGGTGAACAACACGCTGGGGATTTCGCGGACCGCACACGTGCTTTGGCAGGGCGCTGAGGGGTTCGAATTCAAGATTTTCCCGGATCCTGCCTCGCTCGAGTCTGCGATCCGTGAGAAAAACGGCGAAGGGCTATCCGCCAGGATGACCGCGGGATTCTGCTGGGAGTGGTCCAAGAAGCCCAAATCAGATAGGACCTTGGAATTGGACGTGAAGATTGCTGACTATGAGCGGCCTTGGAATGCTCGGCATGATGCTACCCGACTCGCCAAGGGCATTCCCAAGGCACATTTGTGGGCGTACGAGCCAGGGGGAATTGATCAAATTGGCTGCGTGTATACGGCACAGGGCTTCGAGTTCGACTACGTTGGCGTTATTTTCGGGACTGATCTCACGTATGATCTGGACCGTCAGGAGTGGGTTGGACGCAAGGAAAACTCCGGGGATTCAGTGGTCAAGAGATCTAAAGAGCGCTTTTCCGAACTCATCAAGAATACGTACCGGGTCCTGTTGAGCCGGGGCATGAAGGGGTGCTACGTGTATTTTCAGGATAAGGATACCGAGAGGTTTTTCAGGAGTAGGATGGAAATCTGATAAATCTACATCTAATGTCACGTCATCCAACGTTACTTGTCTCTTACGATCGGGCAAGATTGGGGAACAAAGATCTTACGAGAGATTGACATCAGGATTTTTGCTTTTTTCTGAACGCAGAGACCACCGCCTTACCGTAAGATCGGCTTGATCCGGACGTCTTCTCCAGTAGCGATAAACAGCGTAAGCATTCGTACCAACGGCCATTAAAATCCCAAGCTTCGGAGAGATTTGAGTCATTCCCAAGGCAGTCGTACTGGCAAGTGTATACGGAAGAATCGGATCTGCGCAACTAGACCGACTTAACACGGCCTCAATCATACCCGCACTTTCGCTACCGCGTTTGCGAACTTCTTTTACAAGCGCGTTTCCGTAATCGTTCAAACTTCTCTCGAGATTTTGCTCCAAATTGATGGATGACTCTTTGGCGTTCTGCCAGTTACTTAAAGCGATAAAATACGCCATGCCGACACTTCTTTTTATTTCAAGAAGGTCGTCCGCAGACACATGAGCAAGGGAAGAACGATTTGGCATCGGGGCCCGCAGAGTGAGAGTTGTTCGTTCCGGTTTATTGCCGGATCGACGAGCTTCTCTTTTGAGGAATTCGCCAGCAAATACGCCGGCTACTGGTTCGCATTCAGGAAAACTGGGGATTGCGCCGAATTCACGAGCCTGATTGTATTGGTATATATCGGTGACCCAGCGGAAAAAATACTCGAGCGCCCTGAGCGTCTTTTGAGGAAGGGAAGAGTCGAGTAATTCCGCAACATTCTCTAGAGTTTCATCTCCAGAAACCACTCCAACGGAACGCCCAACAGCTGTAATCAACATTCCTCTCCTCAGACCAGAACCAGCAACAAGCCTTGTCTCGTCCACTGCGGCTTGCACACAATCAGTCCGCCACTTCTTGGTGACACTCCAGAGTTGCTCCATTTCTGTCTGGGGGATATCTATATTGTCGGGGAGGCGAGGCGCTGGGCCATTTGCCAACAAAGTTTCGATCCTCATTTGAAATCGACTTCCAATGCTGTGTTCGGGCCAGTACTCTGGTGTGAAGTCGCTCTTGTTGTCCAACACTGCGTCAAGACGATGTGCGATTTCCTTGGCATCATCTCTAATGCCAAGAATTGCATTTCTCTCATCACCGTTTCCCATCGCAACACGTAAGGCGTCTGTGAAGCTGCCAATACTCTTGTCTCGGAATGAAGCGATCACTTCCCCTTTGCGAAGGCCCGCCTCCAACAGAGTCATGTTCGATCCGCTAAGATGTTGGGCTATGCCAGCGGAGATGAAAAAAAAGATGTCGGGAACCAATACGCCTGGTTGAAACAGCAAATTTGTGAGAAGATTTCGCTCGAACGAATCGGCGTCCAAGTAACTTTCCAACTGAAGATCAGCAGAGGAGAGATAAACTCTTTTTACAGGGGTTTTCATGGTACTACTTCCAAAATCGTTTGCGGTCGCCAGGACTCTCTATGGTTCTTAATATATTCTGAGTTCACGCCTTGCCTTGAGGCGTAGATCAATCTACCCGGAATTCTGTGATTTGGCGATTGTAAGAATATAATGATTTTGGAATTCGGGGTGATTCGGTTTCCGATGAAAAGCCATGACAGGCGGGATCAATTCGCGCTACGCATGATTCTTCTCCCCTGAATTTTCCATCGATTCGCGAATTCTCTTCATTTGAATCAAATAGTCACCCGAATGAAGTGAATCGAAGCGCCGCGACACAGCATCGTCCGCACGAGGCGGGTATCGTAACTCAACGTTAATGTTGCCTACGCTCTTCCTGGTAACTGTTTGATCGCCCAGATCTGTTTGTTCGACGGATATATTAAAAGAGAGAGGCTGAATATCGTATTCTGCGCCGGGAAAGTTGCTCTCGTAGCCTTCCAGTGTCTGTTCTTGGTTGTGGTTTTTATCGAACGTCTCAGTCGCTTTGGCGATCGCGCCCGTAAAGAAAAGCTCTTGTGCTTGATTAACCAGGTAGGCCGCAACGCGCGCACGGAGGTAATCGGGTTGCAGAGTCCCGTCCCGCATTTCCGGGAAAAGGGCAATCGCACAGTCTGCGAATGCCAACGCGTACTCTTGAAAGAGCTCCGGCTCACCCAATTCCATGTAGTTCAAGAGTCCGTCGGTCTCCATATTTGCAGGTCCTTCACTGTACATCGTAGGTACAGATGATTTACAAGGTCCCTTCTTGAGAATTCTTTCCATTAATCGAAGGCAGCTCACCGCGTAATCCGTTGCGTTGTATGTAATCCTCAAGCTCGCGCACGACGGTGTTTTCTGTCACCAGATATCGATAGCACAACTTGGTCCTGATGAATTCCTTGATAATCGGGTCCAACGACAGAGTCTGGTTGGATATCGCATCGATCTGTGTTTCCGTAAGGTTCTTCAGGACAAACAAATCGCAAATGTAGATATTGAAGCGATCACCGCTTCGAGATCCGCTTGCGTGAAAGCTCAGCCGATCGAACAGGCCGGATTGTCTTCCCGGGATTTTGCTCAGTTCCTCAATTCTGGAATTGTCCAGATTTGCTCCGGCCATCCCGACGTATAGGAATTTGTCATTCTCGTCATAGACTGCGTACACCCCGGGGGCGATTCGAGGAATGGACGTGTTCGGCCATTCGCTGAATCGGAACTTCGGCGCGAGCGTCAGTTTGGAAGCGTATTCTTCGATTTGCGAGTCACGCATTGAGCAGGTGGAGCGTATTCACATTCGAGTTCTACTCTATTCGTCGAGGTCCTCAGCCGCCTTGTATAGACTAACCGACGCACCGCCGCTGGGACCGTCCAGTCTGCTTCTAAAATATATCGATCGCATCAATTAATTCCCGGAGTTTCTCAAACTCCTGCACCAGGATTTCATCGTCGGTAGAACAAAACACAGGGGAGGCCAGAGTTTTCTCAAAACCCTCTAATCTCTCTATTTCTTGCTTCAAATCCTGAGTCCGAAGATAGAGCCTCGCGAGTGCCCACCGTACCTGCTTCAGCGCATCTTCGTCTTCGGGGAGGGCGGTCGAGGTAGCCTCGGCCAAGGTTGAGACCCCCATTGTCACCTCCGAAATCTCCTGGCATATATTTACAATCTGCTGCGCAAGACGTTCGCATTCTTCCTTCATTGCTCCTCCCGTTGCCTGATTCTGCAAGTTACTCTCCGATACGTGGCGCACCGGTCAGCCGCAACTCCCCAACCCTGCCGCATGTCGTCACGTATCCCCATGGCTTGCAGGCACCCATTTTGGTGCGGCTTTCCGATAAAGCGCAACCAATGGTTCGGCAATTCAATACTGGTCAAAGATTGTTGCCTCCATATCAGTAGTGCTCCAGTATCTCTGGCCCGCCCATGTGAGGATGGCGGTCATATATCTTAGATAGGCGTTTAAAGTGTTACCTTTCCAGTCCATAGGACATGGGCCGGGTTGAATGGCCTGCTCAAAAACGGGCCAGACTTTTTCTCGGATCACAGCATTGTCGAGGGCAACAGGTGGATCCTGTTGAAAGCCAAGAGCGCGGCACAGAAAATGTAGCGTCTTTGACGTAAGCACAGCAGACCACCCCAACTGTCCATTCTGATTACCTGTCAGCATTGCCCACGCCCCATTGATTGAGTGCGTGTTCTGAATGTTTACGGCGGAGTTATCTAGAACCCCGTTTATTGCCGGCAGTGGTCGATTGCCCCATATCGCATCAGGAACACGCCACATCTTCCCCCACGAGACGACTAACGCGAGGCCTTGCAGGTATTGTCCGTTTTGGAACTCTTGAATGATCGCTTGCGGGCTTGAGGTAATTGGTCCAGGCGGCCAATTAGCAGGCGGAATTATCCGATGATTCCAATTCTGGGGATCGAAGTTCCGCCCCGCAAATTGAGCGGCGGGGGCCACCCCATGTATGGGAATGGGGTGGGCTGCTGCTGCTTGCGCTGTTTGTAAGTCAATCTGCCAGTTCATCTATTGCTGCTCGTCGGACGTGATGAATGACAGTTCGGTGCTGACACCGTCGATTCAGCGGCATAGTAGTCTCACCATTTAACTGGTACTGCCGTACCGCCTTAGCCCCAAGCGAAACATTCCCGTCCAACGATCTGAACTCAGGGCTATGAAGGTAGAGTCATTGTGACGTAGCCCGAAGCAGGTTGACGACAATATTGTACGGAGCGGTTGTTGGACTCAGCGAGGTACTTGCCTCACGGGCCGGAGCGAAAATGGAGGTCTCCGTTTATTGCCAGGGCGCCTTGCAAAGATTGACCACCAGAAACCCAACCTCCCCCTAAAGGGGGGAGGGTTTCTGGTGGTCAATCGCGCTTT
>Ga0315336_1007276_pt1 | contig 10726 bp, 10 predicted proteins | sample ASW5metaG_FD_204512 | JGI IMG/M metagenome (GOLD analysis project Ga0315336, IMG submission 204512) | Ammonia-oxidizing marine archaeal communities from Monterey Bay, California, United States - ASW #5 | ecosystem: Environmental > Aquatic > Marine > Intertidal zone | place: USA: California... | reverse complement strand
GCACCGGAACGTCGGGCAGGCGATGCACCAGGAACCCTGGCTCCGCTAGCCCCTCGAAGATTAGATCCGGTGTCCAATCCACTACCCAATTAGGCTCCCGGCGCGTCTGCGCGAACACCAGCTCCTCCACCTCCCCGAACACTGTGCTCTCATACCGCAGGATCACCTCTACCCCCGCCACGTCGGCTCCCGGTGGCGGCACCACTTCGTACGTCATGCTCGTGATCGTCGCCTCGGCGAAAATATCCTGGTAGCGCTTTGCGAACGCCTCCACGGCCGTTGTCTCCCGCACCCTCGTCGTCACCATTCGGTACGCGTCCTCGTACCGCTCCGACGCGATCAGGGTGAAGAAGATTTGGACCGCCTCCAGCGCTGTCTCCGGCGCGACCGATAGGTCCAACGCGTCGGCGCTTGGCGCCGACACGTCTACCGGCGCCGGATTCATCAGCTCGGGTACTGACGCCTCTTCTTCAGGGGTCGGGAAAAACTCCGCCAGATCGGGACCGTGGTCGCCGCACGCGCTGACCAAAGCCAGCACTAAGACGATCGCCGCAAGAGCGAGCGCGCGTTGGCGCTCTAGCATTCCGCACTCCGTCGCCCACCACGTAAAAGCCTCGACGTAGTATACCAACCGCGCCCCACCCAGCCGTCCGCCTGCGCGGCGCGTCGCCGCTCCGCCCGGTACAATCGCCGACGCGGGGTCGCGGAACGATATAGATGGCGGTTGATCGCTTCGCCCGAGCGTGTGCCTCGATCCTCGCTTTACTGTGTGCCGCGTTGCTGCTCGCCGTCTGCGGTGGCGGTGGCGGTGGCGGTGGCGGTGGCGGTGGTGCCCCCACTCCTGAAACGCTTTCCCCGACGGCCGCCCCCGATGCCCGCCCGTTTGCTCTCGGCTTCAGCGCCGTCCCCAGCGAGCTCACCGTCGACTCCCACTTCGCCCTCTTCGACACCGCTGCCGCTTTCGGCGACATCATCATGATCCAACGTGCCCCGCCCTGGGCCGAGCTCGCGGCGGGCGCCGTCCTCTCCGATGAGACCGTCGCCACCATTGAGAGCGAACGTGCCCGCCTGGACGAGCTCGGCCTTGAGCTCCTTTTCGCCATCGACCCCTTCGAGCTCACCGACCGCGCCCGCCTCAGCCCCGGCGCCCCCGGCGATTCCTTCGCCGACCCCGCCGTCGTCGACGCCTACCTCCGCTACGTTGACCTCATCGTCGAGCGCTACCACCCTCGCTGGTTCGCCCTCGCCGTAGACGTCGACCAGATCGCCCGTGCCAACCCAACCGACTTCGACGCCTTCGAAGCCGCCTACCGCAGGGCCTACGACCGTGCCAAGGAACAGAGTCGCGACACCGCCGTCTTTGCCACCTTCCAGCTGGAGGACCTGCAGGGACTGCTTCAGTGGGTCGACCCTCACCCGCCTCAGTGGCCCCTGCTCCAACGCTTCAGCGACGTCTTGGACCTCATCGCAGTGAGTACCTTCCCCTCCTTCGTCTTTCCTTTCGTCACCGAAATCCCCGACGAATACTTCTCCCGCCTGCGCGCCTTTGAGAAGCCGCTCGCCCTCGTCCCCGCCGGCTACGCTTCCGGCCCCGGCCGCGACGGTGTCACTTATGGCACTGAGTCCGGCCAAGCCACTTTCCTCAGCCGCCTCCTCACAGAGGCGGCTGCCCAGGAGTGGGAGCTTCTCGTCTGGCTCGCTCCGCAAGATCCAACCTATGCCACCGCCGCCCCCTATGATCTCGTCGCGCAGATGGGCCTCCGCGATCTCGCGGACGACCCCAAGGACGCCTGGAGCGTCTGGGTCCGCGACGCAGAACGGCCCTGGCTTCCCGCCGCCACGGCCGCCGCCACCGCGGACCTCTCCACTCCTCTCGTGGATGAGGATGCCGACACGCCGGAAGGAGCACCCGATGCCTGACGAGCCTCAGCCTGACCAGCCCGAAATCGTCTACAGCGCCAGCGACCCCATTAAGATTACCGTCGTCTCCGACTACCTCTGACCCTGGTGCTACATCGGCATGGCTCGCACCGACCGCATGGTCAGCGAGTTCACCGTCGAGGCCGAATGGGTTCCGTTCGAGCTTCATCCTGAAATCCCCGCCGCCGGCTACGAGCAGGATCAGCGTCGTCCCCTGATGAAGGTCGAGGTGCGCGAGCACCTAGCCTCGCTCGCCAAGGACGCCGGACTCCCCTTTGAGGGCAGTCCCCTCATCGCCAACAGCCACAACGCTCTCGCCGCCGGCGAGTGGGCACGCGACCAAAGCGATGATGCCTACGACAAGCTCCACCACGCCATCTTCACCGCCTACTTTGGCGAAGGGCGCAATATAAGCACCATCGACCAAGTCGTCGATATCTCCCAAGAGCATGGCTTTGACGCCGCCGACCTCCGCTCCCATCTAGAGCGGGGCACCTACCGCGACCTTGTCGCGCAGGGTGCCACCCGCATGCGCGAGCTTGGCATCACCAGTACCCCTACCTACCTCTTCGGCGATCGCTACATGATGATGGGCGCCCAGGACTTCGATACCTTCGCCAGCGTGCTCGGCCGTTTGGGCGTACCCCGCCGCAATTAGCGGGGAGCGCGGCTGTATACTTAGGCTTGGTGGTGGTGGGAAGCGGCTCGATGCGCACACGCGTTTCTTGGTTCGCGCTATCGACTCTGGTTCTGGTCACGACGCTCCTCCTCGTCGCCTGCGGCGGTGGGGACAGCGAATCTGAACGCGAGCACGCCCGCGGTCTGGAGCTAGCCCTCGCCGGCGACGACGATGACGCCATCCTCGCCTTCGACGCTGCCATCGACGCCGACCCAAACTTCGCACCCGCCTACAGCGACCGCGGTGAATCCCATCGCCGCCGCGGCAACCTCGACCAAGCCCTCGCCGACTTCGACCGTGCCCTTGAGCTCGACTCCGACCTCACAATCACCTACGCCAACCGTGCGCTGACCTACCTCCAACTCCGTAACCCCGAAGCCGCGCTCGAAGACGCCGAGCGCGCTCTCAACCTTGAACCCGACTTTCCGACCGCTCTCGCCGTCCGCGGCTTCGCCCAGCTCGAACTCGGCAACTCGGCTCGCGCCCTCGCCGATTTCAACCGCGCTCTCGAGCTCGCCCCCGACTTTCCCGTCGCCTACGACGGACGCGCCCGCGTCCACATCGCCAACGGCGCTCTCACTGCCGCTCTCGACGACGTCAACGCGGCGCTGGAGCTGGACCACACTCTCGCTGTCGCCTACGTCACGCGCGGCGAGATCCAACGTCTGAGAGGCGACACCTCTGCCGCTCTCGATGACCTCGACCGCGCCATCGAACTCGACCCCAACAACGTAGACGCTTATGGCGAGCGAGCCCTCACCAACCTGGAGCGCGATCGACCCGAGCTCACTCTCGATGACGCCGACCGCGTCATCGCCATCAACCCCAACGTCCCGGCTGCGTATGTGGCGCGCGGCCTCGCCCACGCCGCCCTCGGTGATTTTAAGACCGCCGTCGCAGACTTCAGTAACGCCATCGAGTTGGAGCCCAGCGACGCCACGCATTTTTTCAACCGCGGCCTCGCCCATTCCCGCATCGATGAGCACGAAGAGGCGATCGCGGATTTCACTCAGAGCATCGCCATCGGTACAGTCGCGAACCGCAAATTTTCCGATAGCGAGGCCTACTTGGAACGCGGCATCTCGCACGGTCGACTCCTCCAGCACGAGCTCGCCATCACCGACTTCAGCCGCGTCATCGAGCTCAGCCCCGAGGAGCCGCTTGCTTTCTTCAACCGCGGCGTCGCGCACGGCTTTCTCGGTAACAACGCCTCCGCCCTCGCCGATCTCGACCGCGCCATCGAGCTCGACCCCGCCTCCGCCTCCGCCTACCTGGAGCGCGGCATCCGCCTCGGCTCCACTGGAGATCCAAATGGCGCCCTTGCCGACTTTAACCGCGCCCTCGAGCTCGACCCCACCAGCGCCACCGTCTACTTCAATCGCGGCGTTGCCAACGCCGCTCTCGGCAACCCTAACGCCGCCCTTGACGACTGGGAGCTCTCCATCGAATTCTCAAACGACCCGGCTCTAGAGGACGCCATCCGCGCCCTCGTGGAGCAGCTAATCGTCACGCTTGGGCAGTCGCAGACTTCCTGACAGGCTCGAAGGCCTGCCTCGGGCGAACGTCCTTTCGCGACCGAAGCGGTCCTTCCGCGCTATTAGCACTTGCCGCGGGTATTAAAAATCCCGGGCTGCGTAGCCCGGGATTTCGTAGTGCGGAGCGGTGAGTGAACTATGCGCTCGTGGGTGCAGCCTCGGCCTCGACCGGCTCCAGCTTGCGGTATGTGCCCGCCTTCCGCTCGAAGCGGAACTCGCCATCCCCGAAGTCGACCGCGATGCAGTCGCCCTCTAGGAACGCGCCCGCCAACAGCTGCTTGCTCAGTGGATTCTCCAGTCGCTTCTGGATCACCCGGCGCAGCGGCCGCGCCCCGTACTGCGGGTCGTGACCCTCTTCCGCCAGCGCCGCCTTGGCCGCGTCGGACAGCTCGAACGTTAGCCCTCGCTCTTCCAACCGGCTCCGCTCCTCGGCCGCCATCAGCTCTACGATCTGCAGCAGCTCCGCTTGCGTAAGCGGCTCGAACACGATCACCTCGTCGATCCGGTTCAGGAACTCTGGCCGGAAGACTTCCTTCAGCGCCCGCTCCGCTCGCACCTCACGGTTGTGGCGTTCGCCGTCGTCGGCCGAGCGCTCGGTCGCGAAACCTATCGAGCCCGCGCCGGTCCCGGTCCCCAAGTTGCTGGTCATGATCAGGATCGTGTTGCGGAAGTCGACGGTGCGGCCGTGGCCGTCTGTCAGCCGCCCGTCGTCCATCACTTGCAGCAGCACGTTGAACACGTCCGGGTGCGCCTTCTCGATCTCGTCTAGCAGGATCACGCGGTACGGGCGCCGGCGCACGAGCTCGGTCAGCCCGCCCGCTTCGTCGTAACCCACGTATCCGGGTGGCGCCCCCACGATCCGGCTGATTGTGTGCCGCTCCTGGTACTCGGACATGTCCAGCCGCACGAGCGCGTCCTGGTCGTCGAACAGGAACTCCGCCAGTGCCTTCGCCAGTTCCGTCTTGCCGACCCCCGTCGGGCCCATGAATACGAACGACCCGATCGGGCGGCGCGGGTCGGTCAGCCCGGCCCGGGCCCGGCGGATCGCGTCCGCCAGCGATGTGATCGCCTGATCCTGGCCGATCACCCTCTCGTGCAGCTCCTCTTCGATCTGCAGTAGCCGCTCTGACTCCGCTTCCAGCATCCGCGACACCGGGATCCCAGTCATCGTCGCGATCAGCGCCGCGATCTCCGTCTCTCCCACCTCATCCACCGTGGGGTGCTCAGCCTCCCAAGCCGCCTTGCGCTCCTGGTATTCCTCGCGGATCTGCGCTAGCTCCTGGCGGACCAGCGCCGCGGCTTCATAGTCCTCGCGCTGCGCCGCCGCGTCTTGCTGATCGCTTAGCTCCTGCACGCGCTGCTCTAGGTCCGTGACGTCGCGCGGCATCGACTGCGTGTCAATCACACGTTTGGACGCTGCCTCATCGATCAGGTCGATCGCCTTGTCTGGCAGCCGCCGCTCTGTCAGGTAGCGATGGCTCAGTCGCACTGCCGCCTCCACCGCTTCCTCGCTGATCGTCACCTTGTGGTGCGCCTCGTAGCGGGGTCGCAGTGCCCGCAGGATCCAGATCGAGTCCTCGATGCTCGGCTCGTCCAAGTACACCGGCGAGAAGCGACGCTCCAGAGCCGAATCTTTCTCGATGCTCTGGCGGTACTCGTCCAGTGTCGTCGCGCCCACCACCTGGAGCTCGCCTCGCGCCAGCGCCGGCTTGAGCATGTTGGCCGCGTCGATCGCCCCCTCCGCTGCTCCGGCGCCCACCACCTGGTGGATCTCGTCTATGAAAAGGACGATCTCTCCTTCCGCCTGGCGCACCTCGTCCATCACCGCCGTCAGACGCTCCTCGAACTCGCCGCGGAACTTCGCGCCCGCTAGCAGCTGGCCCATGTCCAGCGCTAGCACCCGGCGATCGCGCAGGTTCTCCGGTACGTCGCCCTGCACGATCTTCTGCGCTAGTCCCTCCACGATCGCTGTCTTTCCCACCCCTGCCTCGCCGATGATCGCCGGGTTGTTCTTCTGCCGCCGATTTAAGATCTGCATCAGCCGCTGGATCTCCACGTCCCGACCGATCACCGGGTCCAGCTTGCCCTGGCGCGCCAGCTCGGTCAGGTTCGTCGTGTACTTCTCCAGCGACCGGTAGCGTGACTCCGCGCTCTGGTCAGTCACCCGGTGCGAGCCCCGCACTTCGTGTAGCGCCTGGTAGACCCGCTCCCGATCGATGCGGTGCGCGCTCAGGATCTGCGCTACGTCGCCGTCGTTCACGCCAGCAATCGCCACCAGTAGGTGCTCCACGCCGACATATTCATCCTTGAGCCGCTCCGCCTCCGCGTTGGCGCTCTCCAGCATCTTCACCACGCGCGGCGTCGTGTAGATCTGCACCACGTCCACCTGTGCCAGCTTGGGCGTGCGCTCTAGTGCCTCGCGCGTCTGCTGCGCCACCACCTCTGGCTTAGCGCCCAGCTTTTCAAGAAGTTGCGATGCCAGGCCGCCCTCGAGCGTGATCAGTGCCAGCAGCACGTGCTCCACGTCCCACTGGCTGTGGCGGTTGCTGCGCACTAGCTCCTGACTCGCCGTCAGCACCTGCTGCGCCTGCTCGGTGAATCTGTCCTGCCTCATCATTTTCCTGGCCCCTCTCTGCTTTGCCGTCTCGCAATCGACCACACGGCCGCGGCGTGTAAATAAGATCGGTGCTGTCGCATCAATTGGCTTGTTCTGCTAGCTCCCCGCTGGGTCAAACGGCCGTGGGGCGGGTAAATTCTTATCGCGCGCTCGCTGCAGCTCCACCCTTATCTCCTCGAGCTGATGCTCCAATTCCTCGGTGCGCTCCATCAGGCGCAGAATCACGTCCACCCCGGCGATGTTCACGCGCAGGTCGTCCATGAATCGACGGATCAGTTGCAGTCGCTCAATGTCGGCTTCGGAGTACATTCGTACGCCCCCGCGCGACCGCGCCGGCTGCAGCAGCCCCTCGCGCTCATAGGTGCGCAGCGTCTGCGCGTGCACGCCGATCAGCCGTGCCGCCACGCTGATCACGTAGACCGGTTCAGTCGATGAATCCACCGGTCGATCTCTCTCCCAGCCCCTGGATGATCATGCGGACTGCTGGTCGCCGGGCGCCGCCTGGTCGTCTTCTTTTTCGCGCAACTCTTCGAACAGCTCCCGCTCCCGGTCCGTCAGGCTCTCCGGTAGCACTACGCGCATCTTGGCGAAGAGGTCGCCGCGCTCTTTCTTGTCCAGTACCGGCATCCCCTTGCCTGTCAGACGGAACACGCGACCGTTCTGCGTCCCCGCCGGGATGCTCAACATCACCGACGAATCCACCGTCGGCACTTGAACCTCGCCCCCCAGCACCGCCGTCGTCAGCGGTATTGGCACCTCGCTGTGCAGCGCCGGCCCGCGTCGCTCGAAGCGCTGGTCCTTCGCCACCGAGATCACCAGCACCACGTCGCCCGGCGCCCCCCCCGCCTGCGCCGCTCCCTTGCCGCGCAAACGGATCTTGCTGCCCGTCTCGACGCCGGCCGGGATCTTCACCTCGAGTCGTTTTCCGGCCGCGTGTAGCCCACTCCCCTGGCAGGAATGGCACATAGCCGCGCCGATGTTTCCGGAGCCCCCGCAGGTCACACAGGCCTCGTGGGTTTGCAGCTGCACAGTCCGCGTCGAGCTCTTGTACGCCTCCGCCAACGACACCGTCACCTCGTGCGTCAGCGCGGGCGCGGGCTGCGTCCGGCGCCCGCCGCCGCTACGGAACAGCCTGTCGAACACCTGCCCGACGCCGCCACCGCTTAGGTCCTGGAACTCGTGCGCCTCAAACTGCGACGGATCCCCGCCGAACTCAAAGCGGACGCCGCCGCCTCCACTCGCCCCCCCGAAGCTGCGGAAGCCGCCACCCTGCTGCGTCTTTTCCATCTGCTCCGCGTGCATCCACTGGTCGCCCCAGCGGTCGTAAGCGGACCGCTTCTTCTTGTCTGAGAGCACCTCGTGGGCCTCGTTGACTGCCTTGAAGCGTTCCTCGGCCTGCTTGTCGCCGCCCGTAACGTCTGGGTGGTGCTTCCGAGCCAATCGGCGATAGGCGGACTGAATCTCTTTGGCGGAGGCGTCCCGCGCGACGCCGAGCTCGGCGTAGTAGTTCCGGGCCATGCCGCCTCCTCTCTGGTCCATTTGCATGATCGGGCGGGCCGCCCACATGTGGCAGATTGACTACAGTAAACACCAGGACATCGTATATCTTATATTGAGTGAATGACACTCAAGAAGATTGATTCTAAACGTGTGATAGCACAATTATGGCCATGAAACACTGATTCAGCAGCCACCCTCCCCCAAAAAAATCCCATCTCACAGGAAAAGGCGACCTGACAGAGATGTCCCCAATCACCGTCTTCGACACCTTCTGCGAGATGCGCTTTCTCATGCGCCGTATGAGCGATGATGCTTTTCGGCCCCGCCCCCATCGCCCCGAATGGCGGCGGCCGCTGCTCTGTCCAGCGGCTCTGCGACGGCGAGCTCGCCCCTCCGATCTACGCCTACGAGACCGACGGCGCTCTCAAGCTAGAGACGCCGTTTCCCGGCTTCGCCGCCGACGAGATCCAGGTGAGTCTGGAGAATGGCGTTTTCCCCATCCGTGCGGAGCACGCCCAAGAGACCACAAAGGACATGGGCGAGGACGAGACCTTCGACCACGCCTGCACCTACGTCGTGCGTGAGGCTTCCGTCGACGCCACCTTCAAGAACGGCGTCCTGACGCTCGCGATCCATACCTTGCCTGAGGTACAGCCCAAGCGGATTGTCGTCACCGCGGGCTAACGTTGCTTCCCCCTCCTCTTCTGTCGAGCGAGCCCCCGCAGACGCCGGGGCTCGCTCCTTTTAAGCTTGGAGCATGACCAATAAGACGGCTCCCGCCGGACCCACTCGCATGGTCGCGATCGTTCTGGAGGACCTCGCGCGCGATCAGATCGACTTGGTCCGTGCTCTCTACGACCGCGGTGAGGTAGACCGCGTGCCGCCTCACGTGCCGCTGGTTGGCCCCCGGCCGATCCCCGGTAGCCTCAGCGGATTAGTCGACGCCATGCGCATCATGGTCGGCGCCTATCAGCCCTTTGTCCTGGAATTGAGTGCGCCCGCGCGTCACTTCGACGGTAGCCGTCACCTGCTCCAGCTCTACGCCGGCCGAGGCGCGGACGAGTCCCGCGGACTGGCCGGCGGCATCGCCCGCGACCTCCCCCTCGACCCGCCTGAGCCGGAGATTCCCACTGCGAAGGCGGCGCTTCCTGCCATCACCGTTGGACGCTTCGACTCCGAACTCGATTGTGAGGCTGCTGTCGGCGAGCTCGCGGACCGGCAGTACTTCGTCGTTGTGCAGCAGGTGGTTCTGCTCGAAGAGCGTGAGGAAGCCTGGTCGCTGGAGCGGACCGTTACGCTCGGTGCGATCCGGGAGGTAGGCGCTTAGTTGGCCGAGATCGCGCACCACCGCCTCTACGGTGACATCTTCACCGCGATCGGAGCGACGGCCTTCGTAGAGCTCACCGCCATCCCGCGGCCTGCGGGTGTGCGGCTCTTCGCCAAGCTTGAGGGAACCAACCCGACCGGAAGCATCAAGGACCGCATCGTCTATCACATGCTCGCGCACGCCCAAGAGGACGGTCGGCTGCAGATGCGCCAACCGGTCGTGGAGGCATCGACTGGTAACACCGGCATCGCCCTCGCCATGATCGGCCGCCGCCTCGGCCACCCCGTGGAGGTCATAGCGCCCGAGAACGCCTACCCGCCCATCGCGCGTCTACTGCAGGTCTACGGCGCGCGCCTCACCTGGACGCCCGCTGAAGACGGTGTGCGCGGCGCCATGCGTGAGGCGGAGCGACGTGCTGCCGCGACCGGCGCCTACTTCCTCGACCAGTTCCACGACCGCGCCAACTGCGACACTCACTACGACACCACCGGCCCTGAGATCCATGCTGCCATCCCAGAGCCTGACGTCTTCGTTGCTGGCGTCGGTACCGGTGGCACCATCACCGGCGCCGGGCGCTATCTCAAAGAGCGGTTCCCTCATCTCAAAGTCGTGGCCGCCGAGGCGCATCCTGTCAGTCAGGTGCAGGGGCTGGCCAACTTCGACCAGGGTTTCATGCCGCCCATTCTCGACACCAGCCTGCTGGACGCTAAGATCCTCGTCCGCAGCGTCGACGCCTTCCGCGCCGCCCGCGAGCTTGTCAGTCTCGAAGGGATCTTCGGCGGCGTCTCCGCTGGCGCTGTACTGCACGTCGCTCGTATTTACGCCGAGCGCCTACACCGCCTCGGCGCCCTTCCGGCTAAGGATCAGGACGAGATCAGCATCGTCTGTGTCTTCGCTGATGCTGGTTGGAAGTACCTCGACTCCCACCTCTGGCTGCGAGAGCCTGCCGCCGAAGAAGACCTCGAAGAGATCGTCTGGTGGTAGAGGCGCTTGTGGGAAACGCAGCTCTGCACGGGTGCGTCGCCTATCATTCTGCGAACCGTGAGGCTGCCTGACCGGAGGCTGCGCTATGCCCGTCGTCACGATCTCGGCCCAGTTCGGCGCTGGCGCACGCGAGGTCGGCCAGCGCCTCGCTGCCAACCTCGACC
>Ga0315336_1007275_pt1 | contig 10729 bp, 10 predicted proteins | sample ASW5metaG_FD_204512 | JGI IMG/M metagenome (GOLD analysis project Ga0315336, IMG submission 204512) | Ammonia-oxidizing marine archaeal communities from Monterey Bay, California, United States - ASW #5 | ecosystem: Environmental > Aquatic > Marine > Intertidal zone | place: USA: California... | reverse complement strand
TGTGGTCCTTTGGCTTGTTGCGATAATTGGTTTCGGCCCGTTACACGCGGTAGCGTCGCTTCGCCTTGCCCGCAGGGAGGGTGGGTGATGGATCCGATCGTCGTGGTCGGTTCGGGTGCAACCGGGGTACATTTTGCGCTCTCCGCTCTGGAAAAAGGACGACGCGTGCTGATGCTCGATGTCGGCCATGCCCGCGCAGAGCCTGTCCTACCGGGCGAGCCGTTCAACGCGCTGAAGGAGCGTCTTGAAGATCCGGTCCGCTACTTCTTGGGGAAAGATTTCGAGGCCCTCACGCTGCCGGGTGGCGAATCGGAGTTTTACCAATTTCCGCCGAGCAAGCAGTATGTTTTCCGCGCACCTCCAAATTCTGCATACCGCGCTGCCGGGTTTTCTCCACTCTCTTCGTTTGCCGCCGGAGGCTTGGCGGAAGCGTGGACGGGCGGCTGTTATCCCTACACCAACGCGGAACTGGCCGAGTTTCCCTTCGGGTACGACACGCTGGCCCCCTACTATACGAAGGTGGCAGAGCGAATCGGCGTCGCCGGTGTCGACGACGATATGGCGAGGTTCTTTCCACTCCACGACGGGTTGCACGAACCGCTACAACTCGATGAGCACTCCCGGCTATTGATGGAAAGCTATCAGAGGCAGAAGCGCACCTTCAACGATAAGTGGGGGTGCTACTTCGGCCGGTCGCGGATCGCCACCCTCAGCAACGACCGGGCTAACCGCAAAGCGTGCACGTATCTCGGCCGCTGTTTGTGGGGTTGCCCAACCAATGCATTCTACACTCCTTCGCAAACACTTGCCGAATGCCGCGCGCACGAAAACTTTCGCTACGTAAAACAAACGTGTGTCAGCCATTTTGTTTTCGACGCCTCTGGCCGGGTTCGCAAACTTGTCGCCCGTTCGCTTGATGACGGATCCGAAGTCGAGTTCGATGTGGGGACTCTCGTGCTGGCGGCGGGCACGCTTTCGTCCGCCAAGATCTTCATGGATTCGATCTACCGCGATTCGGGTGAAGTCATTCGGCTAAGCGGGCTGATGGACAATCGGCAGATTCTCATGCCGTTTGTGAATCTCAAACTGATCGGCCGTTCCTTTGACCCTGAGTCGTATCAGTACCACCAACTGGCGATCGGCATCGAGACCGAAGACCCGCGCGATTACGTGCACGGTCTGATTACGACGCTGAAGACGGCGTTGATTCACCCCGTGGTTCAAAGTATTCCGCTCTCGCTCGGTATGGCGTTGAGGATACTGCGCAATGCCCACGCCGCTCTTGGGCTGGCGAACATTAACTTCCGGGACACTCGCCGGAACGACAACTCGCTGACGCTGGATGTCGACCGGAAGGACCCGGAGACACGGCTTGTCATCGAGTATCACCCCGAACCGGGCGAGCAGGACCGAATCAATAAGATGACTCGGCGATTCCGAGGAATGCTCCTCAGACTGGGTTGCATTGCCCCTGCCGCGCTCGTGCACCAGCGTCCGATGGGCGCGAGCGTGCACTACGCCGGAACCATCCCGATGTCCGACAAGACCTCTGGACCCTCCACTGATGCCAGTTGCCGTAGCCGAGATTTCGAAAACCTCTACTTCGTCGACGGCACTACTTTCCCCGACTTGCCGGCGAAAAACCTGACCTTCACGATGATGGCGAACGCGATCCGAGTTGCGGACGCGGCGTTCGACTAGAGCATACCACCCGGTGCCGTCCCTACTCGACGGCTGGTACGCTCTGGCGGGAACGCAGTAACGCATCGTGCAGGAGTTCCCGTGCTTGCAAGTGTCGCGGGTTGATATCGAGCGTCTCTTGGAATTGCTCGATTGCTCCATCGAATTGGCCAAGACGTAACAGAAGCTGTCCCAGTTGCACCCGCGCTTTGACGTAGTTCGGGTTGATGCGAATCGCAGTTTGAAAATTGGACACGGCTTTGCGGGGCTGCTCTGCGAACGTGAGCGCCCGTCCCAGGTTGTAATGGGCCACCGCGTAATTCGGCTTGAGCCGGATCGCTTCCTGAAAGTGATGCATCGCTTCGGTCCGGCGGCCGACAGAATTGAGCGATATCGCCAAGCTGTTGTGTGATTCAGCGTTGTCTGGCTTGATGGCGAGTGCATTCTGATAGCTCAAGATCGCTTGGTCCGATTGCCCGAACTTCTCCAGCAGCATTCCCAAGTTGTGATGGGCGGGCGCATAGCTCGGATCAATCTGGATGGAATTCTGCACGTAGGGCAAGGCCTCGGCATACCGTTCTTGACGATAAAGCGCCGCACCCAAGTTGTTCCAGGCGGGGTAGTACTCCGGATCGACGCGCACCGCTTCCTGAAACTGTTCCATCGCCTCGTCGAGACGCTCAGGCTCAGAGTATTCTAAAGCGAGTCCAAGATTGTTCAGAGCGAGTGGATTGGGAGCGGGGGCCGTCGCGGCAATCGTCCGCCGCAGTAACTGTTCGGTGTTTTTCCAGTAGCTGGTTTGTGTATGGGCGCGAACGGCCAGCAAGACGATAACGAGCGTCGCGACAATCGTGAGCAGCGGGACTCGCCAGGGACCTTCGGGCAGCAGTGCGGGAATCAGCCAGACCAGTGCAACGAACAGACCCGCGAGAGGGAAATAGGTGAAACGGTCCGCCATGCGAAAAAAACCGACCTGGATGACGCCGATCATCGGCACGAGAGTTCCCAAATACCACAGCCAGCCGATGAGGACGTATGGATGCCGTTTCGCGCCGATGAGAGCTGCAACCGTCAGCAGCAGCAACAGCAGAGCCGCACCCGCTACCTGCACCAGCGGAATCGCGTCACCCGGATGCGGATAAAAGACGGCCAGCTTTACAGGCCACACCATCTGGTACAGATAAAGGACATACACGACGATGGCGTTGCAGCAGCGCGTGGAGAGCGAAAAGGCTTCCAGCGTCGGCAGCGCGCCGAACGCATCTTCGGCCAGCAAGGTCACAACGCTCGATGTCACCCCCAGCAACAGCAGCGGCACTTTTTCCAATACGAGGATCTGCCATTTTCTGGGGGGGCACACAATTCCCGGCGTGTCGAAGGGTTTGTCCGCTGAGACCGGCCCGGAGTCCACAACGCCGGCATCGTTTCCCTGCTCTGGACAGAGCCAGTTGATGCGTCGCAGCGGCCAGACGTCGAACAACAGGAGCAAAAACGGCAAGGTGACCAGCATCGGCTTTGCCATCAGGCTCAAACCAAAGGCTGCCAGTGTGAGCGCATACCACCGTTTTTCGCCCCTCCTGCAAAAGCGGGTATACGCCAACATAGCCAGCAGTCCAAAAAACAAGCTGAGTACGTCTTTTCGTTCGGTGACCCAGGCGACCGATTCAACGTGCAGCGGATGAACGGCGAACAAAGCGGCCACAATCCCACTGCGCCGGACGGCACCGGTCATCTGCCAGAGCGCTACGAATAGCAGCAGGACATTTGCGGTGTGCAAGAGAAGATTGGTGACGTGGTAGCCCCCCGCATTCAAGCCGTAACAAGAGGCGTCGGCCATAAGTGACAGCCAGGTCAGCGGGATCCAAAAACCACCGTGACCGGTGGTAAATGCCCAGTGGATATTCTCGGCCGTTAAGCCACCGAAGACGGGAGGATTCTCGGAGACGTACAGCGGATCGTCGAAGTTGACGAACTCAAATCTCCAGACACCCCAATAGACTGCGAGCGTGGCGACGACGAGCAAACTGGAGATCACCCACAGCAGCTGAACAACGCGCGTATCCGAATATGACTCGAACGTCTGCTGTCGGACGTCGCGCGGTGTCGACGATGGTTTCTCAGATCCCGACGGCGTCATGTCAGCCGATTCCTTCGCGGACCGCTTCGGCAGGCCGGCCCGTTGGTTCACGCTGAGAAAACAAAGATGGCAGGTTGTCGCACCTGCTCAAGAGCCAGAATTGTTCGCCCGCGGCACTACCGCGAGAAGTCTACGGAGGATCTTATTGTCGCCTGCGCTAGGCTTCGCCCTGGATATCCGCGATCGCGGCGTGCCACGCAGCCATGCCTAATGTCAAACTGCGGAGGTATTCCCGTTCGGGAACTTCCAGGCTCTGGTCGGAGCCGCTGGCATCGCGGAGATGATAGATCAAATCGAGGTAGCTTCCCAGATAGGTCGTGGCGGTCGTGCGAAACTCGCGGAGGTAGCCGACGAGCCTTTCGGTAATGATGTAACCGGCCAGTTCGCGGGACAAGTCGGTAAGAAAGTTGTGCGGATTGCGTTCCTGCAGCACCAACGGTGGCCCATAGATGACCGATTCACCCCGTCCGTCGGCAATGGCCCTAACGAAAAAACTCATCCAAATGTCATCCATCCGCGTGATGCGGTAACCCCGCACGCGGTCGTGCATGACCGGCAGCCACATGGCCGGCAGGACGGAAGCATCGAACGCTGTGTTTTGGCTGTTCACGGGGCACCAGGTGCCCTTCGCCAAAGCGCAGACGCGGTTTCCGGCGACTGGCGACATACCGACCACATTAATCGGCTCTTCGATGTGTGCCGTCGCATCGACGTCGGGTGCACCGAGCCACAAGCCGCCGTTGGCCACCACGCGCACCGAAGAGACGGCAACGTCGTGACGTCCGAATTCCCAATCCTGCTCAGATTTGGGAAACCCACGATGGTAAAATCGTCGCGAAGGATCACACACCAGCCGTTCGCAGACGTTCCACCAACCGCTGGGATGGCTGACGACCGGCAGCTCGACCGTTTGGCCCACTGCAAGATGGTGGCCGATGAAGTCGTCCTCGGTAACAAAGTTGTCGTCATCCACCGTGATGACTACATCCGAACCGTCGATCGCTGCCTGCAGGTATCCGATGTTACGCCGCTGAATACAGTCGAACCGAATAAAAAGATCCAGCGCCGGCCAGCGACGCATGAGATCGGCCTGGGCCGCCATGTCGAGATAGGTCACCTTGGCCGCGTACTTCGCATCAAGCTCTTGCAGGAAGCGTCCCACTTCATCGGGTGTTTTGCGATCGGCGACGACGACAATCCGCAGCTGCTTGCCGTGACCGAACTTCTCTGCGTTATCGAGCGCTTCTGCCAGAAACCGTGGCACGTTGATTGTGGTGGTGACCAAGGTCACCGTGCGATCGTCATCCTGTCGCATTGGCGTGGCATTCGGCAACAACTCGGGGCGTTCTGAGACTGCTGCGTTGACGTCCGAGCCCTGCGTACTTGACTGTGGTTTCTGGTTCATCGATTCGCTTTCGCGGGTTGATCGATTCGCAATTCGTGGGGAAGCGAATCAGAATTCTATTGGGGTTGCGCGATGCGGAGACGACTGCTGCTCATCAGCCTTGTTCGCACCGCGATGCGGAGATACGTTGCCATCTGCCAGAATGAATTCGCCGAAGTCCCTTGCTGCCGGCTACGCCAGGTACAGGGAATTTCAATCACGCGGGCACCCAGCCGCAACGGCTTTAGCAGGCATTCCAGCAATAGCGGGTGCCCCAACTCCTCCCAGGCGATGCCGGTAAGCACCTCTCGGCGATAGAGCCGATAGGCGTAGGTCAAATCGGTCAATCGGGTGTGGTACAGCAGTCCGAAGATTCGCTGGAACAGGTAATTCAAGAACAGCTTCATGCGGCCGTATCCTTCGAAGCCGCCCGCCCCCAGCCAACGCGACCCGGCGACAACATCGCATTCTTCCCGTTGCATGGTATCGATAAAGGTGGGAATCAGGTCCGGATCGGTTTCCAGATCGGTTGCCATCAACATCAAGTGCGTTCCCTGGGCCAGCTCGAATGCTTCCCGCATCGCCCCCCCCAGCCGGGGAAGCTGCTGCTTGTAAATGCGAACTGTATCGGGATATTGCTGTTTGAGCTCTTCGGCAATCTTCAGGCTTTCCGGCTCGGTGCGGTCGGCGACGATAATCAGCAGTTCACGGACATGCTCGCCCGCCAGCCGCACGATCGTGTCGACCGTCTGTTTGAGCGATTCGGTTTCGTTCAGCACCGGCAGGACAAAGGTGATTTCGATTTTTTCCAGCATCAATGCATTGTAAGTGCGGTGACATGCCATGCAACCCGCGGGTTTCGCAAGATTCACACCGAGGCATCGGCAAGAGTACTAGCGGACTGGGGCATCGACTTTGACAACATCGGTAGTCGCATTGGCATTCTGTCCTGTCTCAAAGTTTGTCAGCACGAGCGGCGTCCGGTTTGGTTGATCGGAACGCTAGAAGCGTCGCCGGGAATTTTGGGGCAGAGCTCCCGTAGACAGACGTCATCCAACCGGTATGATGTGTGTGGTGAACCGTCGCCCTTCATGGCGATGCATTGGCTCTCTCCCACACAGGCCGAATCTACCTCACCGGGCTCGATAGTGGCCCGGGAGTGCTCATTTCCGGCGTTTGGTGGAGCGGCTTCTTTCCGACTGCGGTTGAGTGAACTCCGGGCCGGTCAGTCATGAGTTTTCGACGAAACAGCGATTCCGGCAGTCGTTCCTCGGCGATCCTCGCATCGAGTTTCGTCTTTGCCGCCGGGCTGGCAACCTGTTCGACGATGATTTTCCTCTTCAGCAGCGATCCGCGAATACCGTTGCTGATATGTGCCCTAGGATTGCTCGTCCCCGGATTCTTGCTCTGGCTCTTGCGCGATAAACCTCACCGCGAGGCGCGCACGCGGCATTTCTACTGGCTCACGCGGACGAAGCCGGAGAACTACCACCCCACGTACGTCCCGAAACGGCGGCGAAGCCGAAAAACGGAAGTTTTCGGTATCAACGAACCGCCCACGGCTGAATCGCTTCGCGAACTGCAGGATAACGCGAACACTTGGGTGCCGAGGGACCCTCCGAGCGAAAAATGAGGGCCGCGCGGGTTACGGCGACGACAAATCGTCTGAGACATTCTCTTGGTAACCGCGCTCATACGTATCGGTCGGACTCTCGCAGTCGTCTGCTCTGTATCGTTCGAACCGCGAACCGGAACCTGGTACGGTATTTCGCAAGCTGCTCTCGCTGCCGTCCGCAAACCCTTGGGACAGCAGAGTCGTCCCTGAGATGCAATTGGTTCTTCGGCCGCCAACCGCGTGTTCGGACCCGTTCTACAGCGTCTTACGCTGACTTGTGCCGCGCCGACAGCCGTTTTGCGCTAGCAACTGAGTTCGCTTGACGGGCGTCAAGCGAGCGCAAGGCGGTAGTCTATTCTTTCCAAACGACCGCGTCCGGCCTTTATCTCGCCTTTTCGGCGAGCGTCCGGACTTACTAGCCGGAACGCGGAACGGTATTTCGTACGTTGCTCTAGAATGGGGAAGTCGCCGGTACGCCGCTCGTCACAGCAGGGACGTGTGCCGGATCGGCGTTGAGGTCTGAAAATTGCTGCTGCACAACGACAGGCGGCGTTGAATTGGCAATAGGCACTGGCGATGCACTTGCGTGGATCGAGGGCGGATACTGGTACACCATCTGTTGCGGCGAACCGAACTGGGCGACGCCCGGCGATGCGTACGGTTGTGCTGCGAAGCGGGGGGCCGCATTGCCCCGAATTGAGCGCTCGCGAATCGAAGCGAGACGCGACTGTACCTTCGGCTGATACCAGTCGTTGTGCAACGAACGCTGATACATGGCCGCGGCCCGATCGTTCTGTCCGGTGTCCTGATAGTGTTGGCCCAAATGGGCCAGGGCAACAGGATGATTCGGCTGTGCGCGAAGCGCCTGCTGCAGCGACCGTTCCGCTCCCGCGCCATCGCCCGACTCACGCTGTAACCAAGCCATCTCGATATGAGGCGCGGAGGAGTACGGCTGCGTTTCCGCCCAGGTGTGTACAAGCTGCATCGCCTCGGGTTGGCGGTTCTGCTGCTTCATCAGGCTCGCTAGACCGTGGTACGACGGTTGGTGAGCTGGATTGGTGTTCAGGGCTTGACGATAGGTTTGCTCGGCGGAGGCGAGATCACCCTGCTTGTGCAGCGCAGCGGCGAGGTTGTGGCGGTAGTTGGCGTTGTACGGGTTGTCAGCAACGGCGCGGCGAAATTCGTCGCGCGCCATCGTATAGTTACCCCGCCGGTAATACGCCATGCCGGTTTGATTCATGACGTGGCCGCTGGTTGCGTTGCAGCCGGTGAAAGTTACGAGGAGGGCAAGTAACAGCGCTGTCGGGCACGCCATTGGGATCCGATGATTCTGGGTGCGCATGATCGCACGCCTCCGTGATTGGTAGACGTTTAGGTACGGGTATCTGAAACGGGTTCGGAGTCGAGCGGCCGCGCCGGTGTCGGGGATTCCGTCGTCGCCGAGCGGCGAGCAAGCGGAGAGTGGGTTCTGGCGGGATCGCTCGTGGAGTGAAGGGTCGCGGAGAATAGCGGGAAGCCTCGAATGAGGCAAGAGCAGTACGCGCCCAATTTTCAGAGAGACGAGGGAGCGGCGTCAAGTTGCAGCCGATAGGGCCAAACCGCTGTTCACACCGTCGCTTAGCCACCCGGACGCCGTCGCGCCCTGAAATCCCGGCATCGGCAAAAATGAGCCAGTCGTGGCTCTGGGGATGGCTGTCCCGTTGCGTCCGGTGGGTGATTCGCCACCTAACCGGTGCTGGCACCGGCGGGGGATGTTTCTTCGGCCGACTCGGTCACCACGGCGGTTTCAGGCTGCATCTCACTTCCGAAAGACTGCAGCACCAGCATGATAGCTCCGGTGACGAGAAACGCATCGGCGAAGTTAAAGACAGGCCAATGGAACTTGCCGAAAGAAAAGAGCAGAAAGTCGCGGACGGCGAAAAGTAGGCCGCCATTGTTGTCGATGCAGCCATGTAACCCGAGCCGGTCCCACAGGTTTCCAAGCGTGCCAGACATGATCAGCGCGAGCGAAACGGTAAGCCACCCGCTGACCGCCGCGCCGCGTACGAAAAGCCAATAAACGACAGCGATGATCGCCACGATGCTGAGCGAAGCAAACAGCCAGGAAAACCCCTGTCCGAACCCCCACAAGGCGCCGTGGTTGAAACTGGTGTAGAACCGAAAGGTCAACCAGCTCTCAATGTACGCTTTGCTCACCCCGTCTGGGTAGCCAAGCCAATCGAACACGGAGTTCTTCGTCCAGAGGTCGAAGAGAAACCCGCCGCCGGCAATCAGGCCGAAGATGGCGTATCGATTGGCGGGAACCCGCGTCATAAAGAAAGTTCTTCGCGCTTCCGTTCGCAAGCGACACAGTTGCGTGCATGAGGGATTGCCCGCAGACGTGTTTTCGGAATCATCACTCTGGAAATGGGCTTGCCTTCTTCAAGGCAATTCTCGCACGCACCGTACACTCCATCGTCGAGCCGTTTGAGGGCGGCCCGGATTTCCTCGAGAACCTCCTGATCGTTCTCGACGACACGTAGGGCGAAATCCTGTTCGTAATTTTCAGTTCCGAGTTCGGCAATGTGCGTGGGGCTCCTCGAATCGCCGCTGCCCTCGCCCCGTTCGAGTGCCTCATCCTTCAGCTGTTCGACGTCCCCGCGGACCCGGGCCTGCAGGACCAGCAGTAGTTTCCGGAATTCTTTTAGTTCTGATTTTTTCAGCGCTGCCATGGACGCAGGGATCCTCGTCTGATGGGCCTCGAGGGGGAATCGCCTCATTATGAGCCGCTGGACCTAAGCGGTCAAGTCGCCCTCTTTGCCGAACCTGGGCCTCTACCGGGCGACCTCCTGCATAGGGCTCCATCGGGGCGATGTCTCACGCGGCTAGGTGCAACGCCCTCTTCATCAGCAATAGCCCTGCTCACGGAAGAAAAGTGTTCGTCCCGAGCCGGTATAACTGCGTCGATGGCCCTGGTTTATCCGCATGACCCCTCTATTGTCGACCTGGCCGACAAACGTTTGATCGACGACGAGAATCGGCCTGAGGCCCGAGTGTCACGGCGTCAAACGGGATTAGGGAACCGACCCGGTAGCGTCATTCGGATCGCTCGCTGATTTCCGTGCAGGTTTCTTGAGGCTCTCGGGAATGTAAGCCAATACGGTGCCGCGAGCGCGGCCACGCGCCGTCACGACCCCGGCTTTGATCGGATGTTCAAATACCGATTTCGGTAGATCGATCGCGTATTCCCGCGGGGTGATCTCACCGTCCGGTTTATGGCCGTCGAGCGCAATTCCAATTGTCAGTTGGCGAAGCGCTATCGAACGATAGGTCTCTCGCTCCGAAGCGGTCCATTCGATCGGCTGGTACTCACCAAGAACGTCGCCCTCGTTGGTTTCCAAATAAACTCCGATCGAATGGAATTCTGTCTCCAGCCACCGGACAGATAGGTATACCTGTTCCTCGTCGTCCTTGATGGAATGATCAAAGGCGGCGAAAAAGGTTTTGGGTTGTTGGAAGTCCATCGCCTTCCCTGCCTCGAGCCAGTCATCGGCCCGCTCGCAGCCGGGCAGCAAGTACTCTTGGATCACCTCATCGGGGTCATCCTCTCTATCTGTCATTTCTTCTTTGAGAGAGTGTCGTGCGCGTCTGATCTGATTCAACTGGCGATTTTCGTCTGCACAACCCGAAACGCAAAGCGCAAGAACGAGCCAGGCAGAGCAATGCCGCGCAATGAAACAACCCAGTCCCTTCTGTTCTCGATTCGCCGGTGAATCCATCGATTCTCCCTCGTGATGATGCAACGATGATTCGCGACAGCGTAAGAAGCTGTCGCAAGGATTCCATAGAGTGTCGTGCGGATTCACGAGTTCTGCAGCCCGATCGAAGGCCCGGGACCGGGCGCTACGGCTGTATCCTCAGTCATCCCAGAACG
>Ga0315336_1007274_pt1 | contig 10730 bp, 5 predicted proteins | sample ASW5metaG_FD_204512 | JGI IMG/M metagenome (GOLD analysis project Ga0315336, IMG submission 204512) | Ammonia-oxidizing marine archaeal communities from Monterey Bay, California, United States - ASW #5 | ecosystem: Environmental > Aquatic > Marine > Intertidal zone | place: USA: California... | reverse complement strand
CCGGTCCCTTGGCGAATCCTGCTGATCTCCGCGGCCTCCGCGCAGCTGTTCGCGCTGCCGCTCCTCTCCTACATGGGTTGGTTCCTCACCTCGCTCGTGCACGAGATGGGGCACGCGGCGATGGCGTGGGCGTGCGGCATGCCGGCGTTCCCCGCGATTCGGCTGGACGGGCACGCCGCCGCGGTGCACGCCGATCAAGTTCCGTGGCTCGTGTTTGTGATCGCCGCGGCGATCGCGTGGGCGGCCTGGTCACAGCGCGAGTTGTTGGTCCGGGCGATCCCGCTCGGGCTGCTGGCGATCGCGCTCCCGCTCCTCGCCTTTTCGGAGGGGCCGCGAGACCTCGCGTTCCTGCTGATGGGGCACGGCGGTGAGCTGCTGTTCGCGGGTCTGGCGCTGCATCGCGCGTGCGAGATCGGCTCGCGCGAGACGGTCGAGCGCGCCCTCTACGGGACGCTCGCCTGGTACCTGCTCTGGAAGAACGTCACGCTCTTCTTCGGGCTCGCGACGAGCGCCGAGGCGTTGCTCGAATACTACGGCAGCGGCTCGTTCGGTCTGACCAACGACCTCATCCGTGCGGCGGAAGACGTGCTCGACACACCGGTCCAAAGCGTCGCGTGGGGGATGTTCGTCGCTACGCTCCTCGTGATCCCGGCGACGTTCCTGTTGCGCCGTGTCCTCCGCGCATAGGCCGATCCGGCCGCCCCCGTTCAGGTCACCGCGAACCAGATCCCGAGCCCGGCGTTCACCGCGATGAGGGCCGTGGCCGCGACGCCGACGGCCGTCGCGAGCTTCCTCGCCGGGGCGCGACCCCGGTGCCAAAGCACGTGCGCCGAGGCGGCGAGCAGCATCTGGAGCGGGAAGTTCAGGAAGACCAGCGAGAACGTGAACGAGTCGAACTCGTCGACGGGGTGCGCGAAGATCCCGGTCCCACCGTTCGACATCGCGGACGCGCCGGTGACGAAGTAGACCATCGCCCACGCCCACCAGACGCGCGAGAGCGTCGCCATCAACGTGGGCGCGGGGGTTCGGTCGGGGCTGGATTCGGTCATTCTTCTCTGTACCGGCGGGACCCGATCGCGTCGCTGCCGACCACGCTCCTAACGAAGTGGACTCGCGCCGTGGCTACGGCGCGGTGATCGTGAACGCGCACCCTTCGGTGGAATCCACCGCGACGGATGACGTGTTGACGAAGACGAACTGGAAGAAGACGTTCAGTCCGGTCGGCGCGGAGGCGGGGATCGCTAGCGGGATCGTGGTGCACGCCGGCGTCGACGGGCCGAGGATGATCAGAAAGCCGGTCGGGTCGACCCAGAACAGCGTGCCGATGCCCGGGGCCGGCGGGCAGAGGTAGCCCGGCCCGGGGAAGCTCGTGTTGATGAACAGCGCGGTCAGCAGCCCTTGCGGGACGCCCGAGTACTCGAGGCCGAACGTCGGGCCGGGAGCGCACGACTGACCAAAGGTCCCGCAACGCGCAGTCACTCGCGGGAACCCGTACGAGATGCCGTGCGACGCGTACGCCAGTCCGTTCAAGGGCGCGGGCGCCGCGGTGCAGTTCGTCGGTGTGTAGAAGGTCGCCGCTGCCGGGCCGCCGCCGACGTTGATGTAAGCCACGTTGGCGCCGTCGGTCACGTAGAACGCCGGGCCGCCGGGGGAAAACGTGCGGCCGGACGCCAGGTCGAACGCGACGCCGGTCAAGCCGGTCCCGAGTCCGCAGACGGCCGTCGCATTGAACGACGAGATGACGGTGCAACTCTGGATCTGATGAAGGAACCCGGAGATGTCGCACGCCCAAAGCGACGCCGAGAGCGGGTCCCAGGTGAGGTCGGTGTACGGCGTGCCGTTCGGGTTCGTGACGATGCACGGGCCGTAGACGACGGACGCCGTCCCGCAGAGAGCGCCCGGCGGCTGGATGCCGGCGATCATCTTCCCATCGGTGATGTACAGCGTGCGAGTGCCGCCGCTCCAGGTTCCGGTCTCGTCCATCCCCATGCCGGTGATCGGTCCCATCCCGGCGACGAGCAGCGAAAGCGGGACTCGGAAGAGGTTGGTCACGGTGCATGGCGGCGGGGAGGAGCAGGCGCGGTCGCCGACGTACTCGCCGAATGTGAACCCGTCGGTGATGTAGACCGTGTCATCGGTGCAGTCGACCGCCACGTCGCCGTTCAGGCTGCCCGCCGCGATCGGGCCCGGCGCGGTGACTCCGCACATCGTCACCCGATAGTTACACGGGATCGTCATCGGGTTGGGGGCGAGGCACGGTCCTGCGGGGGTGCTCGTGAACTCCCAAAGCGCCTGCGCGCCGCCGTCGCTGCCGTAAAGTGTCTGGCCCGTCGCGGTCCCGCTATGGATGATCGCGGCCACGAGCGTGGCGACCGTCAAGACGCTCTTGATCATGATTCTCTCCCGGTTTCGACTCTGACCGATGACACGCTCCATCCTACCGATCACGCGAAGGGCGTGCGGTCCGGGCTCGGATCAAGGCGATGACCGTCAGCGGGAAAGCGAGCGGGGGCGTCTCCCATGATGACGCCCCCGCCACCTGCGGTCTCAGTTGATCTCGAGGCGCAGTCCCTGAGTGAGTGATGAACCCTGGATGGCGCCGGCGTCGAGGAAGCCGGCCTGGGCGATGATCGAGAGACCGGCGATCGCCGGGTCGGTCAGGGTGCCGAAGGAGAGGTCGACGGCTCCGGATCCGGCGACTCCGGGCGCTCCGCCCACCGGAATCGCGAGGATGAGGATCGGGCTGACGTAGAGCGACCCGCCCTGGTAGGCGAGATCCGCTTCGTCGAGGCCGATCATCAAGAAGCCGGAGGCACCGCCGAGCACGTCGGCGAGGTGCAGGTTCAAAGCGCCGCCGAGCGCTGCGCAGCCGCTGGCGGTCAGCGCGGGCACGACGTTGCCCGTCCCCTTCAGGCCCGCGCCGAACGCTTGGACTCCGCCGCCGCACGCGCCGTTGTCGACCTCGAGCATGGTGCCGAGCTCGCCGTAGCCCGGGTTCCACGACAGCGGCCCCGACGGCGTGATGACCGTGCCGGCGCCGGTCTCACCCGACGCGAAGGCGCGCATCACGTCGTTCCTCGTGTCGACGAGGACCGCCTTGCCGAGCGCGGACGAGTACGCGCCGGCCGTTCCGTCGGCGGCGCCGAGATAGCCGCCGTTGATCGCGAACGGCGAGATCGCGAACGTCGACGGCTCGACCTTCAGCATGCGGGCGAAGTCGTAGGTGAGGTTGACGTTGTCGACCACCAGCAGCAGCGACCCGCCGGGTCCGCGGCTCCAGTTCACCGGCACTTCGGTCCCCTGGTTCAGGTCGACGTCGACCGATTGACAAGCGACAGGTCCACCGACCCGCGTGCCTTCCGCGGACAGCGGGATCTTCCGAATCGTAATGTCCGAGTTACTTCCCCCGTTGCAGGACGCGCCGTACGCCGTGGTCACTGCGATGAACAGCGCGTTGGTCACGGGGTCGTACGTCATCGCCGACTTGGTGTGGTTGAACACTCCGGGCGTGTAGAACGGCGTCGTCCCGTTCGTGTCGTACAGCTTGTGAATCCGGTTCGCCCCATCGAGCCACCGGTACGGCGCCTGCGGGTCGAATGCGTCGAGCAGGTAGATCCGCCCGTCGCCGGTCGGCGAGATCCCCGAGTAGACCTTCGACGGATGGATCATCGTCTCGACGTTCCCCGCCGCGTCCGTCGTGTACAGGCTGAAGAACCCCGGGCCGGACGGATTCGGCATGCCCGCCGTGAAGACAATTCGCTTTCGAAACGAGTCGAACGCCGCCGCCCCCGTGCGATTCGAGACGTAGTCGAAGCCGAACATGAGGCTCGTGTCTCCGTTTGTGGGGTCCACGGAGATGAGCCCCCCGTCGGCAGAGGTCGAGCCGGTGGCGGCGCGCGTATAGAGGAACATCTCGCCGTCGGAGAAGCCGCCGGCCTGGCCGAGGAGATTTCCGGAGAGGAGGGCGAGGGCGGCGATGGAGCGGGGGAACGAGCGCATGGGTCTTCTCCGAGGGGCCCCGTTCGGGGGATGAGTGCTTGACCCCTTCCTTCGCGTGATACGCGCGCGGAAGCTGCCAAGGAAAACGGGCGCGGTGAAGCATCGCTCCGCCGCGCCCGATCACGTGGACTCCTGTGGATTACGGCAGGAGCGTCACGGTGACGGCCTCGCTGATGTCGACGACGGTGGGGGAGCTCGGTGAGAAGACGAGCGCCGCGTGGTGGAACTCGAGCCCGGCGCCGGCGCTTGGTCCGCACACCCGCATCGGCGGCGATGAGATCCTCGAGCCGATCGGCCGGGGCGGGATGGCGGAGGTCTACGAAGCCGGCGTGGAGGGGGGGCTGGCGTGGTTCGCGATGGAGCTGATCGAAGGGAGCGACCTGATCACGCACGCGGAGGGTCTGAGCGTGCGCGATCGGTTGACGCTGTTCGCCAAGGTCTGCGACGCCGTTCACCACGCGCACCAGCGCGGTGTCATTCATCGGGACCTGAAGCCGAGCAACATCCTGGTCGACGACGCGGGGCGACCGAAGCTTCTCGACTTCGGCATCGCGCGAGTCGAGGACGACACGTTTGCGACGACGGTGGCGAACACTTCGCCGGGGTCAATGCTAAGTACACTCGTGTACATGAGCCCCGAGCAGGCGATCGGCGACGTCGACGAGGTCGACGCTCGCTCCGACATCTATTCACTCGGCGTGATCTTGTACCAGCTGATGAGCGGTCGGTTGCCGTACGCAATTTCCGCGCTCCTCCCGGACGCCGTTCGCGTCATCACCGAGGCGGCCCCGGCGAAACTCGACCTGTCGCCTCGCTCATTCGGTAGCGACGTCGAGACGATCGCCGGCACGGCCCTCCAGAAGGAACCGGATCGGCGGTACGCGTCCGCGGCTGCGCTGGCCGCCGACCTGCGCCGGGTCCTCGCGTTCGAGCCGATCCTCGCGCGCCCGCCGAGCGCCGCGTACTTCGTGGTGCGCTACGCGCGGCGACACCGCCTCGCGTTCGGGCTGTCCGCGGTGGCGCTCGGGGCGATCGTCATCGGCCTGATTCTGAGCCTGGTCTTCCTCCGCCGGTCGCTCGACGCCGAAACCTACGCGCAGGCGCAGACGGTACGGGCGAGCGAGTACTCGGGCGCGCTGGAACAACTGCTCACCTCGGCCCACCCTGGTATCGGCTTGGGTCGCAACGTGCGGATGCTCGACGTGCTCGATAACTGGAGCCGCGATCTTCTCACGAGCACCGGGCTAGGTCCTGAGAACCGTGTGACGTCCCTTGTGTTGCTCGGCGGGACGTTCGAGCGATTGGGCTTCTACGAGCGTGCTTGCGCGGTGCTCGCCGAAGCGGAATCGATCGCGCGCGAGGCGTTCGATGACGCGCACGTGACTTCGGTTCGAGCGCGCGTGGCGCACGCCGGAGCGCTCAAAGCGCGCGGGGATCACCGAGCAGCGTACCAGCGAGTTGCGGGGCTCGGCGATCGCCTTCATGATCGCATGGACGATCGCTTCGAGCTTCGCGCCGACGCGTACCTACTCGAGGCTCGGACGTTGCTGCTGCGCGAGCAGCTCGTCGAGGCGGAGCGATGTGCGCGCGCGGCCCTGGATGCGGCCCGCCGGGAGGCCGAAGCTCGACTCCCGGTGGATCACTCCCTCCACGTGAAGTTGAGCGCCACCGCCGAGGAGCTCGGAGAGGAGTAGGTGCAGGGCTTCGGCGGCGCGGGGCCGGAGCGTGGGGAATTCCGCGCATGGCCGCGACGGAATGTCCGGCGACGGCGAACTATTGCCGGGTTCTTTGGAAGCCCGTGATGCAGGCGCGCGACCGGTTCTATCTTGAGTCGCGTGCACGAAGTTGCGCTCGACCTCCTGATCCTTCTCGCCGGCATCTGGCTGGTCGCGGTCACGCTGCGTCCGCTGGGGCTGCCGACGGTGATGGGCGAGCTGATCGTCGGCGTGCTGGTCGGCCCGGCGGTGTTCGGGCTGATCCAGCCGACCGACGAGATCCAGCTCCTGGCCGAGATCGGCATCTTCTTCCTGATGTTCCACGCGGGCGTCGAGACCCAGCCGCTGGAGTTCCTCGATGCCCTGAAGCGCTCCCTCGGCGTGGCGATCGTCGGGGCCATCGTCCCGTTCTCCGTCAGCTTCGGCCTCGCGCTCTTGTTCGGACTCGACGTGGTCGGCGCGACGTTCGTCGGCCTCACGATGACCGCGACCGCCGTGGTCATCACGCTGAAGAGTCTGAAGGACCTCGGGCTGGGCAACACCCGCGTGGCCCGCGTGGTCATCGCCAGCTGCGTCATCGATGACCTGCTGACGTTGATCTTCTTCGGCCTGCTCATCGGCGTGCTGTCCGGAGGCACCTTCGAGCCGATGAGCATCGTGCTGACCCTGGGCAAGGTCGTCGGCTTCTTCTCCGTGTCGATCTTCCTGGGGTGGTACGTCTACCCGCGGCTCACGCTGCCGTTCCGGGCCGAGGGCGGCAAGGGCTTCACTTTCATCCTGCTGACTGCGATCGGAGCCGGCCTGTTCGCCGAGGCCATCGGTCTCCACATGATCCTGGGCGCCTACGTGGCCGGCCTGTTCTTCGAGGAGCGCGTCGCGCACCCGAACCTGGTGAAGGTGGTCCACGACCGTGCGTATGGCATCGCCTACTCGTTTCTCGGACCGATCTTCTTCATCTCGCTCGGCTTCTCGATCTCCTTCGACATCAGCGGGGCCGACGTCGCCTTCATCGTGCTGCTGACCACGGTCGTCATCGTCGGACAGATCCTGAGCGCGGGCAGCATGGCGCGGCGCATCGGGTTGCCAAAATTCGAGGCGCTCACCGTCGGCGTGGGAATGTGTGGTCGGGCCGAGATGGCCTTCATCCTGGCCTCGCTGGCGCTGGCCCAGGGTGCGATCGGCCAATCCACCTTCACGATCTTGATCTTCACCGCGTTCCTGCTGAATCTCTTCACCCCGCTCGGCCTGAAGGGCTGCGCGGTCCTCCTCGGAGGTCGAGCCGCTCATCAGGAGGGGGCCACCCGAGGCGTCCTGCAGATCGACAAGTTCGAGCGCCCTCTGGTCACGAACGCCGGCGAAGGACTCGCGACCAAGCTGCCGGAGGTCGAGGGAGGCGTGTACATCTATGGACATGGTCCCGAGGTCGAGTCTCTGATCGCAGAGGTCGAGAGCCGTGACATCCCCGTGGTGTTGATCGAGGAGGACCGCGAGACCGCCCTCCGGTTGAAGGAGCGCTGGCCGCTGGTGTTCCACGGCACGGTGGGCGACCACGAGCTGAACCTGCAGCCCCTCGCGAAGGCGCGCGCTCTGGTCGCGAACGGTGAGGACCGCCACGACGCGCTGCTCGCCATGGCGGCCCGCGAGCAGGGATACGACGGCCCGATCGTGGCCATGATCGACAACCCCAGCCGTCGCAGCCCCATGATCCTGGCCGGAGCCACCGTCGCGTTCTCGCCGAACCACGTCCTCGCGGCGATCCTGGCGGTCCGTGCCAGCGCCCGGATCGGACCTCGCGTGGCCGGCGTCCAGCCGCTCGGGACGGCGCTCGAGGTGGCGGAGCTGAGGATCCACGACACCAGTCCGCTGGCCGACAAGACGCTGGCGGAGACGAGGATCCGCCGCGTGACCGGGGCCCACATCGTCGGTCGCTGGGACCGGGACGAGCTCCGCTCCCCTCCCGCGGCGGATCAGGAGATCACCCCGGGCATGATCCTGATCGCGGTCGGCACCCCGGACAGTCTCCAGCGGCTGAACGAGCTCGCGGTGCCGATCGCGACGGAGGGGCCGGTGTTGGTCATCGGCGACTCCGACGTCGGCCGGAAGCTGGTCGAGATCCTTCGGGACACCGGAGAGAGCGTGTGCATGATCGACGCCGACGACGCGCCCGGCGTCGACCTGGCCGGTGACGTCCTCGACCCGGAGTTCCTGGCGCGCGCCTCCATCGAATCCGCGCGCGTGGTCATCCTCACCATGGACAGCGACAGCGCCACGACCTTCGCGGCCACCGTGGTCCGCGATTGCGCGCCCGGCGTTCCGATCCTCGCCGGCGCGCGACAGGTGGAGAACGTGGATCGGATCCAGCGTGCCGGGGCCGACTTCGCGCTCTCGATCAGCCAGGTGGCGGGCGAACTCCTGGCCCACCACGTCCTCGGTCAGTCGGTGTCCCAGCAGTCCCGCATCAAGATGCTGAAGCTCGCCCCGGCGGCCGCCTTGGTCGGGTGCAACCCGCTCCAGGAGGACCTCCGCGAGCGCACCGGATGCTCGGTGGTCGCGATCGAGCGCGGCGGCGAGCTGATCATGGACATCCCCGATTCGTTCGCGCTTCAGCCGGACGACGGTCTGTACCTCTGCGGGACGTCCAACGCCTTCGGCCGCTACTACGAACAGTTCCCCCGTGCGATCGACTGAGGAGGGGCGGGCGCGACCAGGCGAGCATCCCTCCGTTGCGGTTACGATGGGCCCGCGCTCGTCGAGAACAAAAGGGGAACCTGTGATGCTCAACGCTCTCGCCCGTACGTGTCTCTTCGCGTCCATCTTCAGCGCGAACGTCGCCGCCGGCGGTGTCCTCGACCCGGCGTTGGCGGCGCGAATGGACGCGTCCGAGCCGGACGCGCTGATCGACGCTTACGTCGTGCTCGAAGACCAGATGACGCTCTCCGGGCTGGAGGATCAGACGCGAGGGCTCGGGCCGCGCGCGCGTCGCGCCGTGGTGCGGGATCGATTGAAGGCGCACGCCGCCATCTCGCAAGCGGGGCTCCGCGCGTTCCTCGACGGCGAGGTCGCGAGCGGCCGCGCCGATGACGTCCGCGTGCTCTGGGTCGGCAACGCGCTCCTGCTCCGCGCGGCCCCGGAGACGATCGCGAAGATCGCCGACTGGCCGGGCGTGAACCGCGTCCGCGTGGACGACGACCTGCCGGCGGCGGAGATGCAGGACTGGCGCGGCGGGGGATACCCCTTCGCCGACGACTTCGAGTCCGGGACCCTGCAGTCGTGGTGGACCGCGGCGACGACCGGCACGGGAATCGTCACGGTCGCGTCCACCGACGGCCCGATCGGGAACTTCCACCTCCTGATGGCGAGCTCGGTCGACGCGAGCGACTCCACCGCGAGCATCACCGTCTCTCTCGACCTGGCGGGGCAGACCAACGTCGGGATCCGGTTCGAGTTCAAGGAGTTCTCCGACGAGGCGAACCCGGAGGACGGCGTGTTCGTGAGCGCGGACGGCGTGCAGTTTTTCCCGGTCCTGAGCCTCGCCGGAAGCTCGTCGTACGCGACCAAGGCGATCGACCTCGACGCGGCGATCGCGAACCTCGGTCTGTCGTACACCACGAACTTTCACGTCCGGTTTCAGTGGGCCGACAACTACGCGATCCCCACGGACGGGTTCGCGTTCGACGACATCGTGATCGCGCCGGGCGTCGGTGATCCGCCGCCCTCCGTGCCGGAGCCGAACATCGTGTTGCTGCAGGCGCCGCAGCTATGGGACCTCGGAATCGACGGTCAGGGGCTTCTGATCGGCAACATTGACAGCGGGACGGATTGGTCTCATCCCGATCTCGCGAGTCGGATCTGGAACAACCCCGGCGAGATCGCGGGGAACCTGATCGACGACGACAACAACGGGTTCGTCGACGACATTCAGGGTTGGAACTTCCAGTCCAACGACAACGACCCGAGCGGATCGGGCTCGCACGGCACGCAGACCGCGGGCCTGATGGTCGGTGACGGGACCAACGGGCGGATCACCGGCATGGCACCGGCCGGGACTTTGATCGCGCTGCAGATCGGTGGAGAGAGCGATTATTGGCTCGCTCAGCAGTACTGTCTCGACGTCGGGGTCGACGTCATCTCGTCGAGCTACAGTTTCAAGTGGCCGTCGCAGCCGGACTATCACATGCACCGGCAGATCTGCTCGATGGAGCTGGCGGCGGGGATCATCCACGCCAATTCGATCGGCAACCAGGGGAACAGCACGACGACGTACCCGATCCCGTTCAACATCTCGGCGCCAGGGATCTGCCCGCAGCCTTGGGGACACCCCGACGCCGAACCGGGCGGGCGGACGTCGGTGCTCGGTTGCGCCGGGATTCACGTCTCCGACGATTCGCTCTACACGCCGTCCGGTCAGGGTCCGTCGGCGTGGGAGGACCTCAACGTCTACACCGGATATCCGCATTCGCAGGATCCGACCTGGTGGGACTATCCGGTCGGCGGATTCAGCGGGGTCAACCGCGGGTTGATGAAGCCGGACGTCGCGACCTACACGGACCCCGTGATCAGCACGACGTTCAGCGCGGAGTACGCGAACTTCGGCGGGACGTCGGCGGCGACTCCGCAGCTCGGCGGGGCGATGATGCTGCTACGTCAGACGCAACCGGAAGCGCTGCCGCGCCACATCGCGGCCGCGATCGAGCTGACCGCCGAGGACCTCGGACCGCCGGGGAAGGACACGCGATACGGCGCGGGGAAGCTGCAGGTGTACGACGCTGCGCGCCGCCTCGTGACGCTCTGTCGGATCGACGATCCGAACCCGGCGCTCGGGCAGGGCATCACGATCGACCTGTTCGGCGAGCCGAACGCGCAGCTCTACGGGTTCATCTCGGCGGCGATCCAGGTGTCGCCGACGCAGTTCAACCTGACGCTGCCGTTCGTTCCGCTCGGCGTCTTCGGCCTCGGCGCCGCGGGCCAGGTCTCCATCCCGGCCACCGTGCCGAACCTCCCGGCCCTCTCGGGGGC
>Ga0315336_1007273_pt1 | contig 10731 bp, 9 predicted proteins | sample ASW5metaG_FD_204512 | JGI IMG/M metagenome (GOLD analysis project Ga0315336, IMG submission 204512) | Ammonia-oxidizing marine archaeal communities from Monterey Bay, California, United States - ASW #5 | ecosystem: Environmental > Aquatic > Marine > Intertidal zone | place: USA: California... | reverse complement strand
TTCCGTTTCCCGCCTCCCGTACCTGTAAGTAGTTTACGACATTTGCTTTTAAAGTTATCTGATAGTACTTGATCGTATAGTACCTTGTGTGTAGGACTAATAGTGGCATTCTTATCTTTAAGAACCTGTAATAAACTGTTAAGTCCTGTGCGTTTTCTGTTTAATGTATCAAAAAAATTATCTATTCCTTTCATTTCTTTCATTTTATACTATAACATATATTTATTTAACCTCTATCTTAGAATGTCCCGACTTGGTCAAGTGAGCTAAATCGTGATCCGTTAAATCTTTTTGATCGGGGCACTTGCTAATTTTCTCACGAAGGTAGCAAACGAAGGTCAATCGTGTGTATTGTTCGTAGATACCCACCGTTCCTACAGCTGGGTTGTCGTTGAAGACGGGTTCCAATGTCGCATTGAATTCTTTGTCTTCGGCTGTTTCTATGATAGGTGTATTCGTATGCCACTCATGAACATCCATCGCTAAGAAATCACCCTTACGAACATCTACACCGATACCGAACTGAGGAAAGCACGTGTACCCCCCATGATACTTACCTCTGTCTATCACCGTCAAATTACCGAACCCACCTTTAAAATCTCCTGCGTCTCTGTGTAAGGCGGTCCTAAAATTTCGATTAATCGTAATCGTGGAAAAACATGTTCCCGGGATTTGTAAATGAGGCTTTTCTTGGGCTTTCGTTAATTGAGAGTGATGAGCCTCGGGGATTAACTTCTTGAAACAGGCGTCAATACGTTGAATGAAGGGTAATCCCTCTTGATATTTATCATAATTAACTCTCGTAAAATGAGTGAGTCTACATGGTAACTTCGCGAAATTTTTGGATTCTTCATAAAACCCGATTGGATTGGATGCGACTTGATTGTTGATTTTCATACTGGATACTAACCCTTTGGATTTCACAATCTTATAAATGACCTCTTCTTTTGTATCCGCATCATCTATATCTATGTCTAATGGAGAAGCCCTATGTACCACTTCTTCCAACGTCAGCAACTCCAACTCTTCCTTGAGTAGTTTACCTTCGGGCTTGAGGTAACCCGTGGACCATTTCTTGGTATGGACGACCGACCTCTTACTGAAATACTGTCCCTCTGTATCGATGGGACCTGCGGATGCGCCCCGACCCCGACTAGGCTTTGCTAAATCTTTGTAGGAAGCCCATCCTAACTCACAGAGTTTATCCGATATATGGTTTTTGCGGTATTTTAGTAGCAGTTTTTCTTGACCGTGTTCGTCAAGGTAATACACATCTATATTACGTTGGATTACTGGATACGCTAAATCATCTTCGGTGAACCATGTTCCTTCTCTTTTTGAGATATCTTTATCAGGTATAATCTTGGAAACAAGCAATTTCTTGATTCGGGGCATTATATCTTAGGAAAGAAAAAAAAAGTCTAGTTAATCGTTTAGGATCCTTCTAGTGATCCTTCACTTAGGATCCTTCTAGTGATCCTTCACATTCTTCCAAACTGGTTATGGATGGATCACCGTGACAGAAACCGATATCAGCGTATCTTTCGCAATCGCTAAGCGGTATATTAATGTTCATAGGTCCAGCAAGATAACTCCTTATCATACAATGTCCAATACCACTTATCATGGGTGCCCTTGATCCGTATGTACTGCGCATCCCGAGGGGCGCTGGTGGTAACCAGCAATTTTCATCAGGTGACGTACAAGCAGACGAAAGACCATCCTCTGAGACTTGGAAGTTAGCTGTGCTAGGCCACTCGTCAGGTAGGACGGGTATACAAGTAGACGCTGTACTAGGGAGAGCAGGGTCTGTGCAATACTGATGTTCGGGTCCAGGAGGAACAACAGGAGGAACAACAGGTGAACCTGGATCAAGTGGATCAAGGGGAACAGGGATATACCACGGTTTATCTTCATATGTCATATCACCTCCAGGTTCATGATCTCTACATATATCCGAACAACGCTCTGGACATATATCACCTATCATTTGTTGACTATCGCTACCTACTACAGGTTCGGTACCCGAATTATATGTGATACATTTCGCACAGTTACCTGCATTAGAGAGAGTTAAATATTGGTTACATGTTAATAAGGAGGCTGATCCGGTTGATCCGGCAGGTCCGGTTGATTCGGGTGCACCCATACAATAATGTATGTATTCTTTACCGTAAAAATCCTGTAAAGTGTTTATCCCATTACATATAACAGGGCTAAGGCTAGTACCATCATCTGCACACTTGGATTCGTGTAAATCTTGTAATGTGTTCACAAAGGTAGAAACCGTATCACAATTACTTGGATTCATCCCTTCAACTAGATCGTGATTCAGGCAAACTACCCATAAAAACACCAAGTACACTACAATTACGGGATCTATATATAGTTTCATTACTATATACATATAAAAAATACTTCATTATAAATTTATTCCTTTCCGATACACACGAAACCCGCGTCCATTATTTTTAGAGCTTGTCCAGAACGGACTTCAAAACCTTGTTCTATACCTTGTGGACGTTCTCTATTAGTTACAGGGTCTACCACTGTTAGTGCGGGATTCCAGCACGTGCATTTGTTGTTTCCGCTAGTGCATTCATGGACCGTTTCAGATGTAGATGCAGATGCAGGTTCAGGTGCACACGAACCTACTAGTGCTCCTAAAGTTCTACTATTAGAACCACCTAATAGGGTAGATATAGATTCGGTCATATGTCTGGCCGACCCACCCATACAGTCTAGCTGGTCAATAAAATTAGTAACACCAGTACAGCAGGCTTCTGATTCACCACCACTCGGAGCTGTTGCGGGACACGATGACTGGATTGCTTGACCCGCACTCATGAAATTGGGAATACTACAGCCTGGGTCGCCTGGATTTAAACCTTCCAGAATAGGTCTTTTATTCATACACATAAGGACGCATACGACGACTACGACTAGTAGCACGGGGAACACTTGACCCGGTTTACTGACAGTCTTACTGACACCCTTACTAACACTCTTAACTAAGTTATCACCCGATTTGGTCGTCAACGCGATTAGGAGAACAATACCTACAAGTACAAGTAACTGATTCATTTTATAACTTAGTATATATTTTTTTTGAGAAGACATATTATTTTTTCTTGTAGAGAAGGTATCCTACGGTAATAACCAATAATACGATGAGTAATTTATATACCATCGTTTCATCATACGATAACCGCATCATCTTATATTTATAGTCTTCTAGTACTTGATCGTAGGTATAACTTGGTTTACCTAATTCTTTATTGACTGCATTATGAACGTTGATTAACCACTGAACCATCGTCTCCCTGGTGTCTAAGGCTTCTTCAATTGGAAAATCATCTAGGTGTCGTTTATAATGATATCTACATTTTTCACAAGGGATTACACTTGATAACCCTTTGAAAAATTGAATATAGTCTTGTTTATCTTGATTAGACGGTTCTTTAGGATAGTTCATCGTGATAGAATGTAAGAATATCCACGCTCCCGCTCCCCAAAATTTTGGATTCATATAGTTATCAATATTTTAATATTCATGATTTGTATTTAAGATAATCAGAGGTAGGTATATAATGAATATTTATTGTAATAATTGTGGTAATGAAGGCCATATTTACAAACGATGTAAATACCCTGTACTGAGTTATGGAGTCGTATGTTTTACGAAGGACAAACAACTCTTGATGATTCGGAGGAAAGATTCTATCAATTATATTGAGTTTCTGAGAGGAAAATACAAACTACATGATGAAAAATATATACTAGGTTTGTTAGAGGGGTGTTCAGTGACTGAACGAGAACAACTTGTGACTATGACATTTGATGACTTATGGACTAAATTATGGTTTTCGGGATCGTATAAAAAACCTCAGACAGAGCGTATGATCAAAGAATATCACAAGAGCAAACACATGTTTGAATTATTAGACCTGGCGAACCTCTGTACCAAATGTACGAAATCTTATGAAACACCTGAATGGGAATTACCAAAGGGTCGTAGGTCTCATAAAGAATCCAATATGAAATGTGCAGTACGTGAGTTTGAAGAAGAAACCGACCTATCGAGTGATGAATATATCCTATTAAAGAACGTCCAACCTATATCTGAAGAATATATAGGCTGCAATGGTGTACGATACAAACACGTGTATTATTATGGGATGTACACAGGCACGAGGACATTGCGTATTAATATGGATAATTACGATCAATATTCCGAGATAGGTGATATACAGTTTTCTACGATTGAAGGTTGCCTTACAAAAATCCGTGAAGAACATTCAACCAAACTAGATATCATACATAAGGTTCAAAGGTTTATGGATCACTGGTCAGAAGATTTCTTTTTACAATAAATGAAACAGATAAAAACAAAGAAAAAAAATAAATAGATACTATATGGATCAGTATCAAAAGAAGACATACGAACAATTGTATGAATTATATGATGCATCAACTGATGCGAAAGAAAAAGAGCTCCTTAAACGAGTTGTAGAAGAGAAATCCATAGATGATCCCACTATACTGGATGATACGTTTCAATCGTACCCCGAGTATACGAACCCTGATTTTCAACAGATAATCTATCAGAAACAGGAATTTAATGCGAATCAACTATCGTTGGATAGTGAGGATCCGTGTTCAAGTGAATTTTCTATCAAGGGACATCAGAGTTTTTTACAAAATTTCATGACGAAAGAATCCCCTTATAAGAGTCTATTAATTTATCATGGCGTGGGAGTGGGAAAGACATGCACCGGTATAACTATCGCTGAAAATTTTAGAGATCACTATGCTCGCAAAGATCGGAGAATACTGATCCTGAGTTCCAAAAATATTCAGATAGGCTGGAAAAAGACTATTTACTCGTCTGATAAAGGTACCGATCAATGTACAGGGGATAAATTCGCTCGCTCAGATGAACGGGAACCCCTAAAGCAACGTGATGTCAATAAGTTGATCAAGCAATATTACGAACTGATGGCGTATCAATCGTTTTCAAATTACGTGAGGAAAATGATCGCGAAAGAACGAGCTAGGCTACCTGAGGACGAGAAGGATTTGGCTGCCGAAGTCTTTATTAAGCGTGAGTTTTCAAATCGTCTCATGATTATAGACGAGGTTCATAATATACGCGATGAACAGACAAACGATAATGATATGAGGGACACCGTCAAGACTATTGAAATGGTCATACGTTATAGCGATAATCTACGATTGATCTTATTAACGGCGACGCCTATGTACAACCGCGCTACCGAAATAATTTGGATCTTGAATATGTTGTTAGTAAACGATAAGAGGCCGATAATTCATAAAAACGATGTCTTTGATAGCGTAGGTGAGTTAACAGACGATGGGCGCCGAGGATTACAGACTACATGTAGATCGTATGTATCCTATTTACGTGGTGAAAACCCCCTAACATTCCCTTTACGTCTAACTCCCTCCATGTTAGGTGAATATCCTGATTACAGCAAATCTCAGACTAGGAGTGTCCTGCATAAATCGTTCTATCCCAAGGAAAACATGGTCGGAGGGAAGGTCACAGACAAGTTTCAATTCTTAGAGTTGTTCGGGTCACAATTACAAGGACATCAGAATAGGGTCTACCAACGATGTATCCAAAATGTGAAGGACAGTGACCCTGATATGGATTTGGATATACGTGGTGAAAAAACGTCTATTACCGATGTTATATCTCTGACTCAGTTAACTAATATCGCCTACCCTATCTCTAAGATGAAGGACTCTGACATCCAACAAGGCGACGTAGACGTACAAAACTTTATCGGGGAAAAGGGGTTATCACGGTGCATGAATAAGAAACATAATACGTATAGCTATAAAAAAGATATCTTACAATCATATGGTCCGGTGTTTGATCAAGATCACATCCATAAGTATTCTGCTAAATTACATTCGCTACTACATATTCTCTACAAGACTGAAGGAATCGTATTTATATATACGAATTTTATATCGGCAGGTATAACTCCTATATCACTCATGCTTGAACAAAACGGATACAAGAGATACAAGAGTCGCAATACCTTACAAGATTCACATAAGCGAAAACCCATATCCTATACAGGGCAAAGGAAAGACTCTACTAGTAAAGGAGAATTCGTACAGGCGCACTATATGGTCATAGATGGTTCCACGAGCAAACACGATTTGGAAGAACAACTCAAGGTAGTTAATTCAAATGATAACATGAACGGTGAAAAAGTAAAAATAATTCTGGGCACGGTGGTCGCGAGTGAAGGATTAGATTTCAAAAATATTCGTAGCGTCCATATACTAGATCCGTGGCTCCATCTAAATAGAGTCGAGCAAACGATAGGTCGTGCGATACGTTTCTGTTCACATGCGAGGCTACGACCCGAACAGAAGAACGTACTACTATTTTTACATACGGCTACCCTAAGCGATGATAAAGAAACTGTTGATACGCATATATATCGGTATGCCGAGCGAAAATCTATCCAGGTAGGAGAGGTAGAAAACTTACTAAAGATCGGGGCAGTTGATCGCTATCTATACAAAGACGTTAATATAATACATAAAGGAGATTTACGCAAGGTTACGATGGAACCCTGTCTACGTGGTTCACCTATACTGAGTATAGAACCTCATGACAAGCCTTATTCAAAAGTTTGTTCGTGGGGTACGTGTGATTATAATTCATCATTACGTCCTATACAAGTTAAGCACTTAAATAGCGATACATACTTTGAACAGTATTCATCTACTATCGTTGATACCATTAAGAAAAAGATCTCAAAATTATATCTTCAAATGTATGTATATGATTTAGAGTCTATCATGGGATTAATTAGTGAACAGGCGTACTACGTAGATGAATTGATATATAGTGCCCTGAATGAGATGATATCTCAAAAATATATCATTCATGATAAAACTGGCTCTAGTGGATATCTACTTAATCGGGTAAATTATTATGTCTTTCAACCCTTCTTGTTAGACGATGAATCTATCCCTTTGTATTATCGTATGAATGTACATGAATTCCCTCAACGAGTTAGTATGTTACCCCCTGTTACCGAGCGTAACGATGAATGTAGTTGTAAACCTATCTACGATGAATCCACCATTATATCATTATATGAGACATGCCGGAGCCGACTAACTAAATCAGAGTTAGCTATACTATCGTTAGTACAATCTGCTTATCCCCAACTGACTACGAATCACCTATGTATCTATAACTATCTATTTGATACATTCTCGTTTGATGAAAAATGTGCGATTCTCTATGGTTTCTTTACCAAGGATTATGATCTATCAGGGTACGATGAACATGAACTATTTGCGAACATACTATCATCGTTGGTAATCTACAAAGAGGGTGATACCTATCATTTTAATGGGTCTTCTGATAAAGGAGAGTTATTTGGGTTTGTGTTATCTTACAAGGGAAAACCCTGTTATGTTGAGTATTATGAGGGTGCCTTTGCGATATGTAATTCGGTACAATTGATAGCTATCAAGCGATCATTACAATCGTATACCAAGTCAAAACATTATCGTACATTTTCCGAATTAGCGAGACCCTGGGGATACACAACGTATCATAAGAAACATCAGAAGAACGTATTTAAAGTAGTCGAAACTACACAATATGTTAGCTATCCACCTGGACCAGGGGTAGTGTGTGTGGATAATAATCAACGAGTGAATACAGATAATCTACAACGGATACTACAGGAGCATTTCCCAACTATAGATATATCTCGTACTGAATCATCTGTTAAACCGTTAGGCAAAAGCGACTTATGTTTTATCCTAGAAATAATACTACGATATAAGGGTGATTATATTGGTTACGACAAAGTATGGTTGAAATACTATTAATTTGAAATACTATTAATTTGATTTAAATAATAATTATGTAGGTAGTACTATATATGAAAGGTGATTATTTCTCAACGATCGTACTGACCGTCAACGTCAATATTAAGGTGAATAGTTTGAAGGGAGATATCAATAAACTACTAGTAGATACTATCAAACGGCGGTACGAGGGCGTATGTAATAAGGATGGATATATTTTGAAACATAGCATAGACTTGTTAGAAAGGTCTGTGGGTGAAATTAAAACGATCAATAGCGAAAGTTTACTTAATTATAACATAACCTACAAGGCGGATATAATATCTCCTAGTATAGATAATGAATATGAATGTTATGTGGAGACAAAAAATAAGGTAGGTATCATAGCCTATCTAAAAATACATGACGACGATCTAATGAAAGATAGTCCGTTTATCATCATTATCCCTAAAGAATATATTGATGAAGCTGATTATTCTACTATTACTGTAGGTGATAAATTAACGGTGAAAGTTAAATCATTTCGTATTAAATATCTAGCGAAGCATATTCAGGTTATAGGGACCTTAGTTTGATGTTATGATTTAAATTGTATATCTAGGTAATGAATAAACGTTATATTATTTCGTCTATGTTGAATACTCATGATTTTGATGAGAGCGAATTACTATCTATTATTACGGAACATAATATAGAATATTCTACGAATTCAAATGGTTTTTTTGTGAATTTATCGTTACTCGATGATACCATTATTGACAAATTATATGATAAAGTCCTATCCATGAATAAGGTACCCCCTTTATCTGATCATCGTATAGGTGAAAGTATACCGGTTCAACAAAGGAGTGTACCTACTCAACGCCCAAAAGAGACATTACATATGACTAAGGCAGATACATTACTACTATCTTTATCTACTACAACGCTTACTATTTAAACATAACCTATGGATAGTACTATAGATAACTATGGAATTACTATCTACTCACATGAATACAAAAGCATTTACAGAGAGAATCAAAGAATCATCGTATATTCAAACATGTACTACTGGTATAGCTGTGTATCCAAGTTTAGTAGAATTATTATTTACTTATTATGACCATCATTTTTCGTTGGTGGAGCCTAAAGATAAACAGCTGTACGTCAAACAGCGCTTGATGGACATCGCTACGAGTCTTGATGAACAGGGGCCGTTGGTATACGACAGTTTTAATTATAACAAAACGATGAGTATACCTATCATTCAACATGGTTTACAGGCGATGAACGGAGTATCGGCGCTACTGTATCTGTCTGATTTATACAAGGTGACGACAAGTATCTATCTGGAAGGTAGTAGCACCAAGATTAGGACTAGTATGAAAGAACGAACCACCATACATATCATGTATACAAAGAATAATACATGGAGTATGCTTGAGAAACCAGCCGATTATCAGACAGGTGATTTCAGTTTGCTTGCGGAATGTTTAGTCATGGATGTTAAGTCACCCGATGTGTATACACGCTTCCTAAAGCCTATAGGTAAGTATAAATCATCTGAGTTATCTGAGATGGCTACACATCGTACTATTTCGTTAATGAACGACACAAAGAGAAAACTCAAAAAAGAACTCTATGATGACATTAATCTTTACGAATTACAGAACACCCACTAATTTGATTTTTACAGTTTATTATACTAATTAAAGTTTATTTATATAGTAGTAATATAAGTCATGAGCGACAGTATACAAGAGGTAGAACCGCACTTCATCTATTCGATGGGTCTGAATGGACCTATTGAAGAAATGATGAAAGAAGCTATACGTCAGGATAATCTAGAATTTGAATGGGTCTATGGTGATCCTCATTACCCTGATAACCAACCTTTAACGAAGGAATTATTCTTACGGTTGAAAGACACTTTGAATCGTTCAAAAGAATTCACCGCGTCAGATGAAACTAACGACCTGGATATACGAACGGAACTTACCTATCAAGGCAAGTCTGTGATGAGTAATGTTCGTGCGACCGTATCAGGTTTACAACAGATCAAACAGTATTGTCTTCAAGATAATTTTGACGACTTAACACCTCATTTCATAAAAAAGAAACGCTATCAAAACCCTACGAAAAAGAACACTAATTATAGCGTAGCTAGTTCAGGGTTGTATCCGATGAGGGTCACCTTGAAAGAAGAGGTTCCGTTACATTCTACAGATAGCTCGTATCAAGCATCGTCTCATTCCAAAGAAATAGATACATTCCTGAGGAATTGGTCCACCAAGAATAAGTTTTTCAGATATAAGAAACGATTTAGTTGGATCACTCATAATAAATTATGGCGAGTTGATTTAACCGCTGTGAAATCATCTGATAAGGGTAGATATCTCAATCAATATACGTACTCAAAGACTTTCAAAGAGTCTCACTTACTTCAAAAGAAAGAGTTATTTGAATTAGAAATAGAGTATATAGGATCCATATCGAAGACATTCGCCCCCCCACCGATAGAGGAGTTTTCGGAATCATTAAACAGGTCACCGTTTGAACAAAGCCTAGGATCCGGTACTATATTCTCTACCGATATTCCTTTCACAAATGACGAGTATTCACAAGATATGTCTGCGCCTTTATCTCCTAGGTATGGCTTGTCCGAATTTGATGAACCTTATCAATATATAGAGGGAGTTGAACAGTTGCCTGATAAAGTAACTCTCAAGGCTGAGTACTGGAAAGATACCGATCAGGAAGATCTGGAACAAGTACTCAAGGAGGGATTCAACACGGTTAGCGTGGAAAAGGGTACGTATACGTTATTACCTAGGAAGGTGCATCATACTACTGGTCACTTGGAAGTTGAGATTT
>Ga0315336_1007272_pt1 | contig 10734 bp, 8 predicted proteins | sample ASW5metaG_FD_204512 | JGI IMG/M metagenome (GOLD analysis project Ga0315336, IMG submission 204512) | Ammonia-oxidizing marine archaeal communities from Monterey Bay, California, United States - ASW #5 | ecosystem: Environmental > Aquatic > Marine > Intertidal zone | place: USA: California... | reverse complement strand
GCAGAGCCAGATTGAGCAGTCGAAGGAGCCGAAGAACGAAGGGAATCACTGCTACCAGAGTGCGCGAACGGCGGACTCGGCTGTCAAGGGTGCGCGGGCACAAGCTCCTCAATCTAAACGGCTACGTGGTTTTGGCGAAGCACAGGTTCAAACGGCATCAGTGGGCTCGTTCGAGTTTCTGGACACGACGCGCTTGACTTGGGCAGCAGATCGGGATATCATGGCCATGATAATTCACATGGCCATGTGAGGCTTAGGGCTGTGTGAGCGATGGATCGCATGCCCCCTTCCGATCATTCCGGCGAAGCCCAGTTTGGACGCCTCCTGGTTGACCTCTTCAAAAAAGCGGGTTGGAAGGTTCGCCGGCAAGTTAGTGACACCCGCGCCGACATCTTCGCTGATGCCGGCGACCGACAGTATCTCGTCGAGTTGAAGAGTCTGTCAGAAGGCCGTCGCGATCGCCTCATTCCTCTTCTGGCAAAGGCGATACTCGAAGTAAGGTCTGCTGCGGAACTCTGCCCGTCGCCGGTTACGCCTGTCGCCGTAGTGGCGTCGGCCCGCGTCCCCGTCTCGGTTGCGGAGGCAGCTCAGAGCTTTGCGGAGGTCCACGCACCGGATGTTGGTGTAGGGGTGATCGACGGGCAAGGGCTCCGGGTTTTTTCGGGCTACGGCCTTGAACGGTTTAACGAGAAGCGGTCTCGCCGAGCGGCGAACGAGGTTGCTTCTCACCAGAAGCTTCCAAACCTGTTTTCGGACCTCAACCAATGGATGCTGAAGATTCTAGTCGGACAGGCTCTGCCGCAATCGCTCCTAAATGTTCCGAGGGCGCAGTGTCGAAACGCATCCCAACTGGCCGCAGCAGCGAGCGTTTCGGTCATGAGCGCATTTCGACTCGTGCAACGCCTCACCGACGAGGGGTTTCTCGGCGAGGAGCAGGATCAACTCAAGGTTGTTCGGGTCGAGGAATTGCTTGAACGGTGGGTTTCGGCAAACCGTCAGACGTCTCGTGAGATTCCGGCGCGCTGGACCATCAAGAAAGATGTGGAGCAGTTGTACGAATCGCTGGCGGAGTACATGCGGGAATTCGACGCGCCCTCAAACTCCCGGAAGCGACGGAGCGCTCCGGTTAAGCCTCGTTGCTGTCTCGGCCTGTTCGCTGCGGCTGACTTGCTTGGGTTCGGATTCGTGCGGGGCGTACAGCCTCATATCTATTTGGAGAGCCTGGAGCCTGATGTGCTGCAGCGCTTCAGGCTCGCGGTGGACGACTCAGCCGGCCCTCCGGACGTGTACCTTCGAATACCGACCGCCAGAGAGTCGGTTTTTCGTGCGACGACGAAAGCTGACGGTGTGCCCGTCTCAGACATCGTTCAGATTTGGCTGGACGTTTGCTCGCACCCCGCGCGAGGGCGGGAGCAGGCGGACTTGATTCGAACGCGCGCCCTTGGGCCCTTGTTTACCAACTGAACTACGATGGCTGCCGTTCCTGATCTCGACCTATTTGTGCAACTCCTTGTGGCGCTCGAACCGTGGCTCGACAAGGTCGTTGTCGTGGGCGGTTGGGCGCATCGCCTGTATCGTCTGCACCCGGACGCCCAGCGCTTGAACTACCCGCCTTTGATCACTCTTGATGCTGACGTAGCTGTTCCGCCGCGCTTGCCGGTCCGCGACCGCGACCAGGACATCCGGCAGCGACTGCTCGCGAACGGCTTCAGTGAAGAGTTTCTTGGCTCGGATCGGCCGCCAGCAACTCACTACCGCCTTGGGTCCGGTTCCTCCGGATTCTACGCAGAGTTCCTCACGCCGCTAATCGGAGGCCCGTACGATCGCCGCAGTCGCCGCAAAGCGACGCTACAGGTCGCCGGGGTCACGTCTCAGCAACTCAGGTTCGTCGAGCTTCTGCTGCATCGTCCGTGGACCGTCGAACTGAAGGAGCACCTGTTCTCTGGCCGGATTCAAGTGGCGAACCCGGCAAGCTTCCTAGCCCAGAAGCTCCTGATCCACAGTCGGAGACGATCCGACGACCGAGCCAAAGATATCCTTTACATTCACGACACTCTCCAGCTGTTCGGATCGCGGTTGGCCGAATTGAGGAAGGAGTGGCAATCCAGCGTGACTATTCGGCTCTCGGCCCACCAGACGAGATCTCTCTCCAAGATGCCGCACAAGTTCTTCGGTGAGGTGACCGATGACATTCGTCGCGCCGCCTTGATTGCCTCCGGTCGAGTGCATTCTCCGCAAGCGATTCGCGACGCTTGCCTTATTGGCCTCGACGAACTGCTGTCGTAACGTCAGGGGAGGGGGCGGTTCAAAGACGCGCAGCGTCCATGCGGCGTGGTCGATGGAAAGCTCGACGACGCGCTAGGCTGAAGCTCTTCGCCATGGCAGAGCGGGACTACGATCAACAACTCGCCGCGCTACGCCGCGAGTGCGATTGGCTGCGAGCCGAGAATGCTCGTTTGCGACAGAGACTCTCGGAGCGAGGAGTCGACGTTCCAGGGCAGCCGCAGCTGTCGATAGCATCCGTCCGCGAGGGAAATGAGGTTGGTCCCGCGGTTACAGCCGCCTCTTCGGCGGAAGCAAAGATCTCACTTTTCCGCAGTCTGTTTCGTGGCCGTGAAGACTTGTATGCGGTTCGCTGGCAACGGACCGACGGACGCGGGCTACTCACCCAGGGCGCAACGCGACTGGAATGCCTACCTATCCAGCGCGTCGGCTGATCGCAAAAAGGTGGACCGGCAAACGCGAACTTTGCTTCCGCTTACCGACGACGCGATCCGGCAGCACCTGCAGGGCGAGGTCACAATTGGCGTATACCCTCTGCTGCCCGACGAGACCTGCTGGTTTCTCGCCGTTGACTTCGACAAGAAAGGCTGGCGAGAAGATGTCGCAGCGTTGGTTGCAGTCTGCGACGAAAACAGCGTCCCGGCGGCGATTGAGCGTTCGCGATCGGGGGCCGGAGCGCATGTCTGGGTCTTCTTCGAGCGACCTCTCCCGGCTGCGATGGCTCGCAGGCTGGGCTGCGCTCTGCTAACCAGCACGATGGAGCGTCGTCACCAGATCGGCCTCGACTCCTACGACCGGTTGTTCCCGAGTCAGGATACGATGCCGAAAGGCGGATTCGGAAACTTGATCGCTCTTCCCCTCCAGAAAGGTCCACGTGAGTCGGGGAACTCCGTTTTCATCGACGACAGCTTTGCACCCCATCCTGATCAGTGGTCCTTTCTCGCCGGCCTTAGGAGAATGCCGATTCGCGCAGTTGAATCGATCGTCGAGGAGGCGACACGATCCGGAGCCGTGGTCGGAGTCCGGTTGAGTCGTTCGGACGATGACGATCCCGATCCGTGGACGCTGCCGCCTTCGGGCAGGCGGCCCGAGAGGCCGATTACCGAACCCTTGCCGAGTAGCGTCACCGTCGTCCGGGCGAATCTGTTGTTTCTGGAGAAAGCTGGCCTGCCCTCGGCGCTCGTCAATCGCATGCTGCGGCTCGCCGCGTTCCAGAATCCCGATTTCTACAAGGCTCAGGCCATGCGGTTGTCCACCTTTGGCAAGCCCCGCGTAATTGCCTGCGGGGAGGAGCTGAGCCGGCATATTGCGCTGCCGCGCGGCAGTCTGGACGATTTGTGCGAGCTCTTGGGATCACACTCGATCGCGGTCCAAGTGAGTGACGAGCGAATCGAGGGCTGTGCGATCGAGGTGGAGTTTTCAGGAGAGCTGCGTCCTGGCCAAAGGGAGGCGGCCGCAGCCATTTTGGCTCAGGACGACGGCGTGTTGAGCGCCCCGACCGGGTTCGGCAAGACAGCCGTTGCGGCCTACGTGATCGCCGCCCGTAAAGTGAACACTCTCGTGCTCGTCCACAGACGACAGCTTCTGGATCAGTGGCGCGAGCGGCTCGCGATGTTCCTCGACCTCCCGCCCCGGTCGATCGGGCAGATTGGCGGGGGCAAATCGATGCGAACGAAGACGCTCGACGTCGCGGTAGTCCAGAGCCTCTACGTCAACAAGGAGGTTAGCGATCTGGTAGCTGAGTATGGTCAGGTCATCGTCGACGAGTGCCACCATGTTTCCGCATTCAGTTTCGAGCAAGTGCTGCGGCAAGCAAAAGCGCGATTCGTACTCGGAATGACCGCCACAACAACGAGAAAAGACGGTCATCACCCCATCATCACCATGCAGTGTGGGCCGATCCGGTTCTGCCTCAGCGCAAGATCGGCGGCCCAGTCCGCCCCGTTTGAGCACCGCGTCTTGTCAAGAACGACTGATTTTGACCTGTCCGGCGATCCGCTTGATCCGAAAATCCACGAGATCTATGCAGCCTTGATCGAGGACCAGGTTCGCAACGAGCTAATCGTCCGAGACCTGGTTGCAGCGGTAGACGCAGGACGCTCTCCACTGCTGTTGACGTCTCGTACAAAGCACCTCGCGGTGCTCGCAGAACTGCTCGGTGGGGAGGTTTCGAACGTGTGCGTGCTAAAGGGCGGCATGGGCCGAAAGCAGCGTCGAGCCCTCGACGAATTGATGACCGCGATTCCAAGGGACCAACCCCGCGTGATTCTTGCGACCGGAAGTTACATTGGCGAGGGCTTCGACGATGCGCGGCTCGACACGCTCTTCCTGGCGATGCCGATCTCGTGGCGCGGCACGCTCCAGCAGTATGTAGGACGCCTTCACCGCATTCACAATGGCAAACAAGTCGTCGAGGTGTATGACTACGTCGATGCCCGTGTTCCGATGCTTGCTCGGATGTATGTGCGGAGACTGCGAGGGTATCGCGCCTTGGGCTACACGCTTGCCGAGGGCGATCCGTGAGGAGCAACAGACTTGGGTGTGTCCGCCCGCCAAGATCGATGCGTCGAGCCGGCACTGTAGTCTCCGCCGGTTTGCACGCTGCTAGCGACAGGAACCGAACGAACCACGATTCAACTCAGAAGCAGTCCCGAGCCGCCGGGTCCAGCCGCCGGCGCCTATCAGTCGACTGGGCCGACATGATAGCTCTCGCCATGCGGCCAGCTCTGACAACCGAAACCCCTTGATGGAGCGTCCCATCACTTCTGCTCACTTAGTCCTAGACGAGGGAGGGATTGCCCCCCGGGAACTGCGCCGCTTCCTCGACGCTTACAGGTCGATCGGCGCCATCGAGCGTGGGGTCACCGGCCTCGGATCGGGCAGGCAAATCTGTTGGACGAACGATCCGAAGAAGAGTTTGGTGCGGGTTGCCGCGCGCCGAAGTTGTTCGGTGGCCGCCCGTCGCGTGAACTGTCCAAAGGCGCCGGGAATCCATGTGTCCGCATCACTGCTGGCCAGCTCCCGTAGGTGGGTCGTGTCCCTCAGGTAGCACGCGGGGCTGTTTCGGCCGGGTGCGAGGGTTGCCTCAATAGTTGCTTCAACGGATTGGAACTCGGACACCTTGGGGGGGAGGTGCTTGAAGGACCACGACAGGCAGGCTGTGGAACGCTTCGAGATTTGGCTGTCAACCGGAGGGTTGCAGCTTCGAGTCCAAGGATGTCTAGAAATCCGTTGAAAGCAGCGGCACTCCGAGGACCACAAGTCTACGCCGCCTTGACCCGAGAGACAGGCGGCTACCGTACCAAAACCGTACCAAAAGTCCATCCTATTGAATCTTTGGGACTTGCACTGCGAGCGAAAGCAGAAGCCCCGAAACCGCGTAAGTTGTAGGCAACAATAGACTGCGTGGAACTCATGGAAAGCCCTTCCCTGCTTCGGGAGCAGGAGGTCCGGGGTTCGAATCCCCGCGCCCCGACCATTGTTTTCAATAGCTTAGGCTCTCTCCGAGCGGCTTCTCAACCCCGACGTCCACACGGATGTCCACACGGATTCCTGATCGCGGACATCCAGGGCGGAAGGGGCCCTCCGCACGAACGGCTTCCAGCGAGCCTGGATCTTGGATCACCGATCGATTTTCTCTCGCTGAGGCCATCCGCTCCAAGCCCCCCCCAGGCGGGTTAATTGTCCCAGGGGTACCCCCCCGGGGCCTCTTGAACCAGGTCTGGCCAGAGGCATTATTTCAAAAAATCGTCCCTTGGAGGGGATAGAGGTCCACCCCCTATGTTGCAGAATGGACTTAAGTCCTTGCTGGTCAGTCACTTAGCTGGGGTGGACCTGTTGAGGGGGTGTCTGTAAGTCGTTGGTGGTCAACAACTTAAGGGGTGGACCTATTTTCGGGAGGTCCTACTTAGGTCCACCCCATGTCCACCCTTTTCGTGTAAATTTTACAATTTGACCATTTCAGGGCATAAGAAAAGGGGCCACTTGGGGCCCCCATTCGGGTCATTGGTGTCCGACCGGGATCAGACACCGTTATTTGCTATTGGATGGCCCCTTATGGACCTGTCCCTCGCCAGAACTCCATAGCCGATCGAAAAGAGACCGGACTCGTAAACGAACCGGTCTTTTTTGTGTCGACGGGCTAGGGGTGACGTACGATCTGGACTGGGCGGCGAGCACAAATTTGCTGGGCGCGCATTCCTGCGCGTAGTTGAGCCCGCCGCCGCGCGGCTGACGGGGTCCGGCTGACCAGGCGGCTACAGGCTCGGCTTCCTGGTCGAGGTTGTCAGCTAGGCGGCGCGGCGTTCGTAGCGATGGTGCAGCCCACCGACTTCCGGAAACGCCACCACTTTGCCGAACTCGGGACCTTGCACCTGCCGCTCGATGGGAGCTTCCTTGTCCAATCCCAAGTGCGTTCTCGATCGATGATAATAGCCGAAATAGCTTTTCAAGATTCGCCTCAGGTGCTTCCGGTTAAGAACAATGACATGGTCCAAACACTCCCGGCGTATCGATCCGATCAGACGCTCCGCGAAAGCATTCTGCCAGGGACTTCGCGGGGCCGTCAGCACCTCCTTGACGCCCATGCCCTCGACTCGGTCACGGAACTCGTCGCCGTAGATCCCATCGCGGTCGCGCAGCAAATAGCGTGGCGCCGCGTCCTCCGGGAAGGCTTCGATCATCTGTTGGCCCGTCCAAAACGCCGTGGGATTGGCGGTCACGTTGAAATGCACCACGCGCCGGCGCTCCAGCGAAAGGACCACGAACACATACAAGATGCGGAAACTGATCGTGGGGACGGTGAAGAAATCCAGCGCCACCAGATCGCTGGCGTGATTGGTCAGAAAGGCCCGCCAGCTCTGCGACGGAGGCTGACGGGTCTTGGGAAGTAAACGCGAGATGGTGCGCTCTGAAATCTCGAAGCCCAGCTTGATCAGCTCGCCGTGGATGCGCGGTGCGCCCCAGAGCGGATTCGCCTGTTTCATCGTGCGAATCAGCTCACTAATCTCTGGTGTCACAGGCGGTCGTCCGGACGTTCGCCGGAGCGGTCGGCTCTTCCAACGCCAGTAGCGACGAAAACCTTGACGATGCCAGGCTACGACGGTCTTGGGCCGGACGATGTCGATGACCGAGCGCCAACTGGACCAACAGCGGGACAACCAGACCCAAAAGATACGATCGGTCTGACGCAGCCGAGGGCGTTTGACGCTTCGCTTGTAGACAGCGAGTTGCTGACGAAGAGCGAGATTCTCAAGGATGAGGCTCCGGCGGCTCGGCAGAGCCAAGTTCAGCAGCCTAACGAGACGAAAAACAAGAGAGATCACGGTTACCAGAGTGCGCGAACGGCGCACCCGGCTGTCAAGGAAGTCTGGACGCCAAGCTCCTCAATCTAAACGGCTACGTAGTTTTGGCGAGGCACAGGTCGGCTGGTCAAGCATGCACGCTACTACTGGCTGCTGTTGGCCGAGGGGCATCTCAACCGCAAGTTGTTCGGCGAGATGCTGGGCCGGACCTGGGCGCTACCTGTACCGGGAGGGTGAAGCGCCGAGCCTCGTAGGAGGCCGGGGCTGGCCGGGGTGCGGTGTTGGACGCCCCGGAAGCGGCCAAACAGAGGAGGGACGGGTCGAAATTGACTCGGAAGGCAGAAGAGGGGGGCAGAAAACAGGAAGGCAGGAAGGCTGACAACTGTTGCGCAACGGGTGCAGTTTCGGTACCCTACCCTGCCGAGGACGAGTTGATTGAGGGCACTGTCCGCGCTACCGAGAGCCCGACGCTGTTTGAGCCCAACGCCGTTGGGCACGCTCAATCTCAAGAAGGGGCGGGCGGAATTTCGAGTGCGCGTGATTGAAGCGCCGGTCAAGGAGCTGATGCGCCTGAACCGGGTTCGCCTCGAGAGGAAGTGAGGAGCAAGCCAATGCCGAAAGTACTCATGCCGATCGGAGACGCCGCCGAAACGATGGACACGCTTTACCCCTACTACCGCCTGCAAGAGGACGGCTTCCAGCCTGTCGTCGCCGGCCCCGAGGCGCGCGTCTATCCACTGGTGCTGCACGAGATTCCTCCCGGGTGGGACATCACCCGCGAAACCGCCGGCTACCATCTTGCCGCCGAGATCGCATTTCGCGATGTCAACCCCGACGACTACGCCGGCCTCTTCCTTACAGGCGGCCGCGCGCCCGAGTATCTCCGCTACGACGACGACCTCCTACGCGCGATCCGGCATTTCTTCGACACCGGCAAGCCGGTATGCTCGGTCTGCCACGGCGCGGAACTTCCCGCCGCCGCCGACGTCATTCGCGGGCGGCGCATGGCCACGGTCGCGAAGTGCCAAAAGGACGTCGAATTTTCAGGCGGAACCTACGTCAACGAAGGAATCGTGCGCGACGGCAACCTCGTCAGCGGACGCACCTGGCACGACCAGCATCTCTACATGCCGGTATTTATGAAGATGCTAAAAGCGCAAGCGTCCTCAATTGCGGATGACCAATAGGTCGATGTACTACGGCTGGTTCGTAGCCGCGGCGGCTTTCTTCACCTTGATGGTTACGGTCGGCATCCCTTTCTATGGGATGCCGTTCTTCTACGACTATTTCATCGAAGAGTTTGGTTGGAGCCGCGCCGCGACCACGAGCGGCATCGCTCTGTCGACGCTGCTGATTCAGCCGCTCGGTGGCTTGCTCGTGCATCGCTTCAGCGCGCGCAAGCTGATCATGTTCGGAGCGGCGATGCTGTGCTTGGCGTTCGTTGGGTTCGGCAACGGCACGGGCAGCTTGGCGCTCTACTATCTAGCCTGGTGCGCATTCATGACCGGCTACGTCTACTCGGGGCCGATCCCGCATCAGGTGATTCTGGCGCAATGGTTCCACCGCAAGCGGGGCCTGATGATGGGCTTCGCTTATCTCGGCCTCGGCCTAGGCGGCGCGATTTCCCAAAAGTTCGTGGCTCTCCCGCTGATCGAAGCCTTCGGCTGGCGGCAAGCGCTCGTGGCAATGGGAGGACTCACGCTGCTGGCGATCCCGCTGGCGCTGTTGGTTGTCCGCGACCGTCCCGCCGAGAAAGGGCTGCACCCGGACGGGCTCGATGTCCCGACAGCCGAATTTGCATATGAACCAGTCTCGTTCCGAGACCTCCTGAACCAGCGCGCCTTCTGGCTGTTGGCATTTGGAAGCTTCTGCAGCATCGGAGCCATTGGTGCGATCAATCAGCACATGAAGCTGCTGTTCCAGGATGCCGGCCTCAGCGCGGACATCGTGGCCGACACTACCTTCATAATCCTGGTGTCGAGCCTCGTGGGGCGCGTCGTAATGGGTTTGCTGGCTGACGTTATCGAAACAAAGCGCGTGATGATTGCCGCATATCTTTTCGTCGCGGCCCCGATTCCGCTGCTCTACATCGTCAGCCAGCCTGGAGCCGTCGAAACCTTTGCGGTCGTTTTCGGTTTTGGACTGGGCGCCGACTACATGCTGATTCCGCTCATGGCGGCACGCCAGTTCGGCCCGAACTCGCTGGCGCGTGCGATGGGAGTGATTCTGCCCGCGGATTCAATCGGCCAGACCTGCATCCCTTTCCTGCTCGGAGTGCTTCATGACCGATTCGGTGACTACCAGATCGGACTGGCCGTAGTGGTTTCGCTCGCGCTGTTGGGAGCGGCAGCAATCAGCCTGCTGCCTGGGCCGAGGGGCTCCGCTGGCCAAGCGCCATAGGCGGCGACCAGATGCATGGGGTAGCCCTCTGGATTACCCCGCTTCCTTGCTGCCGAACGTCGAGTCGTTTTTCTATTGGGAAAAGATCGACTTCGGCCCGAAGCCTACGCTGCGCCTTAATCATGTAATAGCCTATCGGTCGATTGGTCCAAAAGGCGCGGCTAATGTAGTTGCGGTGAAGCAGCTGTGGTCCAGTCATTATCTTCAGCTTGCGCTAGACCTGACTGCGTGCGTCCCTGAGAGTGGTCGCATCAACGGCGCGGGGTTTTACGTGATTAGCTTGAAGGGTTCGACACAGCAGGGACTCACGGGGTTCACGGGCTTCTTTCGTAGGAGGGTCGTCGTCAGCAAGACGCTCTCCGCACAAGAAAGAGATCTGATCAACATCAAGAAGGCGCTGGAAGAGCGGGAGTGAGATTCTCATTGGAGACAGACAACATGCTGTTTCGACCGCCGGGAGGCCCAGTGCAAAGCCCCCATGCGTTACATGAGCTTCCGCTATCAAGCCTCGAGTTGGTTGAGGCACTGCGCTGCCGACCCTGCCGCTGGTGCGCTTCTACAACAAACGCGGCACGGCCGAGCAGTGGATCAGGGAAGGCAAGCAGACGAACCGCTGGACCAGGCTGTCGTGTCATCGCGTCCGGGCGAACGAGGCGCGACTGCAACTCGCCGTGCTGGCCTACAACCTTGGCAACCTGTGGCAACGACCGGGACTGCCGCGACGGATAAGGAGCTGGTCGCTGACGAG
>Ga0315336_1007270_pt1 | contig 10737 bp, 10 predicted proteins | sample ASW5metaG_FD_204512 | JGI IMG/M metagenome (GOLD analysis project Ga0315336, IMG submission 204512) | Ammonia-oxidizing marine archaeal communities from Monterey Bay, California, United States - ASW #5 | ecosystem: Environmental > Aquatic > Marine > Intertidal zone | place: USA: California... | reverse complement strand
CGTTCCGCCGTGTGCTGGAGGGCGCCCAGAGCCGCGGCGAGATCTCCGGTGATGTCGATCCGACGACGGCCGGCCGGTATCTGACCAGTCAGGCAGCGGGGTTGGGCGTGCTCGCCCAGTCGGGAGCGACCGCGACCGAGCTAAAAGCCGTCGTCGACACGGCTCTGAACGGCCTGACGATACCCGACGATCGTCGGTGAATCCTGGCGCCCGCGTTGGCGCCATTGTGAACTCTGGAAGCGCCACTCTGGACGTCCTGAGCGCACGCCTGCCGAGCGTCCATTGAAACGATCGTTTAAATCATCAATGCATTCGATTCAATGGAGGTTACTGATCTGGCCAATGAGCACCGCTACCCGAATTCGTTCTGTCGCCACTCGCCTCTTCGCAGAGCGGGGCTACGGCGGCACATCGGTGCGAGCCATCTGCAGCGCAGCCGGAGCGAACGTCAACGCCGTCAGCTACCACTTCGGCGGCAAGAAGGCCCTTTACACCAATGTAATTCAAGGATTGGCAGACCAACGCCTGGCGAGCGCACAGCGCATCCTGGGGACCGCAGCTGGCGATCTGGTCGAGTTTCAGACGCGCTTGCTGCTGTTTGCTGAAGAGACCCTGGCGGCTCTGTTGGCCGAGCCGGAACTCTTGATGATTCTCTTCGCCGAGTTCCAGCAGGGCTTTCAGAACTGCGGCCCAGAGGCGCTTCAGGGCCTCGAGGAGCAGAATCAGGTGCTGATCTCATTCCTGCAGGCTGCGCAAGATGCGGATCTGCTGCGCGTCGACGTCGACGTCGACATCATCGCGGGCGCCCTCCAGGAGCGCCTGAACAACCAGGTCATCTACGTCAACACGATTCACGCCCAGTACGGCACGTCGATCAAGGTGCCGGAGTACCGGCGCCATTGGACGCGTCAAACCATTGATCTCCTGCTGCACGGCGCAGCCCGAGCCCCAGCCCCCAAGGAGTAGCCATGCACGTCTCCGAGTCCACCTACAGCCGGGTCACCAAGGCCGTCGGATTGTTGCTCACCTTCATGGGTCTCTCCCTGCTCGGAGCCTTCGCCCTCTTCGCGATCACCGGCGCGAACCCGGTCACCGCGGGCCTGCCCATCAGTGCCGTGGGCCAGTTGTCATTCGCCTCCATCGGCGCATTCGCCCTGCCGGTTGGCGCCTTCCTGCTTCTGGGCGGACCCGACATCCAGGGGCGGCTCCAGATCGCGTCCGTCGGCCTGGGCCTCATGGCTGTCGTTCGCCTGGTCGCGTTCACCAACATCGAAATCCGGTCCGTGGTGGGTGCCGCACCGCTCGTCGAGTTCTTCGTTCTGGGCACTATCGCCGCCGTGGCGCTGTTCCTCCGTCCTTCCCCCACAAACGTCACCTAGTACGTCAGCACAGGGAACATGACGGGTCGCGAGGGACCGCCCCGATCTCAAGACCTGGGCGCTCCGGGGTATAGCTCCCCCATGACTGCAGAGAACAAAGACAACGCGATCGCCTTCTACGATCTCATGTTCAACCAGTGCCGCCCCGCCGAAGCCGTCGCGCGCTACGTCGGGGCGTCCTACACTCAGCACAACCCTCACGTCGCCGATGGAAAACAGGCCTTCATCGACTATTTCGAGCGCATGGCCAGGGAATACCCGGGGAAGTCTGTCACCTTCGAGCGGGTCTTCGCGGAGGGAGACCACGTCATCCTCCACTGTCGTCAGGTCTGGCCCGCCGAGGAATACGCGGGCATCGACATCTTCCGCTTCGACGAGGACGGCAAGATCGTCGAGCACTGGGACGTACTCCAGGTCATTCCCGCGACCTCGAAGAACGACAACTCCATGTTTTAGGATTGACTGCGTCTCCGGTAGCCCTTGGGGCTGATGTCGAAGTGGTCGTAGAACGCCCGCCGCAGTGCCCCCTCCTCGGCGTAGCCCACCTCGTCGGCGATGCGGCTCACGCTCCAGTCCGTCGAGACGAGCAGATTCGCGGCGCGCTCGGCCCGAGACCTGCGAATGAAACGAGCAGGAGTCAGCCCGGTCGATGAGGCGAACCTGCGCGCCAACGTGCGAGCCGACACCCCGCACCGGGACGCGAGATCCGGGATCTCGATGGTTCCACGCAAGTTCTCGCGTATGAACCCCTCGGCCTTGGAGACCACCGGGTCGTGTCGCGCGAGGTGGTCGACGATGAGGTACGGCGCCTGTGAGCCGCGGCGCTCGTCCATGACCAGATATCGAGCGCAGGCCCGGGCGAGCTCCATGCCGGCGAAGCGACGGATCAAGTGCAGCGCCAGGTCGAGCTGGGCCATGGCCGCTCCGGCGCAGATGACGCGTTCGTGCTCGGTGATCATGGCGTCAGCCTGGAGATCCACTGCGGGATATCGCCGCTGAAAGAGCGGTCCCAGCCACCAGCTGGTGGTCGCGGGTCCCCGGTCCAACACCCCCGCCTCGGCGAGGAAGAAGGTGGAGGAGCAGCTGGCGCCGATGAGCGCTCCCCGGTCGTGATGCGCCCGCACCTGTGCCACCAGGCCCCGCCCCTCAGCGGTGGCCACTCCAGCCTGGATGAGGCCCACATCCGCCATGCCAATCCCAAAGATGAGCACCACGTCGCCAGTACTCTCCTCCCATGCGCCTGTCGCCGGTACAGGCAGACCGGCCGATGCCACCGGATCCGCGCCAGACTCCGACAGGAGCCGCCACGAAAACGGAGCTTGCTCACCGGGATTCAGCGCGGAAAAGATAGCGTTGGCCGAAGCCAGGGCATCGATGGTGACGGTCACACCCGTAGCGAAGAATCCGTTCTGCACGAGAAGATCGATCTGCGGCACACACACCTCCTGTCCATTTCAGCCCGTTCTTTGTCCAAACCGACACGGACAGGGCGTGAGGAGGGTCATACCCTCTCCCCATGACACAGATCCTCTTCATTCACGGCATGTACATGACCGGCGGCAGCTGGCATCGATGGGAAGACTGGTTTCGAGGCCACGGCTACGGGACCCAAGCCCCGAGCTGGCCCGGACGCGACGCCGAGCCCGCCGCACTCCGCGCCAACCCGCCGGAGATCCTCTCCACCCTCACGCTCCAGGACGTCGTCGACCAATACGCGGACCTCATCCGCGACATGGACGAGCCCCCGGTGTTGGTGGGCCACTCCATGGGCGGACTGGTTGTTCAGCTGCTCCTGCAGCGGGGACTCGGTGCCAGAGGCGTCGCCATCGACTCCGCGCCTCCGCAGGGATTGAACAGCTTCAAGTGGTCCTTTCTAAAGAGCAATGCCCCTGTACTCTGGCCGGGCAGCGCCCCCCTGCGACCTACCCCCGCGTCCTGGAAGTACGCATTCGCCCACACGCTCTCGGACGCGGAGGCCCACGACGCTTTCGAGACCTACGTCGTGCCCGAGTCCCGGTTGGTCGGAAAGGGCGCCGCCACCGCGACGGCCAAGGTGGATTTCGCCAAGGACCGCCCTCCACTCCTCTTGATCGCCGGTGAAGAGGACCACATCATCCCCGCTTCCCTGAATCGCAAGAACTACGACAGGTACAGCGCGAGCCCCGCGGTGACCGAGTTCCGCGAGTTCCCCGGTAGAACCCACTGGATCTGCGGTATGGAGGGCTGGGAGGAGGTCGCCGGTGCTGTGAAGGACTGGATCGCCAGCGCCTAGCCCTCGGCCACATCCGCTCGGTATTGGTCCAGCACTTCCTTCATCAGCGCGATGTCGCTCTCGAAAGTCTCCGGCAACAACGGGCCGAAGCTGAATCGGAACATGTTCCCGTAGGGGCTCTCGTAGCTGGGGTCTTTCGAATGGGGTCGGCCCATGTCGCAGTCCCGCCCGGCGAGGATGGCTGCACCCCGTTTGTACAGGCGCTCGTTGAAGTCATCCGAGTTCAGCCCCTCCGGCAACTGCATCCAGTGATAGAACCCGCCTTTGCCGGTGAATACATCGAGGCCCATGCTCGCAAATGCCTCGCCGTAGCGCTCGCGTTGCCAGTTGTAGTGCGCCTCGATGGCCTTCCGTTGCCGGGCGGCCCGCGTCGGTTCGAGCAGCTTGACGGCGTAGAGTTGGCTGGGATGGGACACGCCGCCCATGCCGAAGGAACTGAAGTTCGAAAGCGTCTCGATATTGGCCTTCGACGCGATGATCCAACCGATGCGAATACCCGGACATTGCAGGCCCTTGGTGCAGGCGCCGGACAGGAAGATGTTGGAGTTGTCCAGGTCACGCACGTACTGCAGCCCGCTCACCGCGGGAGAGTGGAACATCTCGTAGGCCTCGTCGAGCAGGATCCCGTTTCGCGACTGCTCCGCCATCTCCATGAGTTCTTCCAACTCGTCGCCCGCCCGCGTGTGGCCGGTGGGATTGCTCGGATTGGAAATGACGGGAAACAGCTTCGTCTTGTGGTTCAAGCCCGTGCGGTCGAAGTATTCGGCGTTGCTGGGATGGAAGTTGTTCTCCGGGGTCATGGCGACCGTCTTCCAATCCGTGCGGGTCTGGGTCAGGACGTCGAGGTACGCGGGCCACTCCACGTTCCCGATGCGGACCTGGATGTCCTCTTTCAAGAACGCCAGGGTCGTGTAGATGCCCGGTCGGCCTCCGGCGAAGACCATCACATTGTCGGGAGTGATCTTCGAGCCGTAGTGGGTGTTGTAATAGTCGACGATCGCCTGCCGCAGACGCGGGTGCCCCCACGCCTTGGGATAGAACCGATCCTCGGCGCTCACCTCGACCGACGACGGGAGCTCCGGACCGTCAAACCTGTCCAATCGGGTGGTCAACGGGAAGCCCTGCGACCACGGGTGCGTACCCGACGTGCCCATGAACTGACCGAAGGTATCCGCGAACGCGTAGAGCGTTTCGTAGATGCCCATTGGGGGCACGTCGTCGAGGAGGAAGGAGGGAGTGGTCTGCTTCATGGGGCCTCCGGAGACAGGAAGGGACAGGAGGGTATGACGTTGTCGACGACAGTCCCAGCCCACGGCGTGTCCAATCAACCTCGCCTCCGCTCCTCCGCTGGCGTTGGCGCAAGGACCCGTACCCGCCCATGCGGCGTGGCGTCATCACGGGAGTTCCAGACGAACCAGGCGTATTCGACGCTGTCTGTGCCCCTACCGGTGAAGGACGGCCGATTCGGCAACACGTAGACGTCTGGGGGATGTTCCCGCATGAAATGCGCGCGCTTGGCCGTACCGATGAAGTTCAGACGCAGCAACATCACCGTGATGTCGGCATTCTCGAGGCTCCACCCCACCATATCCATGGCGAGCCGGAACGGCGGATTGGTTATCGAAACCGTGGGCCGCTGTGGCGGGGCCCAACGCAAGGTGTCCCCGCTAGACACACGCGAGGAAGAAAGCAGATCGACAAGAGCGTCGCGGCACTCCGGCCGGTACTCGTTGGCGAGCCACTGCACGTCGTCTCGGACCTGACCGACCCCCCGGATGATGTCACCGACGCCCGCGCATGGCTCCAGCCACTGCCCAGCTGGGAGGTCGACTTCTTCGAGGAGGCGACGGACGCACCAGTGAGGGGTGGGGTAATAATCGGCGGGTGACCTGCTGCCGCCTCGGTTCGTAGAGCTCATGCGCTGCCTTCGCCCGAGTCGCCACGTCAATGTGGTATCCAGACTCTACTCGGAGGTATCTTGTTGAACCTGCTCTTCCCCCTGTTCCTGGCGACGCCCGCCCACACCGCGGTCCTGGACGTCGGGCCGGGCCAGCCGTACGCCACCATCAGCAGCGCACTGGCCGCCGCAGTGGCTGACGACACCGTTCGGGTCGCGCCTGGAAACTATGACGAGTACCTCGACATCACGACGCGGGTCCTGCTGAAGAGCATCGGCGGATCGGGCTCCACCTTCCTCACCAACTCCGGCGGTCAAGCCCGGGTGGTCAACGTGCGCGCCAGAACCGTCATGCGGGGGTTCACCATCGATGCCGCCGGCAAGCAGGGTACGGGTCATGTCGGCGGTGCCATCCTCGACCTTCGAAGACCTCGTCGTCTCAGGTGGCGTGGGGGTCGCTGGGCATGGAGGCGCATTTGAACTGCTCGGCGGAACCGTGGACCTGATCGACTGCGACCTCTCCTCGAACCAGGCCAGCTCCGAAGGAGGCGCGATCTGGGTCGACTCCGACGTGAGCGAGCTCGCGGTGATCGACTCCACCTTCACCAACAACACGTCGCCGAGTGGCGGAGCAATCGGTGTGCAGTCGCCCTTCTTCAGCACGACCCAAATCGTGATCCAGGGCTCGACCTTCAACGCCAACTCGGCCGATTACGGGGGCGCTCTGAGCACCTCGGGCACGCGCGTCGAGATCCGCGACTCCCAGTTCACAGACAACACGGGGAGCGTCTCGGGTGGAGCGCTGGACCTCGACGGCCTCCCCTACCTGCGGCTGCGGCGAAATGTGTTCTGTGGAAACGACGGCGGCTTTTTCGGCGGCGCGGTCGCTACCCGGGTCTACGAAGCACTGAACCAGACCTATTCCCACGTGATTCACCACAACACCTTCCAGCACAACGAGGCCACCTCCGGCGGCGGCCTGTTCGCGGTCACCGAGACCTATTGGCCCCTGGATCGGTACCAGATCGCCATCGCGTCGAACACATTTGTCGCCAACACCGCCGACAACGGCTCGCATGTGTACGCGCACGACGAGGTCGAGCCGCTCGCCCGGAACAACATCCTGGCGCTGGGCGAGGGTGCCGGCCCAGGATGGGAGCAGACCGGGAACGGCACCTATGGCGACCAGAACTACAACCTCTGGTACAGCAACGCCGGTGGCAACAGCGTCGGCGCGCCAGGCGGTGCCAACGATGTGTTCGGCAACCCGCTGTTCGTCTCCTACAGCAACGACGGGGTCTGCAACGACAACTTCGGCCTGGCCCTTGGGTCCCCTGCGGTCGACGCGGGAGACCCGGGATCACCGCCCTTTCTACCCGGCTGGCCCCCCTACAACGATGGCGACGGAAGCCGAGCCGACATCGGTATGACAGGGGCGCGCTGACCAGCAGGGCTCGTCATCTCCCGGACGCGACCCAAGCAGCCCAAGCGCCAGGACGTCCCTCGCCAGTCGTCGCGCGGCTCTCGCGAAGCACGTCGAGCTGCGTCTCCCGCAGCGCCTCACCCGCAGGGAGAGACCGCCGCCGAAGCACACGATCGTAAAACCCATCCATGAGCCTCTCAGCATCGGCGTCCCCCACGGACCACAGCGTCATCACCAGCGACCGCGCACCGGCGATCGCGAACGCCCGCCGCAGGCCCAACACGCCCTGTCCGGAGCGCACCTCACCGATCCCTGTCTCACAGGCGGACAACACGACCAGCCCCGTCCCGGACAGGTCCAGACTCGCGACCTCCCTGGCCGTCAAGATCCCGTCCTCGGGAGCGAACGGGTCGGCGGGCCGGTTGGCGCCAGCCAAGGCGAGTCCAGACAGGAGCATGGGGTCGTATCCGACGCCGCCGGTGCCCTCGAGGACGGAGCGACAGCCCGCACTTGTGGCGAAGAAGCCGTGGGTGGCGACGTGGGCAATGGCTTTGTGTTGAAACGCGGCGGAGACCGCGGCCTCGGTGGCTTCGGTCCCGCCGAGGATCACCAGCGGCTCGCGACGGCGGCCGCGACGCCAGCGCGTGGCGAGGGCCTCTGCTTCTCGGACGCTCCCAGGAAGAGGGTCGAATGACTCGACGCACGGCGCGAGGGCAGAGCGGACATCGGGTGCGGGCCCCTCGGCGGCGCCATCGAAGTCTACCCCGCCAACGACGAGAGCTCCGCGAGCATCCGTCGCGGTCTCGAGGAGGAGGAGGTCGTTGGCACGGTCGAGGTAGCCAACCTGGTACTCCTCCAAGAGGTAGCCCCCATCGCCAAGGGGCAACGCCGCGAACGGCAACGCCGCCAGGGGACCGTCCGGGACCACGAGGACGCGGGATGCACCGTCGAGGAATGGAGCCAGCGGAGTCCACAGGCGCTCCGTCACGGCGGCCCCGCGGGTGTCGACGCGGATATCGAGGGCCCCGGGAGCCGACAACACCACGCGCCAGGCGGCGACGGCGTCATCGACGGGAGTGGCAGCACCCAGGTCGACCCGGTGCACGGTACAGTCCCCAGTCATCGCGAACGCGAGGTAGCCGGCGCCATCTCGGGTAGTCGTCCGCAGGATGTCGACAAGCGCGGTGTCCGGCGGTAGCGCGGCGCACAGATCGGCCGGCGTGGCCTCCTGGATTGCCCTGATGCGCCGAAAGTCCGCGCTCGAGGACAGTAACTCTCGCTCCAACTCCTCGGCCTGTCCCGACAGTGAGGCCATCTCTTCACGATGCGCGTTGCGCTGCTCGGGAGCGGTCTTCGCGAACGCGAGCCGGGCCAGGTCGCGGCGGACTTCGGCGAGGGCGTTCCGCGCCGTGGCGGTGCCCTGATCCAACTCTGCGTTGGCTCTGGCGTTGCGCTGTCTGGCGCCCAGGGTGCCCTTCCAACGCAGGGTGTGGGTCCAGGCGGGGGCGGCGTGCTCGGGGGCGGCGTGGGCGGCGAGCCAGGCGTCCAAGGTGCCGCGGGTCTTGTCGAGGTAGGCGAGCGCCTCGCGCTCGGATAGCGCGTCGAGCAGCGACAAGCGCTCCTCGGTGATGGCGAGGGCCTCCGTGTGCAGGAGCTGGGCTGCGGCGGCGTCCCCCTGGGCCTCGAGCAAGCTGGCGAGATTGCCCAGACTCACTGCAACATTGGGGTGCCGTGGCCCCAAGGCCTCGCGCCGGACGTCGAGGCTCTCCTCGAACAGGGCGCGCGCGGCCGGATAGTCTCCCTGGGCTTGGAGCAGGCCCGCGAGGTTGTTCAGGCTCCCCGCAACGTCGGGATGCCGTGGCCCGAGGGCCTCGCGCCAGAGGTCGAGGCTCTCCTCGTATAGGGCGCGCGCAGCCGGATAGTCCCCCTGGGCATGGAGCAGGCCGGCGAGGTTGTCCAGGCTCCCCGCAACGTCGGGGTGCCGCGGCCCGAGGGCCTCGCGCAAGATGTCGAGGCTCTCCTCGTACAGGGGCCGCGCGGCCTGGTAGTCCCTCTGGGCCTGGAGTAGGCCGGCGAGGTTGTTCAGGCTCGTTGCCACAGCGGGGTGCCGAGGACCGAGAGCCTCGCGCAAGATGTCGAGGCTCTCCTCCAACGCCGGGTGCGCGGCTTGGTAGTCCCCCTGGGCCTCGAGCAGAAAAGCGAGGTTGCCAAGGCTCACCGCCACGTCGGGGTGCCGAGGACCGAGGGCCTCGCGCAAGATGTCGAGGCTCTCCTCAAACGGGGGGCGCGCGGCCGCGTAGTGCCCCTGGGCCTGGAGCACCAAAGCGAGGTTGTTCAGGCTCGTCGCCAGGTCGGGGTGCCGAGGACTGAGGGCCTCGCGCGAGATGTCGAGGCTCTCTTCGCACAGGAGTTGCGCCGCCCGGTAGTGCCCCAGGTCCTGGAGCAGGCCAGCGAGGTGGTTCAGGCTCACCGCCACGTCGGCGTGCCGAAGACCGAGAGCCTCGCGCCGGATTTCGAGGGCCTCCTCGAACAGGGGGCGCGCCGCTGCGAAATCCCCCTGGGTCTGGAGTACCAAAGCGAGGTTGTTCAAGCTCGTCGCCACGTTGGGGTCCCGCGGCGCCAGGGTTTGACGAGCGATATCGAGAACCTGGGCCGCGACCGCCGCAGCCTCCGTGTAGCGGCCGGCGTGGTACAGCTCGCCCACCTGCCGGTTGAGGGCCTCGACGCCGGGCTCTTCCGCCTGCGCTGCGGGGACGGCGGCGAAAATGCACATAGCAAGCGCAAATGGGATGGTGCGGGGTCCCCGCATGCGGCTCCTCGGTAGCCCAGACGCTACCACCGCTGGTCTCGCTGCTACGGAGTTGCGTGCGGTCACCAGCTGGCCGTGCCCGGAAGCCGTAGAATCACCCCCGAGGCGAGGCAACGATGGCGACACGTGACTCTGAGCGGCCAGGCGAGCAAATGTGTTGACCACGCTAATCCGCCATCGCTTGTGGCTTTGGTTCTTGGTGGGCGTCCTCGGCCTGGGGGTCTACGTCGCCACCCAGGACAGCATCTTTCCATCCGTGGACGTCGCCGTTTCAATGGACCGGCATCAAGCCCTGGATGCCGCTCGAGCCCACGCCAGCGAACACGGCTGGGGTCCAGAGACCTACCGACAGGTGGCCTGGTTTACGGCGCCGGGAGACGCAGAGACGTTCTTCACCTACAAGGGCGGCCGGCAGCTGGTGGTCGATCTGATCGACCACGGCGTGATGATCCCGGGGCAATGGTGTGTGCGCCACTTCGCCGAGGGGAAGGAATATGAGGGCACCGTCTGCTTCGGCCCCGACGGCGAATTTGTCGGTTTGCACGAGATGGTTCCCAACGATCACCCGGGTGCGGCCCTCACCGAAGATGCGGCGCGGGCCGTCGCGAGAGAAGGAGTGGCGGCCGCGGGCATCGACCTGGGCAAATACGAAGTCCTCATCACCTACGAGGAGGAAAGGCCCTCGGGCCGCGTCGATCACATCTTCATCTATCGACGGTCCGAACCAAATCCCCACGGCGCTCACTTCGACCTTTCGCTGTGGGTATCCGGGGACCGCCTCTCCAACATCGGACACTACGTAGAGCTCCCCGAGGAGTGGGAGGGCGAATACCAGCGCATGCGGTCTCGAAACCGCTCGTTGTCGATCCCCGGGAGCACCTGGTCCACGCTTGGATCCCTGATGGCGGCGCTGGTGATCCTCCTCACCATAGGGAGGCAGCACGCCATTCGCTGGCG
>Ga0315336_1007269_pt1 | contig 10738 bp, 5 predicted proteins | sample ASW5metaG_FD_204512 | JGI IMG/M metagenome (GOLD analysis project Ga0315336, IMG submission 204512) | Ammonia-oxidizing marine archaeal communities from Monterey Bay, California, United States - ASW #5 | ecosystem: Environmental > Aquatic > Marine > Intertidal zone | place: USA: California... | reverse complement strand
CATGAACCAATTCCGCATTGTCAAACGCGGCTTCTTCGACACTTGGATCGTCCGATTCCGATATTGTTTCGATTTCCTCGACGAGCACGGGACGTTTGGATTTCCTGCGCAGCTCTGTAACGGCTTGGTCATGCGCGATGCGATACAACCAGACTCGAAATGCGTCCAGCGATTCTAGTCTCCACAATCTTCGGTGGACGATCAGCCAGACTGACTGGAGAATGTCGAGAGCTCCCTCGGTTTCGCCAAGAATTCTGCGGACAAAGTAGAGCAGCCGATGGTCGTACAAATCCACGAGCCTGCAAAACGCATCCCGATCGCCTTGTTGCGCGAGCAGAACCGTCAAACGCTCGTCGATTTGAGGCAAATCGTCGATTGCTGACATTATCTGGCCATTTCTGCAAATTCGTCATGACGGATCATGCTTGGGTGGCTCGTGTGAAAAACATTTCCTTGTCGCACTGAGTTAGCAAATTCTCGCAAGTTTCCAGCTCAGAATCACCGCGTCTCTTGGCTCCGCTCCATTTAGTCGATTCAATCACGAGCGTGGTTCAATTTGTCGGCAATTTTTTCGAATTTGTACGATCCTCACTGCACGTTCGCTCCAGTCGACCGAGTCCTGGGAGTGGCGAACATTACAGATTCTCCAGGACACCTCCGCAATTCAGCGAATGATGACAACTGGGCATTAGCGAGATGAGTCAACCACTCGTTGGAGCAGCGGCACCAGCAGATGGATGATTCAGAGTCCGATGGCGGCGGGATCGATCGATCGCGTTGTCCCGGACCGCAGCGATTCAACCGCTTCGAGTGTGGCGAGCATCGAGAGGGCGGCTTGCTGCATCGGCATGGCCGGGGTGCCGCTCTGGATCGATTCTGCCAGCGCTCGCAACTGCTCGGCATAACCCCGCTGCTGTCGGACGCGGTGACGGGTCCGCTGGGTGCGTCCGCCGCGGACGCGGACCAGCGAGCGAAAGTCCTCGAAGACGGCGGTCCCCCCGTCGGCGAACGCCTCGACCCGCTCGCGCGAAAAGCTGGGGTCGCCATTGGAAACGTACACGATCGTGGCAAGCGAGCCCTCCGCAAAGTTGAGCGTGATGTGTACGTTGTCGTCCGCGATCAAGCCGGTCCGTTCCCCCGCCAGGGACCGGGTTGTCACCTTGACGGGGTTCGCACCGATGAGCCAGCAACAAAAATCGACAAAATGGACCGCTTCGCCGAGAATCACGCCGCCACCCTGCTGGGGGTCGTGCAGCCAATGTTCGGGCGGGCGGTAGCCGACGTTCGCCCGATAAGTGATCGACATCGGCTGTGCGCGGGGGTCGAAAAACTCTTTCATCGTAACGGCCAAGGGGGAGAAACGGCGGTTGAAACCGACTTGCACTACGCGTCCACTTTGCCGTTGAGCGGCGACGATCGAGGCCAATTCGTCGACGGTCATTGCCAGCGGCTTTTCCACGAAGACGTGTTTGCCGGCGTTCAAGGCCTCCAAACAGAGTGGGGCGTGCGAGTCGTGCCGCGTGAGGATCACCAGACAGTCGGTTTCTTCATCGGAGGCCAACGTGGCCGCATCGGACGCACAGAAGGCGAACTTGTATTTCGCGCCCAAGGCCTGGGCCCGCACGCCGCTGGCAGACGCGATGCCGCGCAGGCTCAGCCCCGGCGTACTGACAAGCGCGGGGACGAGAAAATTGGTGGCGAAACTGCCCGCACCCGCGACGCTCACCCGCACGCGCGCGTTGGCAAGGGTCGGTGCCGTCGGCGAAGCAATTTCCACACGGCGGACCGGTGTGGTCTGGGCGGCGTCACGCGGGTAAGAGAGCAGAACGCCGACGCACCATTCGTTGGTCTTGCCGGTCACTACGTCGAAAGCCTGTGCCGCCTCGGCGATGTCGAACTCGTGCGTGATCAAAGGTTCCAGCAGAAGTTTCTTCGCCGCGACGAGTTCCAAGAAGGCCTGCATGTTGCGGTTTTCGGTCCAGCGTACGTAAGGGTAGGGATAATCGAGCCCCTGCTCTTCGTAGGTCACGTCACCCGTGCCGGGCCCGTAGGCGAGTGAGGTGCGCAGCTCCAGCTCTTTGAAGAGGAACGTTTCCCGCGGTGCTTCCATCACCGTGCGGCCGACCACCACCACCCTTCCTTTCGGTCGCGACAATTCACCCGCCAGCCGCACCGGGTCGTTGTCGCTCGACGGGGCGGTGATGATCACGCTGTCGGCGCCGCGCCCTTCGCAGAACGAGGCAACTTGCTCGGCAAGGTTGTCGCTTCCGCGGAGCAGCGCGTGGCAGAGTCCCGCGTGGTTGGCGAACTCGACTTGGTGCGGGCTGACGTCGATACCGCAGACGCGGCAGCCGGCGGCTCGCAGCAGTTGGGCCACCAGGCAGCCGATCAATCCCAGGCCAATCACGACCACGTTCTCGCCGAGGCGAACGTCCGCAACGCGGAGACTTTGCATCGCGATTGCGCCGAGCGTCGTGAAGGCGGCATGCCGTGCGTCGACATCCTCCGGAAGAGGGGCCGCGAGATTCCGCGGGACAGAGATAATTTCGGCATGGTTGGCATAACCCGCTCCGCCGCAGGCGACGGCGTCGCCGGTCGTGAGATCATCGACGCCGGGACCCGCTTCGAGAATGACGCCGCTCGAACAGTAGCCGAGCGCCAGGGGCGTTTCGAGGCTGCGTCGGACGACGTCAAACGCGGTCGCCAGGCCGTCGTTCTTGATGACGTTGAGCACCTTGCGGACCTGTTCGGGTCGGGCGCGCGCCTTTCCGAGCAGGCTCATCTGGCCCAAGCGGGCGGTCGCCCCTTCGGTCCCTGCGCTGATCAAGCTGAACCGGTTGGCAACGAGCAGGCTGCCGGGGCGCACTTGCGGGGCGGGTATCTCCTCGACTGTTATTTCGCCGGTGCGGAAGTTTTGCAGTAACTGTTTCACGCGCCGTGGCTCTCTTCTGCTGCGTTAAGCAGGGCCGCGCCGACCTTACGTGGCCGGGCGATCGTTACGAAACCCTTGGTGAGCAATTCGTCCGCTGAGAATTCCGCCAACTCGGCCTGAATATCGGGCGTCAGCAGCTTTTCCCCTTCGCGGGTGGTGTGAAGCCATTCGGCAATGTCGAAGGATTTTCCGAACGCCTCGCGATAGTCGCGCTCGCGCAGCCGGTTCAGCCAGGAGGGAATGTCCGGAAACCGGTTTTCCCGCAAATGGTCCCAGGGGGGAACGGTCTCGGACGGTTCGCTGTCGGGATACTTCCAGGCGATGTGGTGCCCCCCGGAAATACTGGCGTAGTTGTGCGTGTAGATGTAGGTAATTCCGGTCGGTTTCATGACCCGTTGTATTGATTCGACAGTGGCATCGAGATCGGGTAAATGCTCGAAGACTTCGTGCGAGACAACCAGGTCGAAGGTGTCGTCATCGAAGTCGAGTTCCTGGGCGCTCATCCGGCGGACATCGAGCCCCTCAAATAGTAGCGGAAACCCACACGCCTCCTCGAGGTGTTTGTAATAGGGGCGCGCGAAGAGGATGTCCCAGGCGACGGTCCGCAAGGCGCGTTCCACCCCGTTGTTTTTCACAATGCTATTGTACTTTCGCAGGCCCCGCAGCGCGGTGACTGCTTCGGTGTCGATCCCGGTCACTTGGGCGCCGGCGCTCTGCAGCAGCAATGTTAGCCACATTGATTTCCCGCAACCGACGTCGAGCACGCGCAGACCGGCGAGTTCACCGACGTAGCCGGCGAGCCGGCGGCGCATTTCGTCGAAAAAGGCGAAATGCTCGCGGGCGAAATCGCGGTTGTGCGCGCGCCCGTAGCGCACCATCGACCAATACAGCCTAAAGGCGCGCAGCGGACGCGCCGGACTGATGCCGCTCAATAATACGCCTCGAGATCGAAGGTTGGGTTCTCGACGTCGCCGTCGATGAACATCGCCCGCCAGATTTCCAGTCCCAACGCCAGCCACAATACGAAGTAATGCCAACGCAGTCTCGGGTGCGGAGGATGACGGAGAATCGTCTGTAGAAAAGCATAATTGAACCAACCGGTCTCTTCAACACGCTCTCTTGTCAGCACGCGCTCGGCGACCTTCTTCAGATCCTTTTGAAACTGATAGTACGGATTGAAGCTGAACCCCCATTTTTTCTTCCGTAACGTCTCTTCCGGCAACAAGGGGGCCATCGCCTTTCGAAACAGTGCTTTCATGTGGCCGCGGTGCATTCTGAGCTGAATTGGAATCGACATGCCGAAACGGACGAGATCGCGGTCGAGAAAAGGCACGCGGACCTCCAATCCGTGTGCCATCGACGTGCGGTCTTCGTTCATCAGAAAATCGTCCACAAGTTTGGTGTTCATCTCGGCCCAAAGGGCCTGTTCCGTCGCCGTGCCGATCTCTGGCTGAAAATAACGCGTGTACTGCGTCTCGGTACCGGCCAGTTCGCGTCCTTCCCACGCCGGCCCGTAAAACTGGTTGAACGCGCTCGGCTGGTGGTCCCAGACGTTCCGCAGAATGAGGTAATACCGGGCCGGATCTCCGATCGATAACAACAATTCCAAGCCGCGACGGTATTCGTCCAGACGCAGCATCCCCGTATTCTGCTGCATCCGCGTGAGGAGACGTCCCAATGGTTCGTTCAGGCAGCGTCGGACGCCGCGAGGCACCAAACAATGCAGCGGATCGGCTGGACGCAGGTAGCGGTGCAGATGATAACCGGCGAACAGCTCGTCCCCCCCCAGCCCGCTGAGGGCGACCTTCACGCCACGCCGCGCGAATTCCGCCAGCAAATACCCTTGCAGAATGTTTTCCTTCGGCTCCTCGGCCGCCCAGATCACGCGTGGATACTCGCGGAGTGGATCCGCCTGCAGCGAAAGCTCGTGGTGTTCGGTGCCAAAATGCCGCGCGACGAGACGGGCGTCGTCCAGTTCGTCGGTTGGCTCGTTGAACCCGACGGAAAAGGTGCGGATTGGTCCGACGCCGAGTTCGCTCATCATCGCCACAATAGCGCTGGAGTCGAGACCGCCCGAAAGATACGCCCCAAGCGGTACGTCGCTGATAATTTGCCGGCGGACCGCTTCGCGCAGGTGATGGCGGATGCCGTCGAGACAATCTTGTTCGGTCAAGTTCTTGTCGGGCGCGGGGGTGAGGTCGACGTAACGTTTGGTTTCGACCGTTCCCCCGGCAAACACCAACGCATGACCGGGCAGCAGGCGGTGAATTCCCTCAAAGAGCGTGCGCTCGGAGGGAATATAACGGAGGTTCAAGAACCAATGCAGCGATTGAAAATCGACCTCGCGCGGGACGGCGGCGTCCTGCAACAGCGCCTTGATCTCGGAGGCGAACCGCAGCGTCGATCCGTCGAAATGGTAATGCAGCGGCTTGATGCCGATCGCATCGCGGGCCAAAAGCAAACGGCGTGCCGGTGCGTCCCAGATGGCGAACGCGAACATCCCATCGAGCCGCAGCAGTAGTTTGTCCTGCCAGGCGTGGTAGCCGTGCACCAGCACTTCGGTATCGCTGGTGGTGCGGAAGCGGTAGCCGAGTTGCTCCAATTCCTTCCGCAAATCGCGGAAATTGTAGATCTCGCCGTTGTACGCCACCCAGACCGACCGGTCTTCGTTGGTCATGGGCTGATCACCGGTCTCCAGGTCGATCACGCTGAGCCGACAGTGGGCCAGCACGATCTGGGCGTCCTCGTGCATTGCCGAGCCGTCCGGACCGCGGTGCAGGATGCTCTGCAGCATTTTGTCGGCAACTTGGGAATTCGCCGCCGGTCCACACATCCCCGCCAAACCGCACATCGTCCCTCCCACCGACCGAACACGCCTCTCTCTCCGCCCGCCGCACAATGGCAGACTGGGGCAACGCCGATTATCCTAAAGCCCGTCGCGCGAACCTGTCCCACGAGACTGTAGCGTTTCAATGCTTTGCAGAACAGCCTCGTGCGAACCGGTCGCCGTGACAGTCAAGTAGGGTGCGTGCAGCGCAAGCGCAACGCACCATTTTATACGTTCGCGCAGCCGGTAGGATGGTGGGTTTCGCTGTCGCTCCACCCACCCTACGAATCTATGGTCTCGGAAGCTGATAACCCTGCTCCCCGCGACACCGCGGCACTCGCGGAGAGCCTCGATCGCGTGCTGGCATGGTCCCACGCGCGCGACTACGTCGGCTTTAGCAAGTTCGACCTCTACAACAGCCCGCTCGCCCGCGCGGTTGTTCCCTCCAACCATAGGCTGCGGGCCCTGCTCGGCGCCCTTTGGGCACGCTCACCGATCAATCTGCGGCCGCTGCTGCGGGTGCAGCCTTCCCGCAACCCCAAGGGAATCGCTCTTTTCGCAATGGCCTACTTGCGACGCTATCAATGCACGCAACAGACCGACGACCTTGCACGCGCCGAAGAACTGCTCGACTGGCTCGATCAGACGCACGCACGTGGCTATGCCGGCAAATGTTGGGGCTACGATCATCCCTGGTACTCGCTACACTTCTACGCGCCGCGCGACAGCCCGAACGTCGTCGTCAGCGGCAACGTCGCGCACACTTTTCTCGAAGCTTACGAAGTCACCGGGAACGAAAAGTATCTCGAAACCGCCCGTAGCTGCGTCCGCTTCCTGTTGACTGATCTTTCCGCACCTGAGCAATCGGCCGAAATGCGGAACATCGGCTACATCCCCGGCAGCGATTGGGCCGTGCTCAACATCAACGGGCTGGCCGGTTCGGTCCTGGCACGCACCGCGAAACATACTGGTGAAGCGGAATTGACACAGGAGGCACGACGGCTGATTGCCTTTCTGGCGGACAAACAGACCGACTACGGTGCCTGGCATTACGCCTGGCCCGACGACACCTCGCGCGTCAAGCACGACAACTACCACACCGGCAACGTGCTCGATTGGCTGCTCGATTACACCACGCTCACCGGCGACACCTCGTTTCGGGAACAGTTTCGCCGCGGGCTCGTTTTCTACCGCGACCAGTTGCTGCTCCCCTCCGGTCAGCCGAAATGGCGCAGCGACCGCGTCTGGCCGGCTGACGTCCACAGTGCCGCCCAGACGATTGTGACCTTTTCCAAAGCGGCCGTGGAATTCGACCCCGCCGCTCTCGACGATGCACACCGCGTAGCCGCTTGGTCGGTCCGTCACCTGCAATCTCCCGCCGGCTACTTCATCTACCAACAGGGGCGCTTCTGGAAAAAGCGCTACACTCTCATGCGCTGGTGCAACGCCTGGATGGCCTTCGCCCTCTCCAGCCTGCTCTTGGCCGAGCATCGGCTCGACAGGAAATAGCTTGCTTCGACGCCCCTCCGGTCCGCCGAAACGGTATAGCGACCATGTGGACGGATTTCGGGGGTTGCAAACTCGCGGCAGGGGCGTATCCTCGAAAACGGTCGAAAGATCTTCGTCGCGGGGTGAACCTTTCGGGTGGGGACGTTGTCCTTCGGTTGTGGTACCCCAGCCTCCGGTGCATAGATCCGCTTAAGGGGTCTTGTCTTCGATCTCCGTCGCTACCCACACGTACCCCACTTTTTGCTCGCCGGCGTCTCGCGACGGAATGGGAAGAAGACCTTGCAAGCGAGATCACAACGCACGCTCTGGGACCTGACCACCGGACAACGTGCCCGGTATGCGGCTGCCATCGCTGCGATGGCCGTCGGTACGGTGTTTCTGCTGCTGGTGCCGTACATCATCGCCCGCACGCTCGACGCACTCGCCGGCGGTGATGCGGGACTGACCGAAACGTTGATCCCCGCCGCGATTGGCATACTCGCTTTCAACGTCCTGCATGGTTTTTTCACCTACCTGCGCGGCCGCTGGTCTGCTCAGGCCAGCGAGAGCATTGTCCGCCGGTTGCGGCATCGTTTGTACGAACATCTGGAACGGCTTCCCTGCACCTTTCACGACCAGGCTGATACGGGCGACCTCGTGCAGCGCTGTTCGTCCGACGTGGAGACGGTGCGTGTCTTCATGGCGGTGCAGGTTGTCGAAGTCGCGCGCGTCACGCTCTTTCTGCTGGTGGCGATTCCGATCATGCTCTGGCAGGACTTGCGGATGACCGTGCTCACTTTGGCAGTGGTTCCCGTCATCGTGTTTTTCGCCGTCCGCTTTTTTCGCAAGGTGCGGCACCTCTTCGAGCAGGTGGACCGCGCGGAAGGCCGGCTGACGACCGTGCTGCAGGAAAACCTCACCGGCATTCGCATCGTGCGCGCGTTCGCGCGGCAGAAGTTCGAAATCGATAAGTTCCTCGAACGCAACGGCGAGTTCCGCGATCTTGAGTACCGTTTGTTCAACGCGCTTAGCAACTACTGGGCCCTCTCCGACTTTCTGGTCTTAATGCAAATGGGCCTGGTCCTCATTGCCGGCGGCTACCTCGCGCTCGAAGGGGAAATTTCTCTGGGCACCTGGATACTTTTCTGGTGGCTGTTGCGGACGATCATTTGGCCGGTCCGTCATCTCGGCCGCGTCTTGGCGGACGCCGGCAAAGCGACCGTCGCCATTGGCCGCATCCAAGAAATTCTCAACGAAGAACCAGAAAGTTTGGAGGAACAGACAGCCGAATCGTTGCGGGGCGAAATCGAAGTAAGCGGGCTGACGTTCTCCTACGGCGAGGGACAACCGGCGCTCGACAACCTTTCGCTAAGCATCTCCGAAGGAGAAACCGTGGCGCTTTTAGGTCCGCCCGGCGCCGGCAAGTCGACACTGGTCGATTTGCTGGTCCGTCTTTACGACTACGAAACCGGTTCCATCCGCATCGGGGGCCGCGAGTTGAGGACGATTAACCGCGACACAATCCGCGAGGCGTGTGGGATGGTGTTGCAGGACCCGTTCCTCTACTCGAAAACCGTGCGAGACAACGTCGTCATTGGCCACAGCAGCGCGGCCGACGACGAAGTCGAGCAATCGGCGCGGGCCGCGAATCTCCATGGCGACGTCGTCGGCTTCGAGCAGGGTTACGAAACCATGGTGGGAGAACGAGGCGTAACTCTCTCCGGCGGGCAGCGGCAGCGACTCGCCATCGCACGGGCGTTGCTGAAAAACCCCGAGTTTCTCGTACTGGACGACAGCCTGAGCGCCGTCGATACGAAAACCGAAGCGAACATCCTACAAGCGCTCGCCTCGCGACGCGGCAGGCAAACCACGGTGCTGATCGCACATCGGCTCTCGTCCACGCGGCTGGCTGACCGCATCTTCGTGCTGGACCAAGGCCGCCTTCTTCAGGAAGGAACGCACGAAGAGCTGCTCTCCACCGACGGGCCTTACCGTCGCCTTTGGAACATTCAGGGCATGCTCGAAGACGAAATCGAACGCGATCTTTCGGGAGCCACCGAATCATGAACGGCACCGACTGGTTCGAAGACGACCAGGAATTGAAAGTCGATCTGCGGCTTTGGCGGAAGCTGCTGAACTACACGCTGCATTACCGGCGGACCGCGATCACCTTTACCTTCGTCGCTTTCGGATTGGCGACCAGTGACCTTTGCTTCCCGCTGTTGACCGGGAAGCTGATTATGGAAGTGGAAGCGGCCGGCACCGATGTCAATTTCGCGTGGTACGCCTGGGCCTATACCGGGCTGACGGCGGCGCTCTGTGGCAGTATTTGGGGCTTCATCAAATGTGCCGGCAAGATCCGCACGCATGTCAGCCACGACATTCGCCGCGATGCGTTCGAACGGCTGCAAGAACTCTCCTTCAGCTTTTACGACACCAAGCCAATCGGCTGGCTGATGGCCCGCCTCACCTCCGACTGTCAGCGTCTCTCGAACATTCTCGCGTGGGGCGTGATGGACCTCATTTGGGGCACCACGCTGATGATCGGCATTAGCATTGTGATGCTGGTTTACAACTGGCAGCTCGGCCTTGCGGTCCTCTCGGCTGGTGCGGAAGACCAACTCCCGAATCACCGCCAGTTACAACGAAGGCATTGTGGGGGTGCGGACCTCGAAGGTCTTTGTCCGCCAGGACGAAAACCTGCACGACTTCGATCGCCTCGCCGACGAAATGCGCGAATACTCCGTACGCAACGCCGTGCTCTCGGCGGTCTACTTGCCGATTGTGCTGACGCTCGGCAGCGTGGCGATCGCGCTTACTCTGGCGATCGGCGGCCACCAGGTGATCGTCGGTGGGTTGGCGATCGGCGAGATTGTCATGTTCATGTACTACGCGCAGCTCTTCTTTCAGCCGGTGCAGGACATGTCCGCCTGGTTCGCGGAATTGCAGATGGCACAAGCCTCGGCCGAGCGTGTGCTCAGCCTCATCGAAGCAGTCCCGGATGTCCGCGATACCGATGAAATTGCCCATCGGCTGCGGGAAACCGGGAACGACGGTTATCCCGACCAAATCGGCCGCATCGAGTTCGAAAACGTCGGTTTCCGTTACCGCAACGGGCCACAGATTATCGAAGCATTCGATCTCACCGTCGAATCGGGGCAGACGATCGCGCTCGTCGGCGCCACCGGGGGCGGCAAGTCCACCCTGGTTAACCTGCTCTGCCGCTTCTACGAACCGACCGAGGGCCGCATTCTCATTGACGGCGTCGATTACCGGGACCGCGGCCTCCACTGGCTGCAGTCGCACCTTGGCATCGTGTTGCAACAGCCGCACCTCTTCAGCGGCACCATTGGCGAGAACATCCGCTACGGCCGACTCGACGCGACGGATGCGCAAATCGAAGAGGCCGCCCGCCTCGCCGGGGCACACGAATTTATCGCCCGCATGGAGCAGGGATACGAGACAGAAGTCGGCGAGGGTGGCAATCGGCT
>Ga0315336_1007268_pt1 | contig 10739 bp, 7 predicted proteins | sample ASW5metaG_FD_204512 | JGI IMG/M metagenome (GOLD analysis project Ga0315336, IMG submission 204512) | Ammonia-oxidizing marine archaeal communities from Monterey Bay, California, United States - ASW #5 | ecosystem: Environmental > Aquatic > Marine > Intertidal zone | place: USA: California... | reverse complement strand
GACCTGGGCGGTGAACATCGGGCTGGGCATGTCCGGGACGCCCCGCCCACCGATGCCGCTGTACAACTCGGCCGGGCCGTTGTGCGACATGTCGTGGCAGGTTCCACAGGTGCCTTGATCGGCGCTGCTGTGTGAACCGGGCATCAGGCTTCCGGACGTTGCGAGCCCGGCCGTGAGGTGATGAACGATCTGGATGTGGCAACTTGAGCACTCGACCTTGTTCGCGGCGATGTGTGTCTCGTGAATCATGCTGGTCTCGCCGTATCGCGCGATCTGGTTGGGCTTGTTGTGGCAGGTCCAGCAGAACTGCTTGGGCACGGCCCCATTCCCGCTGACCGCATCGACGTGACAGTTTTCGCAGGCCACGCCCCGGTCGATGTAGTCGGCATGATTGAAGACCCCCGACGCCAGCTTAATCTCGCTGGCCGGAGCGTCGTGGCAGGAACGACATCCGCCCAGTGTCTGATCGTCCCGGCCGTGCTGAAGCCCCTTGAAGTGACACAGGAAGCAGGTATCCAATGTCACCACCAGGTGCTGGCCCTGGACGATCTGTGAATGGCACGACACGCAACGCAGCTGCTTGCCGCGACGCAGTCCGGTCAGGTGGGGCGTGTGATCGAACTTGATCGTAATCTCGGTACCGCGTTGGGTCTGGATGGGCCAATCGACGCTGCCCGCGAGCAGGCGCTTTTCATGACAACCGGACCGCATACACGACACGTCGCGTATCTCGGCGTGGGGCTTGGAGCCGTACGTGTTCGTGATGTACTTGGCCGCTTGGCTGGACGCCTCCCACTTACCGCGCAACGTGTTCTCCAGCCCGGGCTCGAAGTGGCAAGCCACGCAAGACACGTCTTTGTGTGACGACTCGTGCCAAGCGGTGTAATACGGTTCCATGATGTGGCAAGACCGGCAGAAGTCAGGCTGCATCGAGTACTCGGCAAAGCCGATCGACCCGATCACTAACCCAATTAACACCAGCAACGCCCAGCCCCACCGGCTGGGCAGGTATCGCATGCGTTTGCCCTCACGGCGGCGCAGACCGATCCACCGCCACCACCCTCTCTGACGATCCGTTCGCGCTGCTTCAACATCGGCTTGTTTTGTTTCGCTGTCACTCATGACCGGTCTCCTAGAGCAGCCCCAGACCCGCCAACACGATCAACACGACCATCGATAGTCCGATCCCCATCGCCGACACACCCACGACCACCGACACGGTCCGCGCCCATTTCGGGGGCGCCGGGACCCGCATCGACTCAAGCTCGCCGCTCTTCTTGAGCCGGTGGTATTCCGCCGGCCGTTCGTGCCTCAGTTCATCCTCCGGCACAACACCCGTGAAGATCACATCGTCCACCGGGAATTTCTCGGGCCTCAGGTTCGCGTTGAAGAAATGGATCGTGAAGATGAACCCCGCCGCCAGCAACGCCTCGTATCCGTGTACGATCGTGGCGACATTGAACGTCCAACCGGGGATCACTTTTGATACGAGCCCGGGGAACCAGAGCATCAACCCTGTCCCGCCAATGATGAATGTGCCGACGATCTCGGCCCAGTAATCGAACTTCTCCCAATAGGTCCAACGGTCAAACGCCGGCTTGCCCCGCCCGGTCAGGAACCATCGGAACATCCCCAGGCAATCAGTCACATCTTTCCAACGAGGAAGCAAGGTGTAAGGTCCGGTCAATAGCATCTTGGCCGGTTGCTTGCGGAAGCGCTTGTAGACACCGAAGAAGTGCACGACAAAGTTGATCACCAGCACGACCGCGAAGACCCGATGCCAGAGACCCGCCGCATCCACGCCGCCCATCCCCCTCGCCAGTGCCTTGGCCCACCCCTGATCAGAGAACAGCAGCGGCATCCCGGTCAGTGTCAGCCCGAAAAATGTGATCGCCACAAACGCGTGGTTAATACGGTTGATCTTACGGAACCGCTTCACGGCGAATCCCTGTGCATCCGCGTGCTGCTTGATCGGCCGAGTCGTGTGACGTTTCTTCTCGATCAATGACCGGATCAACCACAGGGCGGAGTGGATGCCGTAGAACCCGAAGGTCACGCTCATCAGCACTATGAAGTACGTCCACACGGCCGCAAGCAGCGGATAGTTCTTCCAATCCCGGAAGTCGGCATGCGGCATAAACTGGGCGAACTTGGGGTTGGATTCTTCGTGGCATTCGCCACAGGTCGTCACAATATTGTCTGAGTGGATGCGCGAGTCCGGGTTACTCGCCGGCAGGATCTCGTGGGCGCCGTGACAGTCACTGCAGCGTGCCGAGCGCGCCGACCCCAATTCATTCACCTGCCCGTGATAACTCATCCGGTAGGTGTCGTAGAACGATCGGGCGGTCCCGTTTCTCTCAGCCAGCCGGTCGTGGCACTGCCCGCATTCCCCGATGATGTCGCGCATGAATCCAGGTGTCTCCGCGTGGGTGATCGCATGAGCAACATGGCAGTCGGTGCAGATCGGCGCATCCGGATCACCCTCGGCAAGCTTGATCCCGTGGATACTCGTTACGTAGACCTCTTCGATCCCACGGTGGCATTGGCCGCATGTCTCGGGGATATGGGCCCGGTTGACCGGGGAGCTTTCGTCACGGCTGGGACGAATTCCATGACCGCCGTGACAGTCGACACAGGTCGCAGCAACGATCAGCCCCGCTTCACGGATCGCCCGCCCGTGGACACTCTCCATGTAGCTCTGCACATATTCGGTTTCATCAAAGCCGTTCGTGGTGGTCTCGTGATGTTCGCCGTGACAGCCCCCACAAACCTTGATCACATTCAGCGGGTATGTCCGTGACATCCGATCACTTGACGAGTAGATGTTATGGCCGCCGTGACAATCGGCGCACGTCGGGGCCCGATCATCACCCTTCACAGCCGCCTCGGCGTGGATGCCTCGGCGATGCTCGACCGCAGCCGCCGCATGACACGCCCCGGTACAATTGACCTGATCCAGTTTACTCGCGTGCGGTAACGATTGTGCGTCCTGATGGCAGTCGGTACAGGCCAGCGCCCCATGCGGCCCGTCCATCAGGGCATCCGGCGGCATAAACAGCCCGACCCGTGCAACCGGTTCACGGTCCAGCAGCGACCGATCCTGCGGGGGCGCCACCATCGAACGACGTTCCGCTACCGAGAGGTCGGTGATATGGTGCTGGCCGTGACAGTTATAGCAACGGTTGTTCTCGACCTGGGCCGCGGTCAATTCGACCGCGCGTGCTTGCGCACTTCCCAAGTAGAGAACCAACAGACAAGTCACCACCCATCGGGTCAGCCAACCCGCGATGCGGGCGCAGGGTAATTCCCCTCGGAACCCTTGGTTAGTGATCTCCGATTCGCCCCCGATCGTCTCCACCGGCATCCCTGTCAAACCGGTCATGGCTTGGCCTCACATCCGGGTGGCTTCCGGTGCGCCGCCGCATGTACAAACGGCGCGCGCACATCACCACCCGATGTGAATCTGCATACGGCGTGCCACTGCTCTGGGCCGTAAGTCTTTATATATAAGCTCGTTAATACCAGACACTCTCAGAAATGAGAATGCCCTTCGTTGGCGGCTCCCGATCACAAGACAGGTTCAGCCCCACGACGCATCGGCAGGTGGATCGTCGCGGTCACGCCCTCACCGGGCTTGTTATCAAAATCGATATGGCCGCCCTGACTGCGGATCAGGTTGTAGCTGATCGCCAGCCCCAGGCCCGTCCCCTTCCCAACCGGCTTGGTTGTGAAGAAGGGCTCAAAAAGGCGTTCCATATGATTCGGATCGATCCCCGGGCCGTTGTCCGCAATCCATATCCGACAATGCTGGCTGTTGCACGCCGTTCCGATCTCAAGACGCGGGTTGGCCACCTGCCCTTCGTCTAGAGCATCCAACCCATTAAACAGGAGATTGGTCAGCACCTGCTGCAAAGCGTGTGGCTGGACTTCGATCCGTTCATTGCCGGTTGATAGTTGTTTATCGACATGCACTTTACGCTGACGGTGGTCGAACCGAACCATCTGGAGGGCCTCCTCGACCACGTCATTGATCGGGATTGATTCCCATTGATACTCGGTCGGGTGGGCGAAGTCGGTCAGCTGGCGCACGGTTAGTTTGATCCGCTGGACCTGCTGCCGAAGTGAATTAATATTCTCGGGACTGATATGTTTATCGTTGCGTTGCATGAGTTGCAACACGCTGTCCATACTGGCCAGTGGATTAGCAACCTCGTGTGCTACGCCCGCCGCCATCTGCCCCAGGCCCACCATTTTTTCGTGCTGGATCAGCGCCTGCTGCTGTTCCCTGAGCTGCTGTACCAGACCGCGGACGTGGTCGTTCTTTTCCATCAACTGCGCCCTGTTCCGCCGCAGGGCCGAAGTGATGTGATTGGTTAAAAAGATCGTGACCAGCAACGTGATCGCCCACCCAAGCAGAATCAACCGCGGCACGGTTTCCGTGGGCCATTCTCCGGTCAGCCAAAGTGCGCTGGCAAACATGATCCCGGCGGCAAGCACCGCGCCGTAGGCATGCGGTGGACGAAACAGCAGGCTGGTGAACACCATGTGAAAGACAAAGAAGCCAAGCAACGGGCTCTGAACGCCTCCGGTCCACACCGTCAGGACCGCCAAGCACGCCAGGTCCGGGATGACGTGCAACCAGACCACCGGCATAGCGGGTTCCCGGCCCCTGCTGAGGCGCCTCAAACGCCACAAGAGCACAACGTTGTACGAGAGGATCACCAAGCCGATCAGCATGATCGACAGCGACATCTCGTAATACTCCAGCCATAGGCTGTCTACGATCGAGACTGCGATTACCATCAGCCCGGCGATCCATCGCAAACGCACCAGCCAAAGGATCTGCTGGGCCATAAGACGTCGGGTTTGGTTCAAGTGATTCTCAGCCATACTGGATATACCCGCCCAAACTAGCTCATGGATCCGATTCCGCATCGGGCCGATCTTCACGTGTCGATTCATGCAGGTCAAGCATTTTAACCCCATGGACATAATCGGTCAGGACGACCCGCTTAAGCTGCTTGAAGGACGCGATCACCTCCGACATCCGCTTGAGGTTCTCCTGGATCTGGCCCAGCCCTTTCTGGAGTGCCTCGTCAGGCCCCGATTTACGCCTCAGCAGAGTCAGTTGCAGATCGATCGTCGTAATCGCGTTATTCAATTCGTGGTTCAGCGTCAACGCCGTCTGCTGCAGGGTCTGAATCCTACGCCTTTCGTTCTCCTGCAACTGCTCCGCCAAGTGGTTGTACGCCTTCGCCAACTCGTCGAATTCGTCGGCTTGCCCCAACTCGACCCGGTACTGGAAGTTTTCCTTGGCAAGCTCACGGCTCGCATGCACAAGCCGATCGACCGGACGCAGGATCATCCCCGCCGTCCGAAGCATCATCAAGATCGAAGTATTGATCACGACCAGGAAACCCAGCGCAATCGCAACCACCAGCCAACGGAACTGCCCCGTGATCATGGATTGCTCGGCCCGGGTATGTGACTGCACGTGCCTCGCAATCTCCAGCAACTGGAAGTGCATCTGTGCCGCACGGTCCAGGCAAGCCATGTTATAGCGCAGCGACAAGTCACGGTCATTCGCAGTCGCCAACACCCCAACCAATGACTCGAAGCCGTCCAGACGGCTCATGAACTGCTCATAAGTAGGATGGATATCAGATTCCTTAACCATGTAATACTCACCCAACTCATCGGCCACCTTGTGCATCGACTCGATCTCATCAACCAACCGATCCAAGTGCCGTTGGCGTCCGATCTGAAGGGCATATAACTCGACTTGTACCGTGGAAAGACTCGTATTCAGTTCACTCACCTGATCGACCGCCGTTGCCGCCGTACGCAAGTGATCCAGATCCATGAACACCCGCTGTAATGACCACAATGCCGCGATCGCTAACACCATCAGCAACGCAGTCAATGTGAGCAAGATCAGCAGCAATTTACGGCGTAACACGCTAGAACCTTTCTTCGGTTTCCACTTCCGCTATCACATCGTCCGACACCGGTTCCAATACCGACGACTGCCCTGCTGATTGACCAATCATTCCCCAGCCGGGGCCCAGGCGTTCGGTCATGTCATATACCGCTTGGTATTCCTCGGGTTCACATGGCAAGAATCGGGCGGCACCAAATATCGAAAGCGCCTGCCGTCCGTCATCCCGTTTATCCATCTCAAGAAGCACTGTCTGCAATTGCTGAACAAGGGATTGGTCCAACTCACGTCGAACCAGCAGGGCATTGTTCGGGACGGCTTCGCTCAGCGCCAGCCGACGATACCTGGTCGTTGGGTCGGCCAGTTCATGCGCGTCTATACGCAGGTCCTTGGCCGCCCCGGCATCCACCCGGCCGTGCTCCACCTCATGGATCACCTGGTCGTGCGTCCCGACCCACCGCATGGCCACCGCGTTACCATCAGATAGCAAGCCGTTCTCCTGCAGTGAATAGATCGGGAACAGATGGCCGGCGGTCGTCGTGCGCACCATCGCGATCGATCGGCCCGCCAGGTCTTCAAGATTCTGAATCGGTGAGTCATCACGGACAAAGATCACGCCCCGGTAGGTACTGACACCCTCGGCCGTCTGAGGTTTAACCAGCACACGTGCTTGGATCTGATCCAGGGTAAGAGCCGCAATCAAGGATCCCATGAACGCCGCATCGGTCCTGCCCTCGGCCATATCAATCAGCGCCCCGTGGTAGGTGCTGGAAGTCACCAGCGTGACGGGTCGGCCCAACTCAACGGATAAGTAATCGGCCAAAATGCGGTAACGACGACGCTGTTCGAAGATGTCTCGTTCCGGGATGATGCCCAGCTTCAGGGGGTCGGCAACCAACAGGCCCTGGGTCTGTGGCGGCTCCTCAGTTGCATCCCCACCCATCGGGGCCCCACCCAGCCAAGCCAGCATGGCAAGTAATAGCACCAGCAAGGTGATGCTGAATACCGTCATCGAGATACGCATGCGGGCCAAGGGCATTGTCCGCTCCACCAAACAACCGGTCATCCACCAGGCTAATGACTACAAATCTCACGCCGTGAATAAGAAAAATCATGAAACGGGTTTGGTATCGGGTTTGCAAAACAAAAGATGGCCCCTGCGGGCGCCCTGATCCGCTGTGCAACCTGAGTGTGATGTCATGATTTTGCCCATCAACCAGACCCCAAAAGACGACCCAAAGGTCCTAAAGGACCAGCTTATACTCATGAAGTTTGTCGCGGTCTATTGTCACGACAAGCACGCTGGCGCACTTGGATCACGCCGACTGGATATGAAAATACTTGATACAAAAGAACTTAACGATAATGCGCCGTGTCTTTGCCCCGACTGCCAGAAGCTGCTGGCTCACGCGCTGGTCAAACGGGCCGTATGCCCCATGCAGCCCAAACCAGCGTGCAAGCACTGCCCAAAACACTGCTATCACCCCAGATACCGCCAAGAAATCCGGGAAGTCATGAAGTATTCCGGCAGAAAACTAGTGCTGCGAGGTAGGCTAGATTACTTACTGCATCTGCTTTTTTAGAGCATATGAGACTGAAAACACATACAATTCCCACTATTGAGAATGCGGGTGGACTTCCGATACCGAATATCAAACTCGATGGCCCGATCACATCACCCCGGCCCGAAATGATCTGCAGGCAACTTCTATGAGCAAGTCGATCCTGATTGTCGAAGATGAAGAGGTCTTGCGCCAAAGCCTCGCTGAGTTACTCGTCGATGAGGGGTATGAAACCCATCAGGCTTGCGACGGCAAGGAGGCCTACGATTTCATACTCAACCAGCCGGTTGACTTGATACTCACCGACATCCGCATGCCGAACATGGATGGCATGGAGCTGCTGGGCAAACTCCAACAGACCGCTCCGCAGACGCCGGTCATCGTCCTCACTGCTTACGGCACCGTCGAGAGCGCTGTCTCCGCCATGAGTAACGGTGCCCACGATTACTTGCTCAAACCGGTCAATTTCGACGAGGTGCTGTTGAAGATCGAACGAGCCGTTGAGTTTGGCGATATGGACCGGACACGCCGAGTGATGACCGATCAACTCGCCGAGGACAGCACGTTCCACAACCTTGTCGGCGATGCTCAGAACATGACCAAGTTGTTTGACACGGTCAAGAAGCTCGCCACCGTCAAGACAAGTGTTCTGATCGTGGGCGAATCGGGGACCGGTAAAGAACTTTTCGCCAGGGCGGTCCACTACAACGGCATCACGCGTGACAAACCCTTCGTCGCCGTCAACTGTGGCGCGATCCCCGACAATCTCATCGAATCAGAATTGTTTGGTTACCGCCGCGGCGCGTTCACCGGCGCGATCCGAGACAAGAAGGGTTACTTCGAGGCCGCGCATCACGGCACCCTGTTCCTCGACGAGATCTCTACGCTTCCGGTGAATGTGCAGAGTTCCCTGCTGCGCGCACTCGAGCAGCGGGTCGTCGTGCCGGTGGGCGATACCCAGCCCCGTCCCGTCGATGTTCGTATCATCGCCGCCAGCAACCGTGACCTGAAAGCCATGGTCACCGAAGGGGAATTCCGTGAAGACCTGCTGTATCGGCTGGATGTTGTCAAACTTGAATTACCCCCGCTACGTCAACGCAAAGAAGACATTCCCGCGCTGGTCCATCACTTCCTTAATAAATACACCGTGCAGATGAACAAGCAGGTGCTTGGGATCACCAATGACGCGATGCGGGCCATGCTCGCCCATGAATGGCGGGGCAATGTCCGTGAATTGGAGAACGTGATCGAGCGGGCCGTCATCTTCGCCGAGGACCGCCATATCGAACCCGAAGACCTTCCCTTTGCGATCCTCGGCCTGACGCACGACGACTCGGAAAGCCTCAAAGAAGCCATGCGCCAATTCGAACGCCACCACATCATCTACTGCCTCCGGCGGCACAACTTCGATAAAGCCGAGGCCGCCAAGCACCTGGAGATCGGCATATCCAGCCTTTACCGCAAGCTCGAGGAACTGAATATCCCCAAGCAGGTCCAGGAAGAAGACGCCGCAAAAGCGGGAATGTAACTCTTATCCGCACACAGTATAAATAGATCGTCACTCGAGTTTAACACCCATTATTGGGCTATCGAGCAATCAAGTTATCTACACACCATGAGGACGACGCTGGGTACCAATCTGGCACGCGCCGGCGTGGCCCCCCAATTGGCACAAAAGATCATGCGGCACAGCGACTACCGAACCACTCAGAAACATTACACATTGCTGGGCCTGACAGACACTACCAGAGCACTGCAATCGTTACCCGATATCAAGGATAGTGATTCGAACAAAGCCAAAGCAACCGCACAAGCAACACCCGGGCCGATTACAGCGAGCAGCAGTACAAGCAGCAACGGGAGCGCGAAAGCATGCATATGGATGCGAAACTGTGCAACCGACCGGGCAGCAGCCCCACGCACTTCAATGATCGTAAGTCCAGCAATAACACCGCTTCTTGCGAGCCGATGCAGCCTGATGCTACAATCTGCAACATACCCCGCGGGTGTAACTCAATGGTAGAGTGTCAGCCTTCCAAGCTGAATGTTGAGGGTTCGAGTCCCTTCACCCGCTTTAGAAGTAAATACTGAGCCAATAGCAGTTAGTTGAAGAGTAAGAATGGTGTACGGAAGCCTGGCTTGGCGTGCGTACCACATCCTCATTGTACACACATACTTAGGATTGGACCCAACGACTCTATGCCACTTTCTGCCTTGGATTCGTTATGCAACTAAGTTAGCAGCATATCCAAATTACTCTTGCGGCGGTAAGTAATACCGGATAGTTTCATGTCATTAGCAAGTCGGGGAAAACGATCATTTCACACTCCCGACTAAGCGGCGGGTCACTCAGGGCGGAGAGAATCTACACGCATCCGAACTGGAGGGATCGCATGAGAAAGAGACTTGAGCTATCGCGCGAAGTTGCGTTGATCTCAAGAGGATTCATAGTTTCCTTCGCCCTATTGCTTCGATCAGTGGAGAGGTAACAACCTTCATGTCCATTACAAAACGTCTGAAAACATCCATCTGCTTGCAGACCTCTGTCAGAATATCATTGCAGTGCATTTGCAGCTTCCGTTTGGCTAAGTTATTCGCGCGAGCCGTGTTAGCGGTCCCTCTGTTAGCCGCTACTGTTGCTTTGGGTGCCGGCGGCGATCTGTTGCTAACGATCCAAAGCCCGAACGCGACCGTTGGGGAATTTGGCCGTTCCCTGTCGAGCATCGACGGCAACATACTCGTCGGCGATTCCGTCGCCGGACAATTGACGGTTAATGACTTCGGCGCCGCCTATCTCCTCGATCCCACGGGGAGTGTGTTGACAACGTTCGTCAATCCCACGCCCAGTTCGGGCGACTTCTTTGGCGTGTCGCTGGCCCCTGTGGGCCTTGGCAGTGTTGTGGTTGGGGCAGAACGCGACGACACCTTCGGCACGGATGCCGGGGCGGCCTACCTTTTCAACACCGCCGGTGGTCTTGTCCAATCGTTTTTCAATCCCAATCCCAACGCGAATGACGGCTTCGGCTTCTCGGTGGCGGGGGTCGGCGGCGACGTATTGATCGGCTCCTCAAAAGGCGGCACCGCCCATCTTTTTGATGGTCAGACCGGGCTGCTTTCGCAGACATATTCAATCGGTGGGATCCCCAATACCACCGCACAGTTCGGCAACGCCGTCGCCGCATTCGGCACGGACAAGGTTCTGATCGGTGCGCCCAAAGCGATTACTGGTGGTGGGACCA
>Ga0315336_1007267_pt1 | contig 10739 bp, 7 predicted proteins | sample ASW5metaG_FD_204512 | JGI IMG/M metagenome (GOLD analysis project Ga0315336, IMG submission 204512) | Ammonia-oxidizing marine archaeal communities from Monterey Bay, California, United States - ASW #5 | ecosystem: Environmental > Aquatic > Marine > Intertidal zone | place: USA: California... | reverse complement strand
CCGACGTACGACGCCATATTCCGTTACAACGAGACGCACACCAAGAAAGAGGAAATCCGGCTCATCGTTCCTGCAAACGAGCAATCCGCTGGCTTCATGGCGGCTGGATATGCCCGAGCCAGTGGCAAGGTCGGTATGTTCCTCGTCACCTCCGGTCCGGGCGCGACGAATTGTGTGACGCCGATTCGCGATTGCATGGCGGATTCGATTCCGGTCGTGCTCATTTGCGGTCAGGTGCCGCGTGCGGCCATTGGATCGGATGCCTTCCAAGAGGCGCCCATCTACAACATCATGTCCGCATGCGCCAAACACGTTTTCCTCGTTTCGAATGAAGACGAACTGGAGGCCACGATCCGGACGGCATTCCAAATCGCCCGATCGGGACGGCCCGGTCCAGTGGTCATAGACCTTCCGAAAGATGTGCAGATTCCATACGAAGGCAAGTTCAAGGGCAGCGGCTTGCTTGAGTTTCACGGCTACGACAAACGGGTCAAGACGATGGAAGCGGCTCGCATGTCAAAGGACAAAGCGGATCTCTTCTTTCGAAAACTGGCGAAGAGCAAGCGGCCTCTTGTTTATGCGGGCGGCGGCGTAATCAACTCGAACGGCGCAAAAGAATTGCGCAGTTTCTGTAAGAAATTCGACCTGCCGGTGGTCACGACGCTCATGGGTATCAGCAGCATCGACACCACCTCCGAATCGTGTCTGCACATGCTCGGCATGCACGGCACCGCCTACGCAAATTACGCAGTCGAGGATTGCGATTTTCTCATCGCCGTGGGTTCCCGATTCGATGATCGCGTCGCAGGGAAAGTCTCGACATTCGCACCCAACGCAAAAGAAATCGCGCACATCGACATTGATGCAGCCGAAATCGGCAAGGTCATGGCGGTGACGTGGTCTCATTGCGGCGACGCCCGAGTGGCATTACGTGACTTGACCACGGCGGGGAAAAGCTTCAAACGCGATTTCTCGAAGTGGCATACCCACACGCAATCACTGAAAAAGAAGCACCCGATGGACTTCAACCGCAAATCGTCACTGATCCAACCGCAGGACGTGATCGCGGAGCTCAACAAATTCACCAAAGGCAAGGCTATCGTCTCAACAGGCGTCGGCCAACATCAAATGTGGGCTGCGCAATTCTTTGATTTCGTCGATCCACGCACGTTTCTCACTTCAGGCAGCATGGGCACGATGGGCTTTGGTTTACCCGCCGCCATCGGCGCGCAGGTCGCATGCCCGAACCGCATTGTGATTGATGTGGACGGCGACGGCAGCTTGCGCATGTGTTTGGGTGAAATGGAAACGCTCACGACATACGACATTCCAGTGAAACTGTTGTTGTTGAACAACCTTGGCGATGGCATGGTGCGCCAGTGGCAACATCTCTATTGGGGCAAGCGCCTATCCGGCACGGACAAATCGCTCCACAAAAAGGACTTCATCAAGGCCGCGCAGTCTGATGGGTTCACCTTTGCCAAGCGGCTTGAGAACCCGAAAAGCATGCGCCGCATCCTCAAGGAATTCGTGGATCACAAACACCCGGCATTCCTCGAAGTGATGATCGATCCGGATGCCCACGTCTATCCGATGATCGGGCCGGGCATGGGCTACAAAGAAATGATCACGGGAGACTACATTCCGGCGCGCAAAGTGCCCAAGAGCGAGATGGAGCCGGAAGAAGAGAAGGATATGACGAAAATTCCCGATTTGTTCTAGTCTGCCAATAACGAGTTACGCATGGGCTCCCGGTTCGCCGGGAGCCCATTTTCTTTCTGAGGGATAAATCGGTATCTTTGCTGGACCGTCTTTAAGGAGATTTCTGATGCGCCGATATTCCCTACTCATCCCAGGATTGGTGTTGTGCGCGGTCGCACTTGCTCAAGGTGGGGCCAACTACCAGATCACGATCAACGGCCAGACCAGCGATGTCGCGCTGGGCGGTGAGTATTCATTTGTCACGCCCAGCGGCGAACGGGTCAAGTACACCATCACGAAGAAGGATATTGTCACGTTCGAAGACGACATGGTCTCGTTTCAACACAAGGGCGCATTGACGGTTTCGACCACAAAGATCGACGAGGGCATAGAACAGATTCTCGCGGTGACGGCACTCGGCACGGGCTACATCATCCAGGAATACGACGGCATGGACCCGTCAACTCTCAACGATCTCATGTTGCAAGAACTCACGAAGGAAGACCTCAGCTACGGCTATGAACTCGAGCAGGAGGATTACGCAAAAGTGCTCAAAGGCGGCCAAACACTCAAGGGCATTAAGGCGACGCTGACGTACAAGACCGAAAAAAAGTACTACACTATCGCGTCGTTTGGCCAGCGCGACAAGGGTGTCCTCGTGATTACGATGATCGACGAGGAATATCGGGAGAAAGAATCACCGGTCATTGATCTGTTCTGGGAATCGCTCGCGGTTAAATAGTGATTTTCACGCCGCGACACGCGGTCGGATAATCGCGGTGTGTTTGACGACCGCGACGGATGTATCGTCCGCCGAAATCAACACATCCAACACGACGATGTCGTGCCCCTTCCGTTCAAACGATTCGGCAACTCGCCCCTGCACGACTAACCTCGCACCCGCATCCGGCACTGCGAAATGTTGAACGGAACTCCCGGCATGAATCCACGGTCCTAGCGCAACATTCTTCACCAATATATCGTTGGCCAGCGACGGGTAATACGCGGGGTGACACGCGGTCGACGTGGCGAAAAGCGCGGGCAACGATTCGCACATGGAGCCAACGAACGCTGTCATCGTTTCTATGTCCAGCATGGTCTCGAACGCACCTAGATCGGTGCCCGTTGGCAATGCTTCTAGTGAAGCGTCCGGCCGCGATTCATATTCCGGTGCTTCGCCGAGGGAATACTCTGGTGTCTGCGACGGTGCTGGAGACGTGGCAAGCGACGCGGTGCCCGCACCACACAAAACCCCTTCCGGATTCACCAACGAAACCTTTACCAAGTCGGCTTCTTCTTTGTCCCAGGCAGAACGTACAACTACGCGCTCACCGTCATACACGGGCTTGAGAAATCGGACATCGGCCCGGCCGCGAGATAGCCAATCGCTACCGAATGTCTCGACCATCGCCCGCGTCATATAGCCATACACGCCGATCCCCGGCACCAGTCCGCCGCGAAATCCATACTTCGGCGCGGTATCGTCGTTGTGCATTCGGTTCTCTGAATCCGTCGCGTAGTTCAATGCATCAATCGCGTAATCCGCAGCAGCAGTCCGGGTACTCGCCATTTTCCCAACGCCTCCGTATAAGTTTGCACTCATCAACACCGACCCTCTAAGGTACGCGACATTCCCATGGCCAAACAATCGCAGTACATTTACGACTATCCCCGCCCACGCGTTGCCACCGATATCGTTTTGTTCGCTGACATCGACGACGAACCAATCGTTCTACTCATCCGCCGGGGAAATGAGCCCTTCCGGGGCGATTGGGCGTTGCCTGGTGGCTTTGTCGAGGAAAACGAATCGTTGGAAGCCTGCGCCGAACGGGAACTTCAAGAAGAAACTGGCGTCACCGGCGTGGCGCTCGAACAGTTCTACACGTATGGCGACCCAGGTCGAGACCCACGCGGCTGGTCACTCAGCGTCGCGTATTGGGGTGCAGTCGACGGGGAGCTCCCGACTGTTGAAGGCGCGGATGATGCGGTCGAAGCTGCATGGCACCCAATCGATAATCTTCCGCCGCTAGCGTTTGACCATGATGACATGATCGCGCGCGCGAATGCGTTGCGTACCCGATCCTAACTCAGCCGCATGAGGCAACGTGAACTGGAGGGAGACGCTCCCAAATCACGTCGATTTTGGAGTGCGCAAGCTTGCTTGCGCTATTACTTAGGAAGATCGCTTCCGTTCTAAAGACGCATGACGAGATGGAAGGTCTTCGGCGTTGTGGTCGGAGGCGGTGACAAGCCACCGCACTCCATAGAACACGAGTGTATGGAACCAACTACTGAGGAGGCGTCCACTGCTGTACGTGGACAGGCGGGGATGAGTCTCGCCGTTGGTCAAGTCCATACTTGTATTACGGATTTTCGAGGAACTTGGCCCTCCCCACCATCACGAACAGTTGTGCTCATGGCAGACCTTGTGTAGTGTTGACGGTCTGCAGATCGGACTTGGGAGGTTGGACTCGTGGCGATTCGAATTCTATTGTCGTCGGTCATTGTGACGCTAGGCCTAACATTAACTGCAAACGCGCAACACGGCGCACCGGGAGTAAACTGGCCTCATTACGCTGGCGATCACGGTTCAACAAAATATTCCGCGTTGGACCAAATCAATTCGAAGAACTTTGACGAACTCGAAGTCGCCTGGCGTTGGGACTCACCTGACAACGCGATCCGAGAAACGTCGCCCCTAAAGCCTTATCACTACAAAGCCACTCCAATCGTTGTCGACGGCGTAGCGTACGTATCGACCAGTCTCTCTCAAGTGGCGGCGGTCGACATTACGTGCGGCGAGTCGTTCTGGACCCACGATCCGAAGAGTTACGAACGCGGCATGGTCGCCCATGGGCTGGTACAACACCGCGGTGTTGAGTACTGGACCGATGGGGAGAAGGAACGCATCCTCATGGCGACGGGCGGGCGTCAATTGATTTCGCTGGACGCGAAAACCGGTGAACCGGATCCGGAATTTGCGGATGGAAAATGGGTGGACCTGCTGAGCGATCTGGGCCGGCGCGTGAATGGTCGAAACATCGGTCACAACAAGCCGACCGTTGCGATCGGCGATACGATTGTTGTTGCGTCCATCATCATGGATTATCCGACGATCAAACGGAATCCCCCCGGGTTTATACGCGGTTACAACATTCATACCGGCAAACAGAAATGGATCTTTCATACTATCCCACAAGCAGGCGAATTCGGCGTCGATACTTGGGAGAACGACTCGTGGAAATATTCGGGCAACACAAACGCATGGTCGTTAATGACCGCCGATCCTGAACTGGGGTACCTGTATTTACCAATGGGCGCGCCGACGAGTGACTACTACGGTGGCCATCGACATGGCGACAACTTGTTCTCACAAAGTTTGCTCTGCTTGGATGCGGCGACGGGTGAACGGGTGTGGCATTTCCAGGCCGTGCACCATGGGACTTGGGATTACGACTTTCCGTGCGCACCGAATTTGATCGACATTACGGTAGACGGCAAGGAAATCAAAGCTGTAGCCGCGGTCACGAAGCAGGGATTCACGTATGTGTTTGATCGTGTGACGGGTGAACCGGTGTGGCGGATTGAGGAGCGGGCGGTCAACACGAACACGTCGGTACCGGGCGAAAAGCTCTCGCCAACGCAGCCGTTCCCCACGAAACCACCCGCGTTCGAACGGCAAGGCATCACGGAAGACGATCTCATCGACTTTACGCCGGAGCTTAGGAAAGAGGCGTTAGCGATTGCGGAGAAATATGTGCTCGGTCCATTGTTCACGCCGAATATCGTGGCCGGTCACGACGGGAAAGATGCGATGCTGCAAGTGCCCGGCTTCATCGGCGGGGCGAACTGGCCCGGATCTTCGGTGGACCCAGAGACCGGTATGCTTTATGTTGAGTCCCAAACCAACCCGACCCCCATGTCGCTCGTCAAGCCGGATCCGAATCGGTCGGATCTAAACTACATCTTTAATGGCGGATTGTCAGGGAACGGCGATGATGAACTCGTAGCGCCAGCGTTGGGACCACAAGGCTTGCCGCTCATTAAGCCGCCGTACCGGCGCATTACGGCGATCGATCTCAATGAGGGCGACATCGCCTGGCAAGTTCCACACGGCGATGGCCCACGCGATCACCCCGCAATAAAACATCTTAACCTCGGCCCGCTCGGCTCTCGATTCCCCAGCGAAGTGTTCGCCGAAGGCGGCATCCTCGTGACCAAGACATTACTCATCACCCTCCTCGCCGATGTTGATGAACTCGGCGATCGCTTCGCGAAGGGTTCATGGCTCGTCGCGATCGACAAAATGACCGGCGAAGAAATCGGCCGCGTCAAAGTCGACCGGCATCTCCACGGTTCGCCCATGACCGCAATGCACGAGGGCCGACAATACATCATCGTGGCCGGCGGCGGCCGCAGCGAGCCAGCCGAATTGATCGGATTTGCCTTGCCGGAATCGAATTAAACGGGCTGCGGCCGAGGGAAATATCGCTTTAGTGTCTTCGCGTCTTTGCGTGAGGCTTATTAATCCCCATTCCTTGCGATTTGCGCAACGACCGCCGTATCATTCCGAACTACCAGGCAGTTCCACTCTCGGCAGACGAAGGATCAAAATTCATGAAAACGCTTCTGACTGTGACAGCCATCGTAACCGCGATCATCATTGCGCCTTCAGCCCTTGCAGAACGCACACCAGAACAGCCCACATTCACCAAGGATGTCGCGCCGATTTTGCAAGAGAATTGCCAGGGCTGTCATCGCGCTGGTCAAATTGGGCCGATGCCGTTGCTGACGTTCGAAGAAACGCGTCCCTGGGCGAAGGCGATTCAGAAGCAAGTGTCGAATCGTACGATGCCCCCATGGTTTGCGCATCCGGATTCGCGCGAGATGAAGGGCGATCTCAACTTATCGGACGATGAGATCGAGACCATTGTTACGTGGGTGGACCAGGGGACGAAACGCGGCGATCCGAGTGACATGCCTGCACCGCTCGAATTCAAAACGTTTGATGGCGGTTGGCAATTGGGAAATCCGGATATCGTATTGAGTTATCCGTTGGCCAACCCCGTTGGCAAGGAAGTTGACGATGAATACCGTTGCTTCCCGATTGAACTCGGCCTTGACCACGAAGTGTGGTTGAAGGGCGTCGAGTTCCAAGCCGGCAACAGTAAAGTTGTTCATCACTTTATTCTCTTCGATGACACGACCGGCGTCGTTCCGAAAATGGATGCTGCAACACCGGAACCGGGTTGCGAGTGTGGACAGATGGACACCGCGCTCGCTACCGCCGAGATTCTGCAAATGTGGGCGCCGGGTAACGTCGCTCCCTTACCGGCCCCCGGTATTGCCAAACGCATCAAGAAGGGCGCCAACCTCGTCCTGCAAATTCACTATCACAATGTCACCGGCGCGGACGCTATCGACCATTCCCAAGTTGCGCTGCACCTCGCAAAGCCGGACGAAACGATCATGAAAGAAATGAACGGCCAACTCGTTTCACAGTGGGTGCTCGACATTAAAGCGGGGGATGCCAATTCGGAACATGAAGCACGCTGGGTCGCTGACCGCGATATCACCGCTTATTCGACCGGCGTCCATATGCACTACCGGGGCAAAGACATGGGCCTCTGGGCTACGACACCGGACGGTCAGGAAGAAACGCTCATCTGGGTACCCAATTACGACTTCAACTGGCAATTAAGCTATGAATTCGTAAAACCGTTTAAAGCGCCGAAGGGCACCGAATTAGTAATGGTATCCCATCACGACAATTCGGAGAACAATCCGCACAATCCAGCAATCCCGCCAGTCGATGTGAAATGGGGATTGGCAACTTCGGATGAAATGTCCTTTTCAGGCATTTCGTTTACCTACGATGATGAGGCACTGAATATCACGCCACAGGTGCCTTCGGCGGATGTCGTCGCGCGTTTGCAGGGCAGTAAGGCAATCGCGAACTCGGGCGACTAAGCGCTATCGGTTGTATTGTGCTGGGCGGGACACGCTTCCACGCAGCATCAAACTGGCACCCCAAAGAGCCTCCATGAAAGAAAATAGTCACTCATCACGGGCGTCCGCTATGACTCGCCGGGAGATGCTCGCCCTCTCGCGCGATTTACTTGCAACCGCTTCCTGCGGACTTTTTTCGTGCAACACCGCAAATCCCAGCGCTAAACCGAACATAATCGTGTACCTCGCAGACACGTTGCGAGCGGATCATTTGAGTTGCTACGGATATAGCAAGAAGACCTCACCCTTTCTTGACGCGTTGTCTCAAGAGGCGTATGTGTTCGAGCAATGCCGTTCCCAAGATACTTGGACCAGGCCTTCCATCGCTTCACTTTATACCGGTGTTTCCCCTCGTGCGCACAAGATGACCATGACCCCAAGAGGGCAGACACTTGTGTCCGCTGAGCCCCTACTGGGCGTTTCTTATACAACTCTCGCCCAGTCCCTTGAGGAGGCTGGCTATGACACAGCGCTATTTCTTTCGAATCCGGTGGTGAGATCCGAACTTGGATTTGGGCGAGGCTTCAATCACTACCGCTACGTCTTCGACGAAGACCCCGGCAGCCAGCGCAGGGCCGTGGAATCTTGGATTGCATCGGAGGCATCCGAGCCTTTTTTCGCTGTCGTACACTGCCTCGATCCCCACGGACCTTATCGGGCTCTGAATCATGCATATAAGTCTTTGACCGGATCTACGCAGGATGAATCCGTTGCGCTGCTACCCGAACAGGATCGTGAAATACTGAAGGGCGTTGACGATTTTTACCGGAATTGGATCCGGCCAAAGTCTGAGAGCGAAGTGGCTTCCTTTTTGGATGAGCAAAAAGCGCCTTCCGAACGTGCTAGGGCTTTGTTGAAAACCTTTTCGAAGGATGGTCTTGACTACTTCCAAAATCTTTATGACGCAGAGATTACGAACGTTGATTCCGAGGTCGCCAAGTTGTTCGAATTTCTAAGTGACCACTCACTTATGGATAACACGATTGTAGCCCTCACCTCAGATCACGGCGAAGCCTTCAATGAGCACGGTCAATATCTGCACGGGCGAGGGACGATGCCCTACGACGAACTTGTGCACATACCGTTGCTCTTATGGTTGCCCGGCGTCACAGAGGGCAAGCGAATTAGAACCAATGTAACGCTGACAGACCTGCACCCCACCTTGCTTACACTGGCCGGGGCTTCCTGTCCGCCCTATGTCCAGGGGCAACCACTATTGACGATATCTGGAAAGCTGTTACCCGATGATGGCCGACCACAGATGGCTTGGGCGGAATTGGGTAGGAATCCTGACGACGCCGATGTTGCAATGGTTCTTGGAAATTTCAAACTAATGACGTTTAACGATGTTGGGATCTTGAAGCTCTTCGATCTGTCCACCGATCCCGGAGAGAAAGTCGATCTCATTGAGAATGGCCTGGTACGCGATGACGAGCTAAACCAATTGCGGGAGCGTCTTGATCGCGAGAAACAAGACCAGGCTGCGTTGGCTACTCAGTTTCATCGACCGCTCTGGATGACGCACTTTGGCGAAGCTCGCGAACAACTCGAGGCCCTTGGCTATCTTTAATACCTCTGCCTACGGGCCGGGTACTATTTATTGGTGTCCGCGTGCCCGAGCGACACGATCCAATCGCGAATCAATGCGACGCCCTCTTCATGCACAACGGTCCGCATGATCTGCGGCATCCGGACCGCCGCTTCGGTCGATAACAATCGTCGCAATAAGAACGACTGATCTGGGTCGCCCGGCTGAATGGCAAACTCTAAATTCATGGACGCCCGCCCGGCAGACGTTGGCCGTTTCAAGATGCCACGGTGTCTTGGGTCGTCCTGCGTGTACGTTAGGTCGAGATTTGTGTGACTGGCCAGGCCGTCCGGGCTATGGCACGACGCGCAGTTGATGTCGAGGTAAGCACGCGCACGCGCATCCAACGGCGCGGATTCATCGTCCCAACTCGTCACACGGGGCGCCTGATCTTCTTCCGGCCCATTCTTCAGGATACCTTCGGACGCGAAGTAAGCGAGTTGATTGTGGACCGCGCCTTGGTACACCGAGTCGCGATTAATATGCCTGATCTGAAATCCCAGCGGTTCGACCGTACCGGACGAGATGTGGCACTGTTTGCACTGGTTCATGTTGGGGACAAAGTACGTCGTACTCCGCTCAGTCCCATCATCATCGTGCCAAGCGACGGGAACGCGCTTTCCTGCGACCGAAAGCCGGGCATCGCTTTCCTCGTCATTCCAAACGTATGCCGCACCCTCCCACCCAGATTCACGGTGAATCATCACACGTGTTTCCACTAGGTCCAGCCCATCGCCGGTCAATGCCGGGTACGCAAATGTCTTTACCAATGCAGCACCTATAGGAAAAGTGAATGAATCGTCTTCCTGATATTCGATCGTCTTCCCTTCTGGCACGTACACGAATCGAAACTTCTCCGCATAGTCGGAAAAGAGCGGTGAAATTACCTCGAATGGGATGAGCCCATCGTTCGGCAATTGGCGTTCTGCATTCCGGAACAATTGGAATGCGGATAATTGACGTGGAAACGGCGCTTCCGGGTCAATCGACACGGCCGAATCATCCGCTGCGGATAGGAATAGAAGAAGGAGCGTGATCACGGGTCATTTATCCGATTTAGGGTAAAGAGCGAATCGTATAGTTTAATCGTTTAGACCACTTCATCCAACCACGACGTTGCAACACCAGCTGCGCGCACGTTACTTTGTAGGCATGGCGTTACTCGATGTACAAGGGCTCCGCACCCATTTCCACACCCGTGATGGTGTCGTTCGCGCGGTAGACGGCGTATCGTTTCACGTGGATCCGGGCGATACACTCGGCATCGTGGGCGAATCGGGATCGGGCAAGTCGGTCACATTTCTTTCCATGCTGGGCCTCATCCCCATGCCGCCTGGCCGCATCGAAGGCGGTACTGCAACCTTCGATGGCACCGATATCCTGCGCCTTTCCTCACGCGAAATGCGTGCAATACGCGGCAAAGAAATCGCAATGATTTTCC
>Ga0315336_1007266_pt1 | contig 10739 bp, 8 predicted proteins | sample ASW5metaG_FD_204512 | JGI IMG/M metagenome (GOLD analysis project Ga0315336, IMG submission 204512) | Ammonia-oxidizing marine archaeal communities from Monterey Bay, California, United States - ASW #5 | ecosystem: Environmental > Aquatic > Marine > Intertidal zone | place: USA: California... | reverse complement strand
CAAACGCAGATGCGTCAACCTTTTTACCTCGTATTGCAGCTGCCTTACCAGTTATTGATTCCATCATCATGCCAACCGTCATTCTTGATGGAAATGCATGAGGATTAATTAGAACATCAGGTGATATACCGTCAGCAGTATAAGGCAAATCTTCCGCTTTAGCTAGTAAACCTACTACTCCTTTCTGACCGTGTCTTGAAGCAAATTTATCTCCTATTTCAGGAAGACGCATGTCTCTAATTCTAACTTTGAACATTTTTCCACCCTCACTTGATTGCGTCAAAATAATGGTGTCAACAACTCCTGTTTCAGAAGGCCTTACCCCTATGGAGGTATCCCTTCTATACGGTCCACTAGTATCTTGATCACGATATTCTTCCATAAATCTAGGTGGACTGGTTTTACCTATGAGGATATCACCTCCCGACACCCTAGATTCTGAAGCAATAATCCCATCGTCTTCCAACAAACGATATGATTTTTCACCTTTGTATCCACGAAGATTATCCTCAGCGTTTGGGATCTCAAAATTGTCCCGCATTCCGCCAGGATATTGTTTTGATTCTGATTCATATATCCTATAAAATAATGTACGACCTAATCCTCTTTCAACCGAAGATTTGCTCAAAACAATAGCATCCTCGATGTTGTATCCATCAAATGGCAAGACCGCAACCACGCAGTTTTGTCCTGCAGGTCTTTTCTCTAGACCTAGAAGTCCCATAGCTCTTGTAGTCACAATAGAAGTTTGAGGATATAGCATCGAGTGTTGTCTTACATAAGTACTAGTGTTCATCATTGGTGTTGAAAAACCAAGGCTCTGTTTGGCCATAGCGGATTCGTACGTATTACGCGGAGATTGATTATGTTCAGGATATGGTATTATTGACGCGCCAGCACCTAAAATCGCTGAAGGGAAAATTTCGGTATGAGTATGTTTCTTGATGTGTTTATCGTCAAATGTTATGTAACAGTTTTCTTCTTCGTTTGCATCTATAAGTTCAATTACACCCATTCGAATCAAGTCATTCCACGAAACAAGTTTCTTTGTTATTTTATCAAGAAGAACTGGTGTAAGCATTGATTTACCGTCTTTTACTATAATGAGAGAGCGCAAAACACGTCCTGCATTACCATTTACATACAGTCTTTTTGTAGCCCCTTCTTGTTCTGGTTGATGTATAGATACCCCAATATGCGGATGGATTTTGGAAGATCTACGTAGTTCACGTAAAGAATTTGCCAATTTTTCCCCATCTTTATGATAGCCAATTAATTTTCCGTCAACAAAAACTCTAGTACCATCTTTTTTTACCGAGTCCTTAACATCTGAGAAATGTTCTGTTCCAAGATCATACATTTTTTCAATAACTTCTTCTGAAGATACACTTACAGAAATTATAGCTGATAAAGCCAAATTCTTAACTAAACCACAATTAGATCCCTCTGGTGTTTCACTTGGGCAAATCCTTCCAAAATGTGTAGAATGTAAATCTCTTGCTTCAAAATTGGGTTGTGTTCTGCTCAAAGGTGATTGCACACGTCTCAGATGACTTATGGTAGACAAGTAATTTGTTCTGTCAAGTAATTGTGTAACTCCAACCCTTCCACGTCCCCAGTTTCCCGTTGCTATAGCATTATTGAGTTTGTCAGATATTATGCCAGGGCGAATCGCTGCACTAACAGCGTTGATTCCTCTTTTTTGACCAGAACGTTCAAGTTGATATTTCATATCTCGTACCAGATTCCTAAACGCATTTCTGAATAAATCAGCTAACATCTGTCCTGCAAACTTGACAACTTTGTTACCATAATGATCTTTATCATCTGGTTTAACCCATCCAAGTTTTAACTCTAGTAATTTACATGCAGCTTCTCCCAAAAACTGTGTTTTCTCTTTTCTGTTTTCAGGTTGTTTACCCAAGTGTGGAAGTAAACCCCAATCCAATAGTGTTTCAGCACGCTTAATTTGAAATTCTTCTAACATACCAGGTGCTATTCTTTTACTAATGTATTCAATAGCATCCTTTGATGTTGGGTTATCTGTTTTTTCAAAAGATCCCTCAAGTTCATTTTGTATATCATTGTTCAAAGATATTGCTGATGCAATTTCTTTATCGGATTCTAGTCCAAGTGCACGCATTAAAGTAATTAATGGAATGTCAACTGGTGAACCGGGTATCCTTGCAACAATAAGACCATCCTCTTTCAACACTAACTCCAGTTTTGCACGGTAACCAACAATTGAGGAATAAACTTTTGCTTTGAATACTTTTTTTCCACCTACCTTTTCAGCATCTACAATAATTTTGTTGTATGACAAATCTTCTAATCCAACTATCACTCGTTCAGAACCATTGATGATGAAATAACCACCGGGATCATATGGATCTTCTGCATAATCAATTAGTTTTTGTTCTGAAAAATTTCGTAATATACAAGCATCTGATTTTGCCATTACTGGTATGTCACCAATATGAAGAGCTCTATTTTCTAGAGTTTTTCCATCCTCAATAACACTTGCTTCCATCATCAAAGGTGCAACATATGAAACATTGCGTAGACGTGCTTCTGCAGGAGTAATGTGTGTAACAGAACCATCAAGTTCCATCATTCTTGGCTGCTTAAATTGAATTCTGCCCAGTTGAATTCTGTATGGATATTCAGCATTTTCAATATCTATGTGATCAATTTCATTAATAATTTCCTGCAGTCCTTTCTTTAAAAATTCATCAAATGAATTAAGATGTTGTTTAGCTATTCCATCTCTAGATAGAATATCCTGAATTATAGCCCAATGTTTGTTTACAGAATCAGTCATACTTCAACCGTATATCTATAATAGAAACTCTCTCCAGCAGTTGCACTTTTTCTGGTTATTTTTATCATATCACCAGGTTTTACACCAAGTCCGACAATAGCAGGATCGTTGGCAAAAATTAAGGGTAAATCAGTTGCCTTGCAATGATATTTTTCTAACACTTCTTCAGCTTCCTTCCTTGTCATTATCTCATGTTTTGGGACGTCAATATGATCAGGTGCTAGAACTATACGCTTGCTAGTTACCAACGTAAAAACCTCCGAGTATAGCATCAATTGGGGATAAGAATAAGCAACACAAACAGCAAAAACCGGCTTTGGGTTAATATATATTTACTCGGAATTTTTGGGGGAAATTCTCAATTTTTTCAACTCCGCGCGATCCATTTTTCAATATAATTGCAAATACTTGGCGAATGAAGATATGAAATCAAATACAATTAGGACTTTGACTTCATCATTGGGATTAAATTCATATACAAAACTAATGAAGAAACATAAATAGGACTCATTCTAAGCCTAGAATAATGAATTCTCGTGGATATACGATCACATCACTTTCGATCGTACTTCTTGCAGTAACTATTATGTCTGTTTCCGTATTAGGTCAAAGTGCCTATGCAGGAGGAGGCGGTATGTCACTGTCTGCAGAATGCTCTGGTTCAACTTGTGAGGTAAGTGGAACTTCTGACCGAAACGACTTGGACGTAACTATTACAGCATCAAATGATCTGGCAATAAAGAGCGTTGCACAAGTGAGTGTTTCAGGTGGAAGTTATTCTGCATCATTTAATGTAAGCAACTGGGATGATGGTAGTTATACAATTGCAGCAAACCAGGGATCATCTTCAAAGTACAGCCTAAATGTTTCTGTTGATGTTTCAGGTGGAAGTTCAGATTCATCTGTATCAGTAAGCAATCAGATTGCAGCAGCGGAGGAAACAACAACACAAGCGGCAGCAGCAGGTGGTTTAGCACTTAACGCTGGCGGTGTAGAAGGTTCTACTACAATTGATGTAAGCGGAACAACTGACAGAACTGGAGATATTACACTTACGGTTAGAGCACCAAATGGAAATGTTGTCTCAGTATCTCAGATAACACCTTCAGGTGGTAGCTTTATGACAACAATTGAAGTAGGTGGACCACTATGGAGTCAAGATGGAATGTATACAATTTCTGCACATCAAGGAGCAGCTTCAAATTATCAGACATCTGCTGACATTGAAGTTGTAGATGGCCATGTAATTCCAGAATTTGGTGTTATTGCGGCAATGATACTTGCAGTAGCAATTGTATCAATCATTGTAGTCACTGCGAAGACAAGACTCAGTATAGTACCAAGGTACTAAAATTCATCTTTTTATTTTGTTTCTTAGACTCACTAGATAAATAGGTAATAACATATTTTCAAATTATATGAATAGTTACGTAATGCTTGTACCTGTTGCTATTTTAATTCTATCTGGAACTGGCGTTATATCACAAGTGTTCGGTGAAACTGTTATGACGATGGAATCTGATAAATCCATTTATGATCACGCTTCAACTATTGTTCTAACGGGTAATGTTTATCCTGTGGACCTAAGAGGTTCTGAGATTACTATTATTTGTAAGAGTCCAGCTCCTAGCACAGGTGTTTGTGGTATATACCAAATTAGTGTAACTAGTGATGGTGATTTTTCAGTTTCTATTAATACAGCAACTTCTTTAATGAAAAATGACGGTATGTATGAGTTCCAAGCTAGCTATAGTAGTTTGGCGCAGACAACTGTATCAGTAGAACTAACAAATGCTATAGAAACACCTGAGGTTGGAGAAGCCGTAACGGGAACAGCAGTAACGGGAACAGCTGGAATGACTGAACCAAAAGATAAGAAATTATACGAATTAAGCCCGGGACAGATCGAATATGACATAACATGTAATGCTACTCCTGCTTTCTTTGCTAATGCGGATGATGCTAGTGTTGTGATATACCTTGATGCAACTACTGATGGAATAATAACAGTCACTTTACACGAAGAACTGATCAAACCTTTTGAAGATGGAACGTTTGTAGTTATAACAGATAATCAAGAGATGCAAGATTTCACGCAGGTTGGAAATACACTAACAGTTCCATGTCTAGCAGGAACTGAAAAAATTGAAATTCATGGTAGCTGGGCAATCCCAGAATTTGGTGTTATTGCGGCAATGATACTTGCAGTAGCAATTGTATCAATCATTGTAGTCACTGCTAAGACTAGACTTAGTCTGGTACCAAGGTATTAATTCATATTTTTATTTTTGTAACAAAATAATGAAATCAGTAAAGGAAATATAGAATTCGGATTTAAACTGATCATGTCTAATAGTAGAATTTTTTGTGTTATATTTACTCTCACGCTTGCTGTTATGGTCTTTAATGCCGCAGAGGCGGAAGAATCCATATCACTATCGACTACTAATGACATATACTATAATGGAGATTACATTGTAGTTTTTGGGAATGTTAGTACAATTTTTGAAAATATGCCTATAACTATACAAATCTATTATGAAACAAGCCTGGTGGAAATCGCCCAAGTGCCAGTTGCAAAGGATGGAACATTTGTCAAAAGTTTCAGTGCCACGGGAAAACAATGGAAGGATGAGGGAATTTACACGGTTAGGGCATTTTATACTCCAACTCAAATTGCAGAAATAACTTTTGAATTTTTTAGTCAGGTAATTGATAAAAGTTCTAAAGTTTTTCCTGTTAATATTCCCAATTCAGGAACTTTTGATGTAGGATATACGGTAAGAGGAGGTGAGGTTAACAGTATAAGCATGAACCAAGAACGCTACTCACTTCTTGTAGAAACAACAATGAATTCCAATGGTAATATAATCCTAAAATTACCTAGAGAAAGTTTTGACGCTCAAAAGAGTAACGGTGCAGCTGAAACTTTCATAGTTTTGATCAGCAAAGGAAGTAACGAGCCGGAAAATTTTGTACAGATCGAATATGAAGAAATTGCCATCAGCTCTGATTATAGAACTATACGTATCCCATTAGAAGATGGTGACAAGCAGATTGAAGTGATAGGCACGTATATAATTCCTGAATTTGGAAGTATTGTATTCATAATTTTAATTGTGGCAATATCATCAGCAATTATAATATCTAAAAGTAAACTTTCTGTTAGATATAATTAGATTCAAAAATTATATTTTGTTTTATAGGGAGAGACACTTCGTAGTTCAGCTACAACTTTTTTTAAAACTTCTACCGCTTGCTTTACTTCATTCAATGTATTCATATATCCAAACGATATGCGTAATGAACCAGTTATCTGTTCGTGATTAAAACCCATTGCTTTCAATACGTGTGATGCTTTCTGAGTGTGTACAGAGCATGCAGAGCCAGTCGATGCAGCAATACCATGTTCGTCCAACTTTATGATCAAGTCTTCACCATTTACTCCGAGAAATGTAAGATGAATGTTATTAAAAATTCTTTTTTCAGAATGACCATTAAGTTTTACATGAGGTATTTCTTTGACTACACTTGAGAGCATTGAAGAATGAAGTGTTTGAAAGTGAGAAATGTTCTCGTTTAATCTTTCTGTTGCAATCTCACATGCCTTTCCAAATCCTACTATGCTGGCAACATTTTCGGTACCCGAACGTATCCCATTTTCCTGACCACCTCCCTCAATAATGGCTTCTACTGCGAAACCTTTTTTGATAAATAATGCACCAACACCCTTTGGACCATTAATTTTATGTGAAGAAATTGATAATGCATCAATACCTAGTTCCTTTACGTTGATTGGAACCTTTCCTGCTGCTTGTACAGCATCTGTATGTAATGGTATTTGATATTTGTTACAAATTTTTGATATTTCTTTAATGGGTTGTATTGTACCAACTTCATTATTCGCAAACATGATACTAACAATGGTTGTTTTTTCGTTTATTGATTTGGTAATATCATCTGGGTTTACCAGTCCATGTTCATCAACTGGTAAATATGTCACTTGCACTCCATTTTTTTCAAATCCTCTTACTGGTTCTAGAACTGCATCATGTTCTATTGATGATATTATAATATGATTTAGCCCAAATTCATTCCCTTGGAATTTTGGACAGCCAAGAAAAATCGTGTTATTTGATTCAGTTGCACCCGAGGTAAATGTAATTTCATCCGGTTCTGCACCAATAAGTGCAGCAACCTGTTTTCGCGCTTTTTGCACTGCATTCTTTGCCTTTCTGCCAAATTGATGAATTGATGAAGGATTGCCATATTGCACATCAAAATACGGCAGCATTTCTTTAACTACCTCTGGATGTACTGCAGTTGAAGCAGCATTATCAAAATAAATCAATTAGTTATCACGTTAATTTTTCCAGGTCTGTACCCTTCTGGATCTATAGAAACATCATCAAAGTTTATCAGTTTTAATTTGTTCTTGATTTTTTGTAATATCAAATTATTTTCAAGTAAAGATAATTCATCCACACCAACCTCAATTTTTGCTATACCGTTCATATCTCTAACACGCACCTGTTTAGCTCCTGTGAGTTGCTTGACAATTTTTTCACCAATTTCAATTCTGGCTAATCTTTCAGCGGTAACACTTTGTCCCCAAGGAATACGTGACGCAAGACACGAATTAGAGGGTTTATCATAAACTGACAAACCGACACTTCTAGCTGTTTCTCTTACCATTTTCTTGGAGAATCCAGTTTCTGCTAATGGACTTCTAATTCCATTTTCACGCAATGCTAATACACCTGGACGATAATCTCCCAAGTCGTCAATATTAGTACCATCTACAATCATATCAGATTCAAATTCTTTTGCCACTTGTAAGAGATGTTCTGAAAGTTCGCTTCTGCAATAAAAACAACGATTGTTATCATTTTTAACAAAACTTTCGTTATCAAGCTCGTTGTATTCTATTACTATATGCTTGATTCCAATCTCTGAAGATATTTTTTTTGCATATTCTAATTCTTCTTGTGCAAGTGTCTTATAGTCAGCAGTTACTGCTATTGCTGATTTACCTAATTTCACATAAGCAGAATAAGCAACTAAAGCACTATCAACACCACCTGAAAGTGCCACAAGCATACTGTTTTTGTCATCAAACCAATTTAGCAGTTTAGCAAGTTGTGCTTTCATATTTTTTTCCTCACTTCTTGATTTAGTAATGTCTCTGTATCTTTAAACGAAATACTAAGAACGCTGGAAATTTCTTTGATGTCATCAGATTCAATTTTGAAATGAGAGCCATTATTTAGATCTCTGATTTTGTATCTGACATCAAAACTTTGTCCTTGAATATCCACGGAAATTGTTTTAACAGATCTAGGAACGATGTATCGTTCAGAAGTTCTTACTCTTACACCAAGTGTTCCAGTTTCAGTAACCAACAAATCCATAATAGAATTCATAGTGTCAGAATCACAAATAACAGATACTAAATTTGTAGGACGGCCTTTTTTTGTGATTGCAGAAGATATTGTTACATCCTTTGCACCATGTACCATTATTTTTTCAATCATGTTTCCAAGAACTTCACCAGACACATCATCAACATTTGTTTCAAGTATTTTTACTGTATCAAGTTGAAGTTTAGTTGATGTGATTCCTCTAACCACTTTCAATACGTTTGAAAATCCCTCAAAATCTTTTTGACCTGCACCATAACCAATAGATTGAATTTTCATAGGTGGATAAAACTCAGAGCATTCTTTAACCAGATTAACTAACATGCTAGCTCCCGTAGGAGTTGTGAGTTCCTCCTTTACATTTCCGCCTACTGTAATAATTCCTGATTCTCTAAATATTTCTAAAATTGCATAGGCAGGATTAGAACTAGTACCATGAGAAAAGGTCACTGTACCACCACCTATAGCTACAGGTGTGACAACTATATCATCATCAAAACAACCCAAGTCATCTAAAGCAATAGCGGTTCCTAAGATATCTACAACTGTGTCAAAACTTGCCGCCTCATGAAAGTGTACTGAGTCCTCTGGTTCGCCATGAATTTTTGATTCTGCGTGTATGAGAGTTTCAATTGATTTTATTGCAAAAGTTTTTGCGCTTTCAGAAATTTTTAATTGTTCCGCAGATTTTGCAATTATTTCCTTTATCTCTATGCCTTTTCTTTCATGCACATCATCATCTATTTCTAATAGTAATTCGGTTGCTTGTAATGAATTTTTTTTCACTTCTACAAAATCTATCTTTTTCACTTTAACGTCTTTACATAATGATTCAGCATCACGAATCCCATCTATGATCTTTGATTTGTTTGCACCAATATTTACAAGGCTGCAAAGTAACATATCGCCAGAAATGCCGGCGACTTGTGCATCAATAACAAATACCATAAAAGTAAATTCTTTAAAATGCTTATAAATTCTGTTTAGGCTTTACTCGCCTACATAGATTTAATTATCAAAAATCTAAGTGCAAAATATGATAACTATAATTGGTGCAGGAAAAGTAGGTGGATCTGCTGCGCTACACTGTGCAATAAAGCAACTAGATGATCAAATACTTCTCTTGGATATTGCAGAGGGACTACCGCAGGGAGAAGCGATGGATCTTAATCATTTGTTATCTGAACAAGGAATAGATGTTGAAATCAGTGGTTCTAATAATTATGAGGATATGAAGGGTTCAGATATTGTTGTTGTGGTAGCTGGTGCTGGAAGAAAACCAGGAATGACTAGAATGGATTTATTGAAGATTAATGCGGGAGTTGTAAAAGATGTTGTGGAAAATATAAAAAAACATGCAGATAACTCGTTGATAATTCCAGTAACTAATCCGTTAGACCCTATGGCATACATCACGTACAAAACTTCAGGTTTTGAAAGAAATAGAGTGTTTGGAATGGGAGGCATGTTAGACTTGTCAAGATTCAAACAATTCATTCACGAGGCAACTAATGGCTCACGAAAGGAAATTGATGCGATAGTAATAGGAGAACATGGAGAAAACATGTTACCATTGACTAGATTTGCACAAGTATCTGGAAAACCTTTACCAACAATTCTTTCTCAAGAAAAACTGGATGAAATTTTTACTCTGACAAAAAGCGTTGCGGCTGAAGTGATAAAATTGAAAGGAGCTACAGTACATGCACCTGGAAATGCAATCTCCTCTATGATTGAAAGCGTTGTAAAAGACAAAAAACAAGTCATGCCGGTTTCTACATACTTAGATGGAGAATATGGTTATTCGGATGTGACAATTGGTGTTCCTGCCGTGATAGGAAAGAATGGTGTAGAAAAAATCAACGAACTTGATTTAAACCAAGACGAAAAGGAATGGTTCGATAAAGGAGTAAATAGTATCAAAAATGCGCTAACAGGGATTGACATCTGATCATTTTTTAAACTAATCAAATTTAATGTAATAATTGAACATAGAACAGATTTTTCAATCATTACAAAAAGGAAAGATTTCTCCTTCAAGGGCTAAAAAATTATTATCATTATATTCAATTGAAAAGATAGGGAATATTGCCCAAATCGATACTGGAAGAAAAAATAGAAAGGGAATACCTGAAGTGATTTTTGCCGAAAAAAAACAACTTTCCGATTTGAAAAAGATAATTACAAAAACTTTGTCAAAAAATAATGAAGTACTTGTTTCTAGGATCAAACAAAAAGATTATTCTAAAATTTTAGAATTTTCTAGGAAAAATAAATACAAAATGAAAAAAGGAAAAAACACTACTGCAGTTCTAATTTACAAAAAAAATATTAAAAAAACAGGTGGTAAAGTTGGAATAATTGCTGCTGGGACATCTGATATTGGTATAGCTGAGGAGGCTAGACTTGTATGTGAATCGATGAATTGTGATTCTATTTCCAGCTATGATGTTGGAATTGCAGGATTACATAGAATTTTTCCTGTTCTTAAGCAATTT
>Ga0315336_1007265_pt1 | contig 10743 bp, 5 predicted proteins | sample ASW5metaG_FD_204512 | JGI IMG/M metagenome (GOLD analysis project Ga0315336, IMG submission 204512) | Ammonia-oxidizing marine archaeal communities from Monterey Bay, California, United States - ASW #5 | ecosystem: Environmental > Aquatic > Marine > Intertidal zone | place: USA: California... | reverse complement strand
GTTCGGCATCGCTTGGGGATAGTGCGGAAGGATCAGCCAGACTTCGTGCCCCGCAGCGGCCAAGGCTTTGGAGAGTGCCGACGCAACATCCCCCAAGCCGCCCGTCTTGGAAAACGGGACCGCCTCCGAACTGGCCAACACGATTCTCATCCGCACTGCTCCTTCGCTGCCCTCCAGAAAACTGGAGTGGCTTGTCGATCGCGTCGCCTCTGCCGCCACCTCCGGTGACGTGATGCTATCACGGCGCCCAGTGCCGTCGACCTCGAGTGGTCCAGCCAGACGGGTGCCGACGATTCACCGGCGACCGCGCCGTTTTGCTCAAAGCCCTCCTCGAAAGAAGCGGCGTTCCCCAATCGGTCCAAAAACGCACCGGGCAGGTGCTGAGAGCACCAACTTTGCGCGGTCGAACCACTAATCGTCGTCAATCAGACCGCGTGCCTGCTGGTCGGGACCACGATCGCACGCGGTGGAGCCGGCTCCTTTGGCAGCCATCGCCTCAATCGGCGTAGAACGTATCTGAACCGCCAGATTTTGCCAATACGATGCAAACAGAATTATCAATTTCTTGTGAAGCCGAAGTGAGTACAGAATGCATCCATCGGGAGTCAGTTGTGGGGTAACCTTCACCTGTCAAACGGGTTAGAACGTTTGTGCAGGGCAAGGCCCGGCTTAGGATCTGGTCGTCGTCAGGGTTTAAGGCTGAGAGACCGCGCCGCAAGCATGGCCCGGTTGTCGCCGGTGGCCGAGCGATGCCAGGTTTACCGGTGTGACGAACCGGCGACCCGTTTGCTGGAGGCTGACATTGCTTGGCTACGATCCGCGACGGCAGCGTGCGGTTATTTAGCGCACGGCGCGTCGGACAGGTGGAAAAGAACCGTAACCGTTACCAGCGGCCTCAGGAAAAATATTGTCGTCTGCCCGGCGCCTTCACCGGTTGAACAAAAACGCGGGGCTGTTGATCAACGCCCACATCAAGTCCTGTGCCGCTTCGGCGGGCTCTTCGACTTTCGCCATGTATGCGGCGGCCTGCGTGCTTTCTTCAGCCGTCGGGTAACGGCCGATGACCGAAAGGTAAACACTTTCGATCAACTTATCGCTGTCGGCGCTCGCATTGATTAGCCGCGAAACTAAGCCCTCGGGATGAATGATCGCGTTGGAGATCGTTGGGCCGTTGATAAGGTTGAGTGTCTGTGCGAGGCTCACCGCGCTACTGCGTTCGCATTCGCACGGCGATTCCCGCGGAGCGCGGCCGAACATGTCGAGAAAGCTGAGCTTAATTTGTGGATCTGGCAACTGGGTCGCGCGGAAACCTGATGGCACACCCGGAATATTTGCGGGAGCACCGGTCGCCACCACAATGGCGTCGTAGAGCTGTTCCGCCGCGAGTCGGCGTGGAAGCGCGTGGGAGTAGTTGACGTCGTCGTCCGCGTTCCAGCGGTTCGTGCGAAAGCTCCGCTGGTAGGTATGCGAGGTGACAATAATCCGGATCAAGTGCTTCAAGTCGAAGCCATGGGCAACAAAGTCGTTCGTCAATGCATCGAGCAGTTCTGGATTCGAAGGGGGATTGCTCGCGCGGATGTCATCCACCGGCTCGATAATCCCGCGCCCGGTGAAGTAGCTCCAATATCGGTTGACCAAGCTCTTGGCGAAATAGGGATTCTCTGCGGCCGTCAGCCACTCGGCAAGCACCTGACGCGGATCCTCGTGTTCCGCGGGCATCGCGTCGTGTTCGAAGGGAAAGACCGCGGCAACCGCTGCCCCCGTGCCGGGATGCTTCACCGCGTTCGGGCTGGCGAGCGTGAAAATGACCTCGTCATCCCCACGGCTACCGCGCTTGCGGCCAACTCCCGAGAAAAAGGCGGATAGCTCGTAATACTGCTGTTGAGTCCAGCGTTCGAACGGGTGGTCGTGGCACTGGTTACATTGAAACCGCGTACCGAGGAAGACCTGCGTCATGTTCGCCATCACCTCGTTCGGTTCTCTGGCGATCCGGTAGTAGTTGGCGGCGGGATTCTCAAAACTGCTGCCGCTGGCGGTCATCAACTCACGGGCGAATTGATCGTACGGCATGTCGGTCGCAACGACGCTGCGAATCCAGTTGCGAAACGCCCAAACACCCTTCTCCTTGATGAATTTTCGATTGCTTAATAGCAAATCGCTCCACTTGAGCGTCCAGTGATCGACAAACTCCGGGCTGGCCATCAACTGGTCAATTCTTGCGGTCCGCTTGGCCTGGCTGTCAAGTTCGTCATTGATGAACGCCCGCGCCTCGTCCGCGGTTGGAGGGAGGCCAGTCAAGTCGAGCGACACACGCCGGAGAAACTCTGCATCGGTGCAGAGATCCGAAGCAATGACCTGCGTCCGCTCGAGCTTCCTGTTGACGTGCCCGTCGACGAAGTTGAATTCGGGGCTTTCGATCCATTCGTATCCTTCGCGGCTCCCAATCACAGCGACCGGTGCTGCGGTGTATCTCCCTTCATAGCGGACCAACGTGGCTGCTTCGCCGCGGCGAACGGCGCGGACCAGTCCTCTCTCCCCGACGGTAGCCACCTCGAAGTCGCTTGTGTCGAACACCGCCTCGCGCGTGACTTCCCGCGACGAGCCATCATGAAAATGTGCAATCACAATCAGCTGCTGCAAGTCGCCTCTCGTTTGCAGAAGCGGTTTCTTGGGAAAGACCTCTATGCGGTCGACCCGGCTCACTTCGTCAAACCGGCATCCTTCGGCGATCCATTGTTGGATGAGCTTGTAAGACCGGTGATCTTCATCGAACAGGAAACCTCCTTCGTGCGGAACGCCCTGTGTTGGCTTCAATAGCATCAGGCTCTGGCTCGGCATCGAGCGGTTGAAGCGGCGACCGGAGAGATCATCCACCAGCGCACGGTAATCGAAAAGCGGATCATAGCCGCGCAGCGACAGCTTGAAGCCCGCTTTACCCTTCTGAGCCCCGTGGCAGGTGCCGGCGTTGCAACCTACCTTGCTCAGCGTGGGGATGACTTCCGTTGTGAAATTGACCGGCACCGGCGAAACGTCTTGCACGCGCACCCTACTCTGCGCCTCCAGCCCTGCGGCGGAGACGAGAACGGCCGTTTCTCCCGCTGAGACCGGAACAACGTACCCGTCTCCATCAATCTGTACGTTGGGACCGGCGGAAGAAAAGGTCGCTTCGGAGGTCAGATCGTACCGCAAACCATCTTCGCCTACGCCGGTCACCAGCAACCGTCGAAGATCGCGCACGCTCGAAAGCACCAACTCCTTGGGAAACAGCTCGATCGACACGATATTCCGTGCAGCGGACTCAGCCTGAACCACGCCGGGCAACGTCGAAATGGTGACGGCGGCAAGGAGGAGCGCTCTCCCTAAACGCAGGTGCTTTTTCATCTTCTCACATCCTACTGTTTGTTTCGCCCTTGATGGCTTGGTGGGATAAACCGGCATGTCAAACTGAGGATCCCGATACTCACAAATCCGCGACCGAAAACGCGAACCACGCCGGTTTGCGACGGGCTTCTTTTCGCATTTCGGCACTCGTCAACAGCGCTCCGTAATGGGGCGCTGCTGTCCGACATCGCGCAACTTCAAAACGGCGCGAAGCTAATGCCCATCGTTCGACATCATAAACAGTTCACGCGATTGTATTTGGGTCGTTGTTCGCTCGATGTCGAGCAGTTCTCTCATTATAGAAAAACTGACTACCGTTTCATCAACCTGGATGTTCAGTTTTCCGCAGTTTCACGAAAAAAGCCTCTCGCTTCCCTCAAAGGTAGCTGGCATCGCAGGACGGGACAGGCGGTCGCTATTGCGTTCTTCGTTGTTTCTCGTCCCGCTGAGGGCCGATTGGTCTTGCTCACGTCGAAAGTGGCACTGGTGAGAATTCCAGCTCATTTCCATGCTCATTCGAGTCTCGTCACGTTCGAATTCACTGAGATGCGTTGAGATGCCTCTTGGTCAGGGCCGCCAGGCCCTTGCGGGCTTGCTCCAATTGCGGATCAATGCGCAACGCCTCCTGGTAATGGTGAATCGCTTCATCGATTTGCCCGGTCAGCTGCAGCGCAGTGCCTAGGTTACTGTGCGCCGTCGCGGACTCCGGCTCGATGCGCAGAGATTTACGAAATTGCGAGATGGCATCTGCGTAATGGCCTTGTGCCAAAAGAATATTGCCCAGATTGAAGCGTGCCACTGCGTGATCCGAGTTCGTGGTCAATTCCTTGCGGTATTGCTGCTCCGCTTCAGCAACGCGCCCCAGCCCCTCCAGCGCTACACCAAGATTGTTGTGCGCCTCGGGGTAGTCGGGATCGATTTGAAGAAGCTGTCGAAATCTCTCGATGGCTTCGTCGAACTGCCGCTGCGCAATTAGAACGCGTCCATGGATGCTGTGTGGGGCGGCGAATCGTGGTTTGAGTCGAGTTGCTTCCCGGCAGTGATGCGATGCTTGCTCATACTGTCGCGCGTCCAAGAGCGCCCCAGCGAGGTTGTTGTGAATGATGGCACTCGGCTGGGCAGTTGACAAAGCATGTTCGTACAGCGTGATGCTGTTTCGCCAAGTGGCGGTCTGCCGCCAAGCAAGGCCCGACAGCACCGCCAACAGCCCAACAGCAAACGCCGGCAGCATCCGCCGTCGCCACCATCCCGTGGGAACCAGCGAACAGACGAGCCACGTGAGGCCAAGGAAGATCCCGATCAGCGGTACGTAGGTGTAGCGGTCGGCCATTCGCTGTCCCCCCACCTGCACGAGTCCGATCACCGGAACGAGCGTTCCCAAGTACCAGAACCAGCCGACAAGCAAGTACCGATGACCTGCTCGATACCAGAGCACTGCGACGGAGATCGCAATCAGCAGCAGTGTCGCCAAGCTTGCCACGACCAAGGACACCCCTTCCGGAGGATAGGGATAATAGACCGCTAGCTCGACCGGCCAGAAGGCTTTTCCCAAATAGAGCAAATAGACAATCGCCGAGTTCGCGAGCCGCATCGTCAGCGGGTAGTGGGCGAACGATTGAACCGCTCCCTCCTGATTTTGCACCAAGAACGTGATCGACGAGGCGATGATGCTCAGCAGCAAAAAGGGGATCTTCTCCGCAACCAACCGGGGCCAGCCACAGGTGGGAGAGCTCATGCCGGCTGCAGCATCGGTCGTCGCAGCCATGCCGATTACCGCTGGTGTGTCCTGGGTGCCGAAGATCCGTTGCAGCGGCCAGTCATCCAAGAGTAACAGCAGAAACGGCAACGTTACCAGCATCTGCTTTGACATCAAGCTGAGGGCGAACGCCAGCAATGCCGCGACGTACCAGCGGAACGAGAGCGTGCGGGCGTAGCGGCCGTAAGCGGCCAACGCCAACAGCCCGAACAGCGTGCTCAAGACATCTTTGCGTTCGGCGATCCAGACGACCGACTCGACGTGCAGTGGATGCACCGCGAAGAGCGCCGCCACGAAGGCGCTTGGTCCCGGCGCGCCGGTCCAGCGACAGACTATGGCGAACAGCAACAGGGCATTGACTACGTGCAGCAGCAAATTCGTCCGATGATACGCCCGGGCGTCGACGCCGAACAGCTCGGCATCCAACATGAGTGAAAGCCAGGTGAGCGGAATCCAGTTGGCCGCCTGCGGACGAAACGCCCAACCGATGCTTTGAGCATTCAGACCGCTTGCCACTTGTTGGTTATCAGAGACGTAATCGGGATCGTCAAAGTTGACGAACTCATGCGCGTCCGCCTGACCGGCGCGGCCGGCCGAAACGAGGTGCACAACGTCAAATCCGGCCACTTGGCCGAAGACTGCCAGCGTCAACACGACGATCGCCAGACCCGCCAGCAAGCAGACCAGGTTCGTCGGTTGATCTTGCGTATTCGGCATCGGCGCGGTCATCCGAGTCGTAGTTTGCGGACGAGATGCGGAGACCGCAATTGACGTTGCACGGCCGAATCAATTATGAGAAGCGACTGTAGGAAAACGCAAGCTGATCAAATCCCCTCCGATTCGCGCACAGAAAAACTGTTGGCGGCTATGAAGCGCCGTATCGCACAGCTCCCGTTGCATGGTGGGAAGGCACCGGCCTGGCTGTTTCGCCGAATGACCCGCATGGCGGGTGCCGTGACGATGGCCGTCGTCGACGAATATGGTCCGGCGGAAATGTTGCGGAGACTCTCGGACCCGTGGTGGTTTCAGGCCTTTGGATGTGTGCTCGGTTTCGATTGGCACAGCTCGGGGGTGACCACAGTCACCTGCGGGGCACTCAAGGAGGCGGCCCACGTCTTCGGCGATGACATGGGGATTCTCGTCGCCGGCGGGAAGGGTCGGACAAGCCGCAAGACACCCGAAGAAATCGCCGCTGCGGCTGACAGGCACGCCATCCAATCGGGAGAAAAGCTGGTCTACGCCTCCCGTCTCAGCGCCAAGGTCGATTCAGCGGCGGTGCAGGATGGATTCGGCGTCTATCATCATACGTTTCTTTTCACACCGGCGGGACAGTGGTGTGTGGTGCAGCAAGGCATGAACGCCGAATTGGGTTGGGCGAGGCGATACCATTGGCTGGGCGAATCTGTCGACGATTTCGTTTGCAAGCCGCACGCGGCGATCCGCAACCTCTGTGACCGGCCGGTTGCAGAAGAGACCGGTGCCCAGAAGCAGCTCCGGTTTTTGAATATGGTGGCAGCCGAATCGGACGAAAACCGCGATGCGTGTGCCGCACTCGTGCGCAGAAACCCCGACGAGCTGATCGCTCAACTTGAACGTTGCACGGAGGGACCGACACTGTTCGCCCCGGCGCGGCACCGGGTGCTGCCAGCCGACGTCAATCCGAAACGGCTACGGAAGATTGTCATCACAGCGCACGAGCGAAATCCGCAGGACTTCGAAACGCTGCTAGGCACCAGCGGTGTCGGCCCGGCGACAATCCGCAGTTTGTCGTTACTGGCGGAATTGATTTACGAATCGCCAGCATCCCGCCGCGATCCCGCAGCGCCCACTGACCGGGCGCACGAAAATGACGCGGAGAGCCCCCGCTGGGCGGACTATTCCTACGCCCACGGCGGCAAGGACGGAACGCCGTTTCCAGTCGACCGGGAAACGTACGACCAGAACATCGACGCCTTGATCCAAGCGGTCCGCAAGGCGCGTCTTGGTGACAACGATCGAACGAACGCGCTCAAACGTCTTGCGCAGCATGCGGGGCTGAGTGAAAAGTAGGGGCGCTAAGCCGTCGACATGACGCCGCCTCGCGGCTGGGCGTGTCGCCGTGATCGGGTGTGTCTCGGTTGGAGGCAAACGTTTTTGCGTTCCTGCACAGCTCCCGATAAGATTGATGCGTGGCCGCGCCGGTGTGTCATCCGTTGATGGCAGCCCGGGCGGATATATTGCGAGGGAGAAATTCCATGTCGAGACCGTTGATGAGGAAGTGGGGAACGTGGCTGATCGCGGTGGGGGCCTTGTTGCCGCTGGCCAAGCAGCCGGGAATCGCCCAAGTCGCCACGGAGGCGAACCCGGCCGCGAAAACTAACGTAGATCGAACAGATGATGCCGCCAACAGCGTCTCCCCCGTCGCACAGAGGCCACCACAAGATGCGACGAAAACTGTTGAAAAACTCGCAGCCGAAGCGCGGCCGTCGGTCGTCGTGGTTTCGTACCGTGGTCGCGGTGGAAAACAGCAGGGAGTCGGCACTGGATTCGTCGTATCGTCCGATGGTCTGATTGCTACCAATCTGCATGTTATCGGCGAAGCACGGCCGATTGAGGTGCGTACCGCCGACGGCAAACGGTACGACGTGACGTCGGTGCATGCCACCGAACGGACGATGGATCTCGCCCTCATCAAAATCGACGCAAGAAATTTGCCGACATTGGAATTGGGCGATTCAGAAACGTTGGAGCAAGGGCAGCAGGTCGTGGCTCTTGGGAACCCGCACGGCTTGGAGCACAGCGTCGTTGCGGGCGTGGTTTCCGGAACGCGGGAAGTCGACGGAAAACCGATGATCCAACTCGCGATCCCTATCGAGCCGGGCAATAGCGGCGGTCCCCTTTTGGATATGCAGGGCCGCGTTCATGGTATTTTGACGTTGAAGTCGCTGGTGACACGGAATCTTGGTTTCGCCATCGCAGTCAATGCGCTGAAACCACTGCTCGACAAGCCAAATCCTGTCCCCATGTCACGCTGGCTTACAATCGGTGCGCTCGATGCAAGCCAATGGTCCCAGCTATTCGGGGCGCGTTGGCGGCAACGTGCCGGGCGGATTTTGGTGGAGGGTTGGGGGAGCGGTTTCGGGGGCCGGTCGTTGAGTCTCCGCAACGCGGACGTGCCCAGCTTGCCGTTCGATTTGACGGTATCAGTTCGCTTGGAAGCTGAAGACGGCGCCGCGGGGCTGGTCTTCCATGCGGACGAGCAAAATCGTCACTACGGTTTTTACCCCAGCAACGAGAGGCTGAGGTTGAGCCGATTCGACGGCCCCGACGTCTATTCCTGGAAGGTGCTTAAAGAGGTTCGCAGCCGGCATTATCGTCCCGGGGAGTGGAACCGTCTGAGAGTAAGGGTAGAGAAGAATAAGCTGCAATGTTTCGTCAACGACGAGCTGGTAATCGAATCGGACGATGCGGTCTATCATACGGGCCGCGCCGGTCTGGCGAAGTTCCGACACACCGTGGCAGAGTTCAAGGGGTTCGAAGTGGGCTCGCAGCTGGAATCCGCCAGACCTTCAGCTCAACTTGTTGAACGCGTGACGGAGGTCGCCGCCGGCCTGTCGTCGCGGGAGCGCTTCGGCCGGGCGTTGATTGATGAACTGGCCGGCAAATCCAAGGCAAGTCAAGCCGCGCTCCGCAAACATGCCCGGCTCCTCGAAGAACAAGCGAGCCAATTGCGCGAGCTTGCCGACGCGGTGCATCAGCAGCAAGTGCACGCCGAGCTGATCGATGTGTTAGACCATGGCGATAAGGAGATCGACCTTCTGCACGCAGCCCTGCTGATTGCGAAGCTCGACAATCGCGATGTCGACGTGAGAGCCTATCAAGAACAGGTCAACAAGATGGTTGCCGAGGTCTCCCAGGCTTACGCGGAAGAGGCCGACGCCGAAACCAAGCTCAAAGCGCTCGATCGGTTCTTGTTCCAGGAGTTCGGATTTCACGGGAGCCGCACCAACTATTACCATCGTTCGAACAGCTACCTGAACGAAGTGATCGACGACCGCGAAGGGCTGCCGATTACGCTTTCGGTGCTCTACATGGAGTTGGCGCGTCGCATGGGCTTAGACGTGGTCGGTGTTGGGTTGCCGGGACACTTTGTGGTGCGCTTGGAACCGACTGAGGACAAGGGGCAGTTGATTGATCCGTTCAACCGCGGTCAGAGACTCGACCGCGACGGCGCAGCGGCGTTAATCAAATCAATGGCGGGCCGGTTGTTGGGTGACGAGGATCTCGCTGCGCAGTCGAAAAAGGCAATCTTGACCCGGATCCTGCGAAATCTGCTGCGAGTTGCTTATGAGCAGGAAGACGCCACGGCAATGATGCGGTACGTCGATACGGTGTTGCTCATCAGTCCTAAATCGGGTGAGTCACGCTGGCTGCGTGCGGGGCTGCGGTATCGGGCCGGCCGCTACGCCGAAGCGATTGAAGACGTTCAATGGGTTCTGGATAACGGGGCGGACGGTGTGGACCCGCGTCGCGTCCGCGACCTGCGCGAGATCTTGATAGAAGAAATTGAAAAGGACCGAACGTAACGAAGTCGGCGCAGATTCCTTCGCATCCGCTGACTCTGCGGAACTGTTGCTGAGGAAGGGGTGAGACGCTGCGAGTGGTGTCTCTCTACCCGAGCAGCTGTAGAAGCTTTTGACACCCTCCTGCAAGCATCTGGGGTGCGACAACTCCCGCTGAATCGCTCTCAGCTTCACGACACGGCCGTCCTGCGCTCCCGCAATCGGGCCGATTGATTGTCGCCGCCCGTACAGTCGAAGTATCCGGTGTAGCGCGATTATCTCGCGCCCCGATGCCGCGAATCCGCTTGCGGTCCGGCTTTACATCGGTTTCGGGCGGCAGATAAGATGGTACGTACATGTTCACGCTTTTGTCGTTCAAGGGGGGCGAGGTTCGTCGCCCGACCGCGCGACGCGGACATGAATTCTTGACGAAAACCTAGTGCCCACGGCACCCTATGGTAGTTTCGAAAGCCTCCGAACGGCGTTGGCAGGCCGGCGCGAGCGGCGTTTTTCGAACCATCAAACGGGTTTCAAAACGAGTTCTTGGCATTTGGAGCAAGCGGATGAAGCGATGGATAATCGCCGTTTTGTTGGGAGTATCGGTCCTTTTTGGAAGCGAAGCATCAGCACAGAGCGACTACAACGCGGAGTGGATCTGGGCGGAGAACGGTGAGCGATCCGCTGACGCACCGGCGGAGAAAATCTGGTTTCGCCGCGAGGTCCGTTCGACACAGCCGTCGACCGGCGTGATTCGCATCCTCTGCGACGACCATTTCACGCTTTGGGTCAATGGCCGGAAGATTGGCGAGGGTGGCGGCGAGAAGTTGTACCGGTTCAATCTCAACACGATCGTCGGCCGTGGATTGAACGTTATTGCTGTCGAGGCGACCAATGCCGAGGACCAGGCGGGGCTCTTTGTCGATGGAGAAGTCCGCGGTCAAGGTGGAACGCACTACTCGTTCGACTCCGGTTCGAAGTGGCGCGTCAGCCGGACGGCCCCAGAGGGGGATGCCTGGCGGCTACCCCGCTTCGACGACTCGGCTTGGGAAGCGGTCAAAGTGATTG
>Ga0315336_1007264_pt1 | contig 10746 bp, 8 predicted proteins | sample ASW5metaG_FD_204512 | JGI IMG/M metagenome (GOLD analysis project Ga0315336, IMG submission 204512) | Ammonia-oxidizing marine archaeal communities from Monterey Bay, California, United States - ASW #5 | ecosystem: Environmental > Aquatic > Marine > Intertidal zone | place: USA: California... | reverse complement strand
GAAGTGGAACCAGTAGCTCAGGGTGCTCGCCATGGTCCCCTCGGCCAGTCCGATGACGTCCCCGCTGCTCGTACTGACCGGGAACCCGCTGATCAACCGGGTCCCCTCACCCTCGGCGGGGATCGACAGTGTGACCAGGTCGCTGCCCAGCACGGTGTCCTCGTTGCGAATCGAACCCAGACGGAACGGGTCGTCGGTCAGTTCGACCCACTGCCCTGAATCCTTGTCCAACACCCAGTACAACCCCGTCTCGATGGGCTGCAGGGGCATGAAGACTTCCAGGAAGAAGACCCCCACGCAGATCGCGATCAACCAGGCGTTGACCGACCAGTTCCGCGGTGAGCCGGCGGATGGTCCACCACGGCGTGGCTGGTCGGCTCGAAGGTAGTCACGGTCGTAGAGTCCCATCGGTCCTGTCACGCTCCATCCGCTGCATGCTGCTGCCAGAGCAGCAGGGCCGCGATCGACTTGCCGTCGACGAGCCGTCCAGTGTGCACCATGGAATCAACATCGGACCGATCATGGGTCGAAACTTCGATCTCTTCGTGTGGTTCCAGTTGCTGGGGCCCGGAAACCAGGTCCCGGGCCACGAAGACATGCATCAGTTCATCGGCAAATCCCGGGGAGGTGTAGAACCGCCCCAGGGGCTCGATGGAGCCGGCGACGTAGCCGGTCTCCTCCGTCAGCTCACGAGCTGCTGTGTCGATCGGAGGCTCTCCCGGCTCCAAGGTGCCGGCAGGGAACTCCCACAGGGCCTCCCCCACGGCCACCCGGTAATTCCGGATCATCACGAATCGGTCCTTGTCGAGTTCCGGCACGATGAGGACGGCACCGGGGTGTCGGATCACGGATCGAGACACGCTGGACCCGTCCACCGCGGCCCAGGCACATTCCTCGACCGAGAAGATCGGGCACTCGTAGACTCGCTGGCGGTGAATGGTCCTGGGCATGGGTACCATGAATGATAGATCATGCCGGAGTCCACGTCCCCAACGCCCGAGTCCACCCCGTCCGGTTCCAACCCGGACATGCCGATCATCCGCCTGGAATCGGTGTCGAAGCGCTTCGGCACGGTCCAGGCGCTGGATGACATCAGCCTGGCAATTCCCACCGGCCGGACCACCGTGGTCCTGGGCCCCAGTGGATGCGGCAAGAGCGTGATGCTCAAGCACATCATCGGGCTCCTTCGCCCGGATCACGGATCCGTCTGGTTCCAGTCGCAGCGAGTCGACAAGCTGCCAGAGCATGAACTGGTGGACATCCGCCGCCGAGTCGGGTTTCTCTTCCAACAGGGCGCTCTCTTCGACTCGATGACCGTGGGACAGAACATCGCCTTCCCACTGCGTGAACACACCGACATCTCCCGAGCGGATCGACTGGAACGAGTCGATCGCATGCTGGATCTGGTCGGGGTGAGCGAGACCGCCCGCCGCATGCCCTCAGAGCTCTCCGGTGGGCAGCGAAAACGGATCGCCCTGGCCCGTTCCATCGTGCTTGAACCCGAGGTCGTCCTGTATGACGAGCCCACCACGGGCCTCGACCCGATCCGAAGCGATGTCATCGCACAGTTGATCCTTCGCCTCCAGGACACCCTGTCCCTGACGAGCATCGTCGTGACTCATGACATCCAGACCGCGTTCAAGATCGCCGATACCATGGTCATGATGAACGAGGGACGGATCCTCATGTCCGGCAAGCCGGAGCTGTTCGAGTCTTCACAGGACGAGGTGATCCGTCGATTCCTCGATGGACGAGCCAGCCCCGAGGAACTCGGCGAGTTGACGAACTCATTCCAAGGAACCGATCCGTGAACGAAACCATGCGCGACTTCGTCATCGGCCTCTGCGCCATCGTCGCATTCGTCGGGCTCTCCGTTCTGCTGGTCCGCTTCGGCGAAATCCGGACCGTGGACCAGTACACCATCGAGATCCCGTCGCTGACGGCCAGTGGCCTGCGAACCGGCAGCGCCGTCACGCTCAACGGGGTCAAGATCGGCATCATCGAGTCGGTGACGAACACCACCGATCCCCGCTGGCCGGTCCGATTCGTCCTGGGCATCGACGAGGGGTACGAGGTGCCGTCCACCGCCATCGCCTACGCCACGAGCAGTCTGCTGGGGACGGGTTCCGCCCTGGAACTGACCGTCGATCCAAGCGACCGTTCCGCTCCACCCCTGGCCACCGACGGCACGGCCCGCCTCGAAGGCCCGGTTCGCAACATGATGCTCACCAAGCTCAACGAGTCGCTCGACGAACGGCTGCAGCCTGTCCTGAACTCCGTGCAGTCGCTCTCGGAGACGTACACCGAACTCGGCGACGAGTTGATCGCCATGGTCGGCGATGGTGACGAACCCACCGGTGGCCCCACCATCCGCTCCACCCTGGCACGGATCGATGGAGCCCTGCGACTGGTGGAACTCTGGCTCGACAATGACGAAGCCAGGGCCTCCATGCACGACCTGATGGCGACGGGAATCGTCTTCGTCAACGAGGGCATCGACCTGGTCAACGAACTCACCGAACTCGCCGCCAATGTCGATGTCCGCAGCGAACAGTTCATGGACGAACTGGTGCCCGTCGCAAGCGAACTGGCCCGCATGCTCGACACCGCCGACCGTTTGCTGGAAGCCATCCGCGACGGGGACGGCACCCTGGGGCAACTGGTCAAGAACCCCGACCTCTACAACAGCATCGAGGCCAGCATGAAGCAGTTGGAGGAGGCGATCATCTCCTTCACGCTGATGGTCGACCAGATCCGGGAAGAAGGCGTCTTCTGAATCCCGCGGGATCGTCAGATCTCGACCCGCAAGCCGACCTCGATGACCTGCCCGGCAGGCAGTTCGAACATCTCGCTCATGGCCAGCGAGTTGCGTGACATGGCGGCGAAGAGTCCCTTTCTCCATCCCAGCATGCGGGTGTTCCCACCGAGCACGACGATTTCACGGCGAGTGAAGTAGGTCAGCGCCTTCATGTCCACCTCGAGACCGTGCTTCTGGGCCAGTTGCAGCAACCGCGGCACGTTGGGCGTCTGCAGGTAGCCGTAGTGACCGATGAGCAGCCAGAATCCGTCCCCAAGCTGCTGGATCTCGATTTGCCGGCTGCGAGGAAGCCGCGACACCTGGGCCGGCTGCATGGAGACGATGATGGACTGGTCATAGAGCACCGGCATGTGCCGGTAGAGCCCGACCAGGCAACTCGGCGTGGTGTTCGAGTAGGCGGTCAGGAAGACACCGCTGCCATTGATCCTCGCTGGCTTCTTGGCAAGGACGTCTTCCATGAATGCGTCGAGCTTGACCACGGACTCCTGGTGACGACGCTGGATCTGGGTACGTCCCTTGTACCAGGTCGACATCAGGATCACGAAGATCAACGCGATGACGAGCGGGAACCAACCGCCGTCTGGAACCTTCATGAGGTTCGCGCCGAAGAACGCCAGGTCAATGACCAGGAAGACCAGGATGATCGGAACCAGTCCCCAATACGGCCACTTCCAGATGAGGCGACCGATGACGAAGAGGAGGATCGTGGTCGTGAACATCACCGCGGTCACCGCCACCCCATAGGCGGCGGCAAGGTGGTTGGAACTTGGAAAGAGCAGGACCGCCGTGATGCACCCCACGAGCATGAAACGATTCACCGCAGGCAGGAAGACGTGGTTGATCCGCTCGTTCGAGGTGTAGATGATGCGGATGTAGGGCAGCAGGCGCAACTGGATGGCCTGCCGGGTGATTGCGAAGATGCCGGTGATGATCGCCTGCGAGGCGATGATCGCCGCCAGGGTGGCCAGGATGACCATCGGCCAGAGCATCTGCTCGGGAATGATCGAGAAGAATGGGTGGGACACGTCGGCCTGCTTGATCTGGTGCACCCAGCCCCCGGGATGCTCCTTGGCCACCGAGAGGATCCAGGCTCCCTGCCCGAAGTAATTCAGCAGGAGACAGGGCCAGACGACTGCGAACCATGCCGTCGTGATGGCCCCGCGACCGAACTGGCCCAGGTCCGCGTACAGCGCCTCGGCACCGGTAACGCACAACACCACGAGGCTCAGCATGAAGAACGCGTGCAGTGGCTGCGCCGTGAAGAACTCGATGGCCCAGAGAGGATTGATCGCCTCGAGAATGGCCGGAACCTGGATGACCTGGAGGAGCCCGAAGAACGCGATGGCCAGGAACCAGGCAAGCATGATGGGGCTGAACACCAGCGCGATCCGTTCCGTACCAACGCGTTGCCACAGGAACAGGCCGAGGATGATGAGAATCGAGATGGGCAGGATGAAATGCTTCATCTCCACCGAGATCGTTTCGAGCCCCTCCACCGCCGAGATGACCGAGATCGCCGGAGTGATGATTCCGTCCCCGTAGAGGAGGGCAGCGCCCAGGATCGCGGCCATGAACACCAGGCCGCTCTTCCACCGGGTGCCTCGGATGGATGCGACCTTCTGCAGCGAAGCGAGCATGGAGAAGATGCCGCCCTCTCCCTCGTACTGGGCTCGCATGACGACCGTGACGTACTTGAGCGTGATCACCAGGGCCAGGGCCCAGAAGATCAGGGACAGGACACCCAGCACCGAGGCGTGGGTCGCCTCGACTCCGATGACGGTATCGCTGAAGACAGCCTTGAGGGTGTAGAGCGGGCTCGTACCGACGTCACCGAAGACGATTCCCAGGCTGGCGAAGGCCAACAAGGGCAACTTCGGGGAGGGAGCCTCCGGATCGAGCTCAGCGGTGTCTGCCTTGACGTTGGGGGTGTCCACGGATCGCACTGTACCGCGCCGAGGCCCCTACAAACGAACACGGCCCCAGGGTCGAGGCCGTGTCCATGGAACTCGGTTTCCGTTCATGCTCAATCCGCGACGACGATCTCGACCCGACGGCTCTTGGACTTGGTGCCCATTGACTGGTCGGGCCCGAAGCTCGTGATGGAGACCATCGACGAATCCAGGCCGCGGGAGATCAGGTAGTCACGAACTGCATAGCCACGCTCGAAGCCGAGGTGGTAGTTGCTCTTGTGGCCGCTCTTGCGGATTGGATCGGTATCGGTGTGGCCGATGACGCGGATGGGACGTCCCGGGTAGCGGGACGATATCACGCTGGCCACCTGGTTCAACGACGATTTCGCGTTGGACCTGAGACTGGTCCGCCCGGAATCGAAGAGCACGTCGCTGGCGACCGTGACCGTCACCTCGCGTCCGGAGACGCTGGTGCTGACACCCTCGATGCCGTCGAATGCCGTCGGGGACGACACGCCACCGGCCAGAGCGGTCAGTTCCTCGTCGAACATGAGTTCCTGTTCACGGACCATGCGGTTTGCTTCGCGAAGATCGGTATTGGCCGCATCGAGCGCCATGTCGCGTTGATGCAACTGGTCCCGGAGTTCGGAGTTCTCCTGCTCCAGGAGGGTCATCTTGTCCTGGGTTGAATCACACCCCGCCAGGATCGCGATCACTGCAATGGGGCCGACTGCCAACAGGTGCTTCATGCGCATGACTCAACATCCTTTCCGAGATGCTCACGTGTCCGGAGTCGAGCAACCATCCTGGCTGACACGTCGACACCGGTGTAAACGGGGTGTCCAAGGGGCATGGAAAGACCGAGGATGCAACCATCCCAATGGTCCCTCCATCCATTGAGTCGGCCCATTGAGCCCAATGACTTTCAAAATTCAGGTCCGGGAATTGCAGCCCGGAGGGGAGCTCGGTGGATTTGGGGGTCGATTCCGGACGCTCAGGGGGGTAAATGGCCCTCTGGGGCATTGGAATGGTGGGCACCATGAACTGCCAGGCATCGACGAGGACCGGTCTGCAGAAGAACAGGAGCACAGTGGCCACTGCCAGGTGGGGTCCGTAGGGAAGTTCCCGCCCCTGCGTTCGGGTGATCCTGGACACCAGCGCACAGGCCACGACCCAGCCCAGGCCCAGGAAGGGAGCAATGAAGAAGATGACCAGCGGATCGAACCAACCCAGCACGGCCCCGACGGCTCCCATCAGGTGCACGTCCCCGAGTCCCATGGCCTCGCGGCCGAAGCCGAGCGTGCCGAACATGCGAACTGCCCAGACGATGCCCGCTCCACTGAGGTAGCCGATGAAACTGCCGCCGAGCGCCTGCAGCACTCGAGGCGGCCCGTCGAGCCCGTCCCCGGGGAGCATCGTGCCAATGATGCCTCCCACGACGAGGCCGATGATGATCGGCAGCAGGTAGAGGAGTTCCACGCCCATCTCGCGCCGGGCGTGTGGATAGTCGGCGATCGACTCGTCGTCCTTGAGGTAGTGCTCGTAGTCGGCGAAGGACCAACGAAACACCCCCATCGCCAGCAGCAGCCGGCTCGTGACCACGCCGAGCATGCCTCCGGCGGCGACGAGGAACCACCACCAGTCCACCCCGGGAATCGGCCAGGACACTGCACGCGGCCAGGACGAGGCGATGGCTCCCTGCACCGGCCAGAGCACGAACGCCAGCACGGTGATGAACATGGGAATCTGGATGGGAATCGTGAACGTCCGGGCGTCGATGATCGTCATGGCCCAGAGCCCCGCCAGCAGGAAGCTGACGAGGATGAAGGCCGGCCACGCTGATGCGAAGGGCTGCATCCCCCACCACTCCCCGCCGATCATGCCGATCCAGGGCGTGCGTGATGAGACCCAGAACAGCACCACGTACAGCAGGAGAAAGAGCAGCGCCATGCCGAGTTCCACGAACATGTAGGCGGGGCTGAAGGGCTGGCGGCAGTAGCGACATCGCCCCCGCAGCATCAGCCACCCGATGATGGGCAGGTTCTCGCGGAAGAAGCGAAGTCTGGCCCCGCAGGTCTCGCATCGACTCGGGGGCATGGCCAGGCTCATCCCCCGCGGCAGCCGGTGCACGACGACGTTGATGAAACTGCCTACGCAGGCGCCGAGGCAGAAGACGAACATCGCCCAGGGCAGGTGCGTCAGCAGGGTCGTCGAGAGTATGTTGGCAAGCAGCATGGAATCGCCAGCCCCGGTGGACCACAGTGCCCCGATTGTTCCAACCTGGACTAGCGGGCCTCGTCGGCGGAATCGAGCTCGTCCAGGGCGACTTCCCTGAGTTCCTGATCGGCTCGATCGAGCAGGGATCGACAATGCCCCAACAGCACCTGGCCCCGGCGATGCAGAACCATGGCCTCCTCGAGACCCAATTCCCCGGAATCGATCTGCTGGAGGATCTCTTCCAGTTCCGCCGAGGCCGCCTCGAATGTCATCGTGGCGGGGTCGGTGCCGGAGGTCTTCTTGGTTGACTTCTTGGCTGCCATCAGGGCTCCACTGTACCAGACGGCTCCACCTGCTCGACCCGGGCCTCGATGCGACCATCCACGAGATGGGTGGTCAGCCGGACGCCCGGTTCGATGCCGTCGGTGCTGCGAACCACACTCCCGGCCTCGTCGGTGGTCATGGAGAATCCACGCTCCAGGACCGACACCGGGCCCAGAGCCTGCAGCGTCCGCTGGAGTGTCTGCACCCGTTCGTGGCGACGTGATTGGGATGCGGCGATCGCCCTGGGCAGCGACTCGGCGCCACGTTCCAGTCGAACCCGGCCCGCCTGCAACCGTCGCTGCATGGATGCACCCAGTCGCTGGACAGCAGCCTGCACCCGGGCCCGGCGCTGTTGGAGGAGCACGTCGGGCCGACGATGGGCCAGTTCCGTGGCCAGTCGCTGCACGGTGGTACGACGGACCTGGATGATCATGCTCATGGTGCGTCGAAGCTGCTCGACATGCCGCCTGCTGCGCTGAGCGGCCTGCTGCACCAGTTGACCGGCAAGCAGCCGCAGCCGCTGGGTTCGATCATCGACCTGCTGTCGAAGTTCACCGGCATCGGGCAGCAGGTGCATGATGGCCTGGGTCGGGGTGGACGCGCGGCGATCCGCCACCAGTTCGATGATGGTAGTGTCCGACTCGTGCCCGATCGCGGCAACGACCGGCAGGGTACACTCGCGCACGGCGTGGGCCACGGCCCGCTCGTTGAAGGCCTGCAGATCCTCGGGAGACCCGCCACCTCGCGTCACCAGGATGGCGTCGAGGCCCAGCGTTGCCCGATGGGCATCGAGACGGCGGATTGCCTCGACGACTTCGCTCACGGCCTCTTCGCCCTGGACGCGGACATCGACGACCAGCAGCGCGGTCCCCGGACAGCGTTCCCGCGCGGTGCGGACCACGTCGGTCAGCGCCGCGGACGTTCCTGAAGTAACCACCGCGATGCGTGCCGGCAACAGCGGCAGCGGTTGCTTGTGTTCAGATTCGAACCAGCCCGCCTCACGCAGTTCGGCGCACAGCGCCTCGTACCGGGCCCGCAGCGCCCCGGCCCCGGCCTGCCGGATGCGTTCGACGATCAACTGGGTCCGTCCCTGCGGGGGGTAATGGGCGATGTGCCCGGAGACTTCGACCTCGTCCCCCTCGGCCGGGGGATCCTCGACCCCACGGGTCCGCGACGACCACATCACGCAGCCGATGAGCGCGTGCTCGTCCTTGAGCGAAAAGTACCAGTGGCGGCGGGTGGAGAGGTTGCTGACCTCACCGCGAACCCGAACCGTGCTCGGCAGCGTCTCGAGGGCCTCGACGATGCTGGCCGAGAGTTCCGACACGCTCAGTGGCTCGTCCGGCGGTGGCTTCGGACGGTCTACGGGCTGTGCGTCACCCGGTTTCCAACTCAGGGGAAGTTGTCCCATGCCGACATCCTACGGCAGCCCGTGCCGGTGGGTAGGCTGTAGGGCGATGAGCGAAACCACCCTGTCCCTGACCACCAACGTGCTGGACCTGCCGCACATCGGCCAGCGCCACGCCGAGGCCTTCCGGGCCATGGGGCTGCGCTGCGTCTCGGACCTGCTGATCCACCTGCCCCATCGCTATGAGCGCGAAGAGGCGGAGATTCCCATCGGATCCCTGGCCACCCTCGTGGGCACCGACGGATCCTCGGAGGTGCAGGTCTCCAGCCGTGGCGAGGTGGCCAAGGTCAAGCGGGGGTTCGGCCGCAAGCCCCGGCTGGAACTGCAACTGGAAGACGAGACGGGATCGATGGAGGTGGTGTTCTTCAACCAACCGTGGTTGCAGCGGCGCATCCACCCCGGGCAGACGCTCCGCGTCGCGGGCAAGGTCCGGCTCCACGGATCGAAGTTGCAGATGGCCAACCCCCGCTGGGAGCACGACGACCCGGACGCACCGGCTCCCACCGGTACGGCGAGGCTCCTGCCCGTCTACCCGGCCTCGGAGCACGTCTCCTCGATGATGATCGCCCGGGCCATCGATGCGATCCTCGACGATGCCGTGGAGCTCCTGGACGATCACCTTCCCGGCGACTACCGGCGTGAACGGAGCCTGCCTCGCCTGGACGAGTGCTACCGCCAACTGCACCGGCCGGTGGACGAGGACTCCGTGGGCTCGGCCCGAAGACGGCTGGCATTCGATGAACTGCTGCTGCTGCAACTGGGCGTGATGATGAAGCGTCACCACCGCATCCAGACCCTGCGGGCCCCGGCGATGGAACTGTCGTCGGAACTCCAGCAACGCATGGCGGCGAGGATTCCCTTCACCCTCACCGAGAGCCAGGAGCAGGTGGTGGGCGAGATCGCCGGGGACCTGCAGCGTGGCGTGCCCATGAACCGACTGCTCCAGGGCGACGTGGGCGCCGGCAAGACGGTCGTCGGCCTGCAGGCGATGCTCATGGCCGTGGCCGCCGGTCACCAGGCGACGCTGCTGGCCCCCACCGAACTGCTGGCTGAGCAGCACGCGATGAGCATCGAGCGCATGCTCGAGGGCTCGCGGGTTCGCCTCGACCTGCTGACGGGTTCGATGCCGGCCCGGGAGCGTACGCGATGCCTCGAAGCGCTCGCCGCCGGGGACATCGACATCATCATCGGCACCCACGCCCTGCTCTCCAAGGGCGTGGAGTTCCGAAACCTCGCGGTGGCGATCATCGACGAGCAGCATCGCTTCGGCGTACACCAGCGGGCGGTGCTGCGCCAGGGCCGCGCGGGCACCAACGACGTGCCGCACCAGCTGGTGATGACGGCCACGCCCATTCCCCGCACCCTGTCGTTGACGATCTTCGGCGACCTGGACGTGTCGACCATCCACGGCCGGCTTCCGGGTCGCACCCCGGTGACGACCCGGCATGTCAATGCCGAGGAATCCGGCACCGTGTACACCCACCTGGCTGAGCGCGTCGCCCGCGGTGAACAGGGGTTCGTGGTGGTGCCCGTCATCGACGAGTCCGAGAGCCTTCTCAAGGACATCGGCACGCACATGGCGGACCTGCAGGAGGGCGCACTGTCCGGGTGCCGGCTGGAATCGATGCACGGTCGCATGGATCGACAGCATCGCGAGGCGATCATGGAACGCTTCCGCGACGGCGAGATCGACGTGCTCGTGGCGACCACGGTGATCGAGGTTGGCATCGACGTCCCCAATGCCACCATGATCGTGATCGAGCAGGCCGATCGCTTCGGACTGGCCCAACTGCACCAGTTGCGAGGCCGTGTCGGTCGCGGCTCGCTGGCGAGCCTCTGCGTGCTCATCGCCGACCCGGTCACTCCCGACGGTGAAGCGAGACTTGAGGCCATCGTGAGCACGGACGACGGCTTCCGCATCGCCGAACTGGACATGGAGATCCGCGGTCCCGGTGAACTGGTGGGCAGCCGCCAGTCGGGCCTGCCCCCCTTCGCGGTGGCATCGCTGCCGCGTGACTTCGAACTGCTCCGCATGGCCCGGCGTGATGCCGAGGCGTGGATCGAGGGCG
>Ga0315336_1007263_pt1 | contig 10749 bp, 9 predicted proteins | sample ASW5metaG_FD_204512 | JGI IMG/M metagenome (GOLD analysis project Ga0315336, IMG submission 204512) | Ammonia-oxidizing marine archaeal communities from Monterey Bay, California, United States - ASW #5 | ecosystem: Environmental > Aquatic > Marine > Intertidal zone | place: USA: California... | reverse complement strand
ATGTTTAATAATAATGCAAGTAGGTTCAATAAATTCTGTCATGCAATTAAGCCCTGCATCTAAATCCAAAATGTTATTATAGCTTAATTCTTTCCCTTTTAGTTTAGCTTGGTCAATTAAATTTTTTTTAGACGTAAAATAATATTTTGATTTTTGATTAGGGTTTTCCCCATATCTCAATGTTGCATTATTTAAATATGATATATTTGATACATTTTGTTTTTTATGTGCAAACCAACTTGTAATTGAAAAATCATAAGCAGCTGTTGTTTCAAATATTTTTTGGGCCATTAATTTTCTAAAGGATAATGTTGTTTTGCCATTATTTGATGAAATATTTTTTATGAAACCTTCGTAATCATTTATATTGCAAATTGCTGTTATAGATTTATAGTTTTTTGCAGCAGATCTTAATAGGGTTGATCCACCAATATCTATCATTTCAATACATTCGGCAATATTGTTCGCTGACTGTATTATTTTTTTAAATGGGTATAAATTTACAATAACAAAATCAATTATTGGAAAATCCAATTCTTTAAAAGTAAGTATATGGTGTTTTTTTTTTCGATCATGCAAAATCGATGCATGTATTTTGGGATGAAGTGTTTTAACTCTCCCATCTAATATTTCTTTAAACCTTGTTAGTTCTGAAACTAATTTACATTTAAAACCAGCTCTTTTAATTGTCTCTGCAGTTGATCCAGTAGAAATTAATCCAATGTTAAATCTAGCTAGAGTTTGACAAATATAAGATAAATTTGTTTTATCAAATACTGAAACTAAAGCATATTTTTTAATTTTCATGATTTAATAAATGACCAATTTTCAATTTTCTTTTTATCATCAATAGTTCCGTTAATAACAATTTGATTGTTTTGTTCTATCCCTTTTCCATTACCAACATAAATACTATTTTCTAACGAGACTAATGAGTTAGATTTAAAAATCCAAGTTTGATTTAATTTAGTTTTTATAATTATAGATTTTTTGTCATTTGTTAATAAACAATTGCAATAAGGCATAAGGTGAAAACGAATACTGTAAGGAATTTTTTTTGATTTCATTTTTGTCGAAATTATTGAATCTTCACCAAAAATAGCACTTTCTTTATTATTTATAATTAATTTTCTTTTAATAATTTTGTTAAAATTATTTAAATATCCATCGTGGCTAGCATTCCAAGTTGTATATTTTTCATTTATTTCACTTTTAAAATTTATATTTTTAGGGGTTCTTTTATATGATTTTTTTGCAATTAACTCACTGATATTAGTGTTATTTAGTATTATAGTGGAATGCGCGGCACTGTATCTTAAATACTCAGGTTTCTGACCAATTCTTTTTTCAACTGATCCACAATTTGTAATAATTTTTTCATTAAGGCAACTTAATTCGAAACTCAAAGTACTGGCATGTAAATTTTTGTTTATTAAATAATTAGTAGGCAGAACAACATCCATAAATATTTTTTTATGTTTATCAGTATAGCTACTTATCCCATTATTAATTTCATAGAATTCTTTTGATTTAATATCAGTTTCTTGCCTTATTAATTTGTTGATCTCCTTTATATAAAAATTATTTGATCCATTAAAAAGTGCTAAAGAACCGTCTTTGTGTAAGAAGTTCATAAGAACAGATGACATATTCATAATTTGAAAACTTAGCTCTTTAGGAGTCGATTCTTTAAAAAAAAGTATTATATTTTTTATTTCATGTAAGTTGTTTAAAAATTCAGCTTGCTGTAATGAATTATAACTTTTGTGAAAGCCATTTATATCTATTTGTGTGGTTAATAGTTTTGTCAATAAGTATAAGTTATTATCAATATTTTTTTGATATATTAATGATCCTAGAATTAAAGCTTTTAATTCCTCAATTCTTATATCAGAATATTTTTTATTTTTAATTTCAAGATTAATTAATATAAAATGTTCTATAATTATTTTATGAATTTTTTCTTTATCTGATTCAGAGGCTGTTAAAGCAAAAAAATCATAATTGTAAATTATATTTATAAATCTTTTACATACTAAAATAGTTTCTACTGCGGATAAGATTTTGTAATAATTTTTTTTGTGCCAATTAAATATATGATTTTTTGCCCTAATAACATTTTCAGCCCCTCCTATTTTTTTGGCTATATTAAGCCAATCAAAGGAATGATAATTTAAATTCAAATCATAAATGTTTTTTTCTGTGAAAAATTTATTTGATAAAAAAATTTTTTTTAAATATTCATTGTCTGCAAAAAAAATATTTTGAAAATTAAATTCATAAGATTCCGAGAAATATTTTCTAGAAACAAAATACGCATAAGGTTTAAAAAAAAATTTTTTAATAAAAAAAATAATTATTATTTTAATCATTTTTAGTTAATCTTGCTGCAAAAAACCCATCAATATAAAAATTTTTATATTTTCTTGGAACAATATTAATAAAACCATTTTGGTCTATTAATTTATCTTCATTATTATTAAAGATAAATTTATTATTATAAAAATTAGGATTTTTTTCTAAAAATTTTTTTATTTGGCTTATTGTTTCTAATTTTAAAAATGAACAAACCATATATATGATTGTGCCATTTTTTTTTAGAATTTTTTTTGCTTTATTTAGCAATTTACTTTGAAGAGAGGTAATTTTATGAAAATTAGGCATAGATGAACGAAAAAATATTTCAGGATTTCTTCTAACTGTGCCTACTGCAGAGCAAGGAGCATCTATTAAAATTAAATCATATTTTTTTATTTCACTTATTTTTAATGCGTCAAATATCTTAATTTGATTTTTAAACTTTAATCTGATTAAGTTCTCTTTCAAAGTATTTGCTCTTTTTGAATTAATTTCAATTATATCTAATTTAGCACCATAATTTAAAGCCTGAAATGTTTTTCCTCCAGGAGCTGCACACATATCAAGCACAACTTTATTTTTTATGTTTGATGTTAAGTAAAGGGGTAACATTGATGCATAATCTTGTACCCACCACTCACCTTTATCAAATCTTCCAAGAAGATTAATAGGAATTTTATTTTGAATTATTAAAGAAGTTTTTGAGGTAGGTAAATTTTCGTAATTAAATTTATTTACCGATTGTATATTTTTAAATACAATATGTAAGTCGGGCTTTCTGGTTATTGATTCTAAGAAAGATTTTTTTTCATTTAATTTCCAATTTATATTTTGAGCGATAAACCAATCTGGTAAATTATCATATTGAATTTGAATTTTTTTAATTTTATTTTTATCTTTTAAAATATTTTTTAAAATAGCATTTATAAAACCTGGGAAAACTTTAAGATTTTTATTTTTCGATAATTCAACAGTGCAATTTATAACAGCATAACTTTTGAAATCTAAAAAGATCATTTGTGTTGTTGCGCTTAAAATCAATAAGTATTGATTAATACTAAGTTTTTTATTTGCATATTTAGTTATAATTTTGCTAATATGAGCATTATGCCTCATACTACTTAACACTATATTGTGAACTAATTTTTTATCTCTTGAAGAAAGTGAATATTTTTTTATATAATAATTAAAAATTTCATCAAAATTAGCTTTGTTAATTTTTAAATAATATAAAATTTGATGTGAAACTAATCTTGTAATTATACCTTTTTGCATTGCTGAAAAGCTAAATAAGTTTTAAATTTATTATATCATATGCCTTACTTTAGTTTTTCTCTAAAACAAAATTTTTTTAGCAAAGATGAGCTATTATTAATGAATATTTCACAACCAAAACTTAATAAAGTATATTTTTCTAAAAATACCAATCTTTGGAAACTGCTTAATAAAAAAAAAAATTCAACAAATATATATTTTCATAAATTTGAAGAAAGAATTAAAATATCAAAACTAGGAAAAAAAATATTATTTTGTTTACCTCCAAGTATAGGTTTGGGTGATGCTGTAGAGTATGGATTAGGGATTAAATCTATTATTAGATCGAATAAATTTAATTTAGTGGGTGTAGCATTTCCGGGGAGATATAAAATAATTTTTAAAAAATATTTTAAGATTGTATATGTGCATGACGATATAATCTTGAAAAAAAACTTGAATAAATACGATACAATTTTTCATACAAGTTTAGAAATTGATTCTTTTAAGAATCAAAAATATACAAGATCAAATATTGAGAAAAATATAATAAAAAAATTTAATGTTTCAAAAATAAGAAATTATAAACCTATTCTTAATAAAAAAATAAAAAAGATTACCATTTTTCCTATTTCTCAATCACCAATAAGATCCATGTCTTTAAAGCTTCTTGATAGCTTAATTGAGAATTTTAATGATAAATACTGCATAGATATAATTTTTGATCATTCTTCAAATATATCAAAATATCTTGAAAAATATGTTTGTTTAAAAAATTCTCATAAATTATATCCTGCATCACTATCGGTACTATGCCAAATTGTTGAAAAAACAGACTTTGGCATATTTATGGATTCAGGTCCTCTACATTTGGCTAAAATATTAGGGAAAAGAGGAATTTTAATCATTACTTCTGTTGGTGGAAATATTCTGTTAGATGATTTTTCAACAATAAAAGAAATAAAAAATACCTATAAATCTAATTATTGTATCTCACCATGTGGTTTGACAAATGTTTTTAATTATGAAAATAAAATTGGCTGTTTCCAAAATCTTTCAATAAAAAAAAATAATTTATTAGAAAAAAATATGAATTTTTTACAGAGAGGAGCAATAAAAAATAGTTATGTAAATTTAATGAAGTATCCCGTAGGTTGTGTTAAAAACCTAAATTTAAATACTATAATTAAGTCAATACAAAAAATATTAGAATGACTAAATGAGAGGAACACTTGAAACCATAGTAGGGGCTATGTTTGCTGGCAAAACCAGCGAATTATTGAAAAGAATTTTATGGGCAAAACATCAAGAAAAGAAAATATTGGTTATTAAACCGAGTATTGATGATAGATATTCTAAAAAACTTATTATTACCCATAATAATTTAAGCCATGAATGCTATGCAATGAAAGATTGGGATCAAACGAATAAGGATTATGTTTTAAACAACAATAACTATGATGTTATTTTTTTGGATGAAATCCAATTTATGCATCCTTCTAAAACAATTGACAATGTTGAAAATCTATTATGCTCTGGAATTGATGTTGTTTGCGCAGGTTTAGACCAAGATTCTCGGGGAAAGCCATGGGAGACATCATCGTTTTTATTAGCACTTTCGGATAAAATTACAAAAATTTATGGTTTTTGTAATGTTTGTGGTTTGGAAGCAACAAAAACTTACAGAAAAATTGAGGGAGGAGAAAGAACTCAAGTTGGCGCAGCTAATATTTATGAGCCGAGATGTTTAAAACATTGGAAGCCCAGATAATTTATATATTTAGGCGATTGTTAATTAGCTCATCAATTACTGTTGGGTCAGCAAGGGTAGAAATATCACCTAATTGATCTTGTTCATTAGCAGCAATTTTCCTTAGTATTCTTCGCATTATTTTGCCAGATCGCGTTTTAGGCAAGTTAGGAGTAAAATGAATCAAATCAGGAGAAGCGATAGGGCCAATTTTTTCTCTTACAACATTTTTTAACTCATTTTTTAATTTTGAACTTGGTTCTTCCCCGACTATTAAAGAGATATAACAATACAAACCACTGCCTTTTACATCGTGGGGATAACCAACAACTGCTGCTTCAGAAACTTTCGGATGAGAAACAAAGGCACTTTCTATTTCTGCAGTACCTAGATTGTGTCCAGATACGATAATTACATCATCAACTCGTCCTGTAATCCAATAATAGCCATCGCTATCTCTTCGGCAACCGTCTCCTGTAAAATATTTTCCGTCAAATTGAGAGAAATATGTTTTAATAAACCTATCATGATCACCATAAACAGTACGCATTTGTCCGGGCCACGACTGAGCAATACACAACATCCCCTCGCACTCGCCTTCTAATTCCTTTCCGTTTTTATCAACAATAATAGGTTTTATTCCATAAAAAGGCTTAGTAGCAGATCCAGGTTTTAACTTTATGGCGCCTGTTTGTGGAGCTATCAGTATTCCTCCAGTCTCAGTTTGCCACCATGTATCAACAATTGGTGAGGCGCTATTCCCAGGCACTTCAAAATACCATTTCCAAGCCTCTGGATTGATTGGTTCTCCAACAGTACCTAATAATTTTAATGATTTTCTACTAGTCTTTTTTACTGGTTCATCACCTTCTCTCATTAACGCACGAATTGCAGTAGGTGCCGTATAAAAAATATTTACCTGATGTTTATCAATTACTTCCCAGAAACGAGAAGGGCTTGGATAATTAGGAACACCTTCAAACATTAATGTTGTAGCCCCATTGGCCAACGGTCCATAAATTATGTAACTGTGTCCAGTAATCCAGCCAATGTCAGCAGTACACCAATAAATATCATTAGACCTATAATTAAAAATATACTCATGTGTCATTGATGCATAGACCAAATAGCCGCCGGAAGTATGCAAAACACCTTTTGGCTTGCCAGTTGACCCTGAAGTATAAAGAATAAATAATGGATCTTCAGCACCCATTTCCTCTGGTAGACAAAAATCCTCAGTAGTTTTTAGTATTTTATCAAGATATTCATCTCTACCACTTACTAAATTAATTTTTTTACCTGTTTTTTTAACTATTAGGCATTTTTTAACATTAGGGCACTGTAATAAAGCCATGTCTATTGTTTCTTTTAAGGGTATTGATTTACCTCCTCTTAAACCTTCGTCAGCAGTTACTACAAAATTAGACTTACAATCAAGAATTCTTCCAGCAATTGAATCAGAAGAAAAACCTCCAAAAATAATTGAATGGATTGCGCCTATTCTTGCACAAGCCAACATGATATATGCAAGCTCAGGAATCATTGTAAGATAGATTGTTACTCTATCTCCTTTTTTAACTCCTATTTTTTTTAGAGCATTTGCTGTTTTGTTAACATGTTGTAATAATTCTTTATAGGTAATTTTTTTACTTTTAGATGGATCATCGCTCTCCCATATGATAGCAATTTTATTAGGAGTTTTTTTTGCATGTCTATCAATACAATTCTCAGAAACATTTAATGTTCCATCGTAGTACCATTTTATATCAACCTCTTTGGAGCCATATTTAACTTTTTTAATTTTAGAATATTTGTTTTTCCAATTAATTCTACTACCTTGTTTATTCCAAAAATCTTCATTATTTTCTAATGACTCTTTGTACATAGATAAATATTCTTTCTCATCTACAAGTGCATTTTTCCTCCAATGATTTTTTATTTCCATAAGTCAATTAAACGTATTTATTTTAAATTGTAAAATTTTATTTTATTAATTTTTTTTACATTACTATAGGTATTTAAATTTTACCATTTCTTCTTTAAACTCATTTTCTATTAAATTTTTTTGGGTTTGATTTAATTGGTTTTTCCATTGCTGAGACTTGCCTACTTTAAAAAAAGATTGATTTTTTATTGCTTCATCAAACCCTTTTTTTTCTTCATTCTTTTTTAATATTTCAAAATTTGTTGATGATATAATATTTTCTATTTTATGATCAATATTATAGAATTTAAAATTATAATTTTTCTCAAAAAAATTGATTATTTTATAAATAACCTCTTTCTTTTTTTTGATAATATCTTCATATCTTAAAATTAAATTTGGAACTTTAAATAACGACCATGATTTTACATGTATATCCCATCTTGATAATAACGCATTAGGTTTTTTTTTGTTTTCTTTTGTAATTTGGTCATAATCAATCGAAGCTGTCTTATTTGTCATGTGTACTATGGTTTTATCCAAGCTATTTTTGGAATGATGAGTGTATGATATTGCTACATCTCTTGGGTCTCTTATTAAATATATAAAACCCAATGTGTTTGTAGTATCCGTAAAGTAATTATCAAAATACATTAATTGAGCACTATGTGTTTTTAAAAAACAAAACTCACCATTTTGCAATCCTAGATTTTTTTTACTTTGCATTTTTAACCAATATTTAGAAAGAATTTTCAAATCATATAATTTTTTAAAATCTTCAATGTTTTCTTTTTTGATAAAGTTTAATCTTTGGGCATTTTCAAATAATAAAATTTTTTTTAAAATTTCAAATGAAAAAATTCCATCTTTAGTAAAAAATAAAGATACTAAAATTGCTCTCATAAGAGTATTGCCACTCTTCGGATATGAGGCAATCCAAATAATTTTTTTTGACATAATTTAGAGTTTGTTTGCCATTTCGTTAATAATTTTCCAGGATTTTTTATCGATGGGCATCACTGATAATCTGCTTTGTTTAATTAGCGCTAAATGAGATAATTTTTTTTGAAATTTGATTTGCTCAAGAGAAACAGAATATTTTAGCTTCTTTTTTGATTTAACATCAACCACAACAAATTTATTTGTTTTATCAGTGGGGTCGGGATAGTGTTCTTTTATAACTTCCACAATGCCAACAATTTTTTTTTCATTCACAGAGTGATAAAAAAAACACAAATCACCTTTTTTCATTTTCATTAAATTGTTACGAGCCTGATAATTTCTCACACCATCCCACATCTCCTTTTTAACTTTTGATTGCTCTTCCCATGACCATGTACCCGGTTCTGATTTTAAAAGCCAATAATTCATTAAAGGTTATCCTTAATAGTTAGTCTTGGATTAGCTTTAAAATATAGGTTCGAAAATTCATTGATTAAATATTTTTGTATGCATGCCCATCCTATCATAGCTGAATTATCACTTAACATATATTTAGGAGGCATAATAATAGAACATTTATGATCATGGGAAATTTTTTTAGCTTTTTCATAAATAAATTGATTGGCTGCAACCCCACCAACAAGAGATATTTGAGAAATATTAATTTTTCTTTTTTTTAAATAATCTAATGTAAATAAAATTTTTGATTCTATAATTTTTGATATAGTTTCCTGAAAAGATGCTGCTATATCTGATATAAATTTTTCATCTATATTCTTTTGTTTGCAAACAATTAAATTGATAGCTGTTTTAATTCCAGAAAAAGAAAAATTTAAATTTTTGTTTTTATGCAGTGGATGTGGAAGCTTGAAGGCTGATTTATTACCTAACTTGGCTTTATTTTCAATTTCTGGTCCACCTGGATAGGACATTTTAAGAAGTTTTGCCACTTTATCGAATGCTTCACCTACAGCATCATCTAAAGTTTCTCCTAATAAAATATAATTATTCACTGATTTTATTAGATAGATTTGTGTATGACCACCTGTAAGCAAAAAAGAAATATAAGGAAATTCGACTTTATTATTAAACGTTGTTGATAGCAGATGTCCCTCTAGATGATTAATTGGAACGAAGGGTTTGTTTGATCCAATCGCAAGAGATTTTGCAAATGTTGAGCCTACTAGCAAACCCCCAATAAGACCAGGACCACAGGTTGAACAAAAAATATCAATATCATCAATATCAATATCAGCCTCAATTAGTGCGTTTTTAGATATCTTTTGGATGATTTGTAAGTGTGCCCTTGAGGCTAATTCTGGTACTACACCGCCAAACTTTTTATGTTCTTCTTGTGAATAAGTTATATGGCTATATATTTTTTTATTATTGCCTATGATGCAAACCGAGGTTTCATCACACGAAGTTTCTACTGCAAATACTAGCATTTTATAGGTGCCATTTTAATTTATACTGTGAAACAACCAAGCAATAATGGTAAAATAATCTTCATATGACTAAAATTACTGACTATCTCTATATTTTTTCTAAGTTAACAACAAGTGTAGTATTATTACTAATTATTATAGTGATGGGATACGCTTTTTTTAAGTCATATCAAGGAATTGATGACAACAGTGTAAATTTAGAAAATAAATTATCTTCTTTATCAAGTAATGTTAAACTTAATTTTAATAATTTTGAAAAAATTACTAAGAAAATTGATGATACCGATAAGTCTATTGAAGAAATTAAAAAAATCCTTTTAAAAAATAATATCGATTCAAAGAACGCTAATGATAAAGAAAGTATTGAGAATTTAATAAAATTGAATGAGGAATTACAAAAACAAATTGATAAAATAACTTTAAATATAGAAATTTCTGACAATAAACTAAATGCAGATTCCCATTCAATTGAATCAAAACAAATTAAAAGTCTTGTTAAACTAATTTTTACAAAATATGAAAACGGTGAAAGTGTAAATAATGAAATTTTTTTATTGGAAGAATTATTACATCCAAATAAAGAGGAAATATTTGAGAAAATAAGTTTGCTAGAATTAAAAAAATTTTATGGTTTTAAGAATCTCGAAAAAGTTTTTGATAATTCTGTTAGAGATTTTGTAAAAATAAAATTTACAAAAAATAATCAAAATTATTTAATTAACTTTTTGCTAAAGTTTGCAAGTATCCAACCTCGAAATTTGACAATTTATGAAAATGAAGATCTGAATATTCTGATGAGAGCTAAAAAAAATTTAAATATACGGAATATTCAACAATCATTGGACCAAATTTTACTGATTGATGAAAATCATATATTTTTTGCAGAATGGATTAAACAAGTAAAAATTTATTTAGAATTTAAATCTTTAATTAAAAGGGTGAGCTGAATTGTTTAAAATTTTTTCTATAACAGTCCAGATATCTGTAATATTAATTTTGGTTTTAGTTATCTTTAATAATTCATTTGTGATTTCTTTTGAGATACAAGATTTTATATATTCAGTTTCATCCTC
>Ga0315336_1007261_pt1 | contig 10758 bp, 4 predicted proteins | sample ASW5metaG_FD_204512 | JGI IMG/M metagenome (GOLD analysis project Ga0315336, IMG submission 204512) | Ammonia-oxidizing marine archaeal communities from Monterey Bay, California, United States - ASW #5 | ecosystem: Environmental > Aquatic > Marine > Intertidal zone | place: USA: California... | reverse complement strand
AGGGTTATAACAATTTTCTCTACCCCCTTCTGGTAAGAATTCACTCTCCGTCGGCGCATCTTCCAATAATCAACAATTTTTTTTCCACTGTAGTATTCATCTGTACGGAGATGTTGAATAAGACTATCCAAGTTGTTACTAAGCGAGTTAAGACCATCCAAGGCATGGAATTTCAATCGCTGATAGACAAAAATTAATGATGCCAAATCCCCAGCCTGCAGTTTGTGTTCGAGAAATGCGATTAATTCGTCAATTCCTTTGGTGAGGATAAAGGAAACGCCAGCATTATTGGCTTTGGTGAGTTCTTTCGTGGACAGAAAATCTCGTGTGGTTCTTCTCAAAGACAGCCTCTCGAGATCAATCATCTTCATATATAGAGACTTATAGTCATTGGATATTTTTTGAGTATCCGCTGCTACATCTTTGTCCTCCCCCTGTTCTTCGGCCAATGTTTCTCGAAATTCTTCTGTCATAAGTTAATCTTACTCAGTGTTGGATCACAATTGTGCAATTACGGGAAATTGGGGACCACATGTTTGCCAATACCTCATTATTGTAACCGTCATAGTAAGTGGATATTAAGCGCACTTAAATAACTAGTCCCCTGTAAATATAATCAGGGGACCAGCCAAAATTGTCTTTTTTGTTCAATTATTATTTATTGTTCTTTCCTTGGTTACCCTTGTTTTCTGGCTTGCCTCCCTTATTCTGCTTGTCCTCCTTATTTTTCTTGCCGTGCTCGGCATCCGGGAAACTTTGCTCATTTTCTTTCTGATCTTGTTTGATATGACCGACACCCATCATGCCTGGAGTGCCATGTTTCCGGAATATCAATCCCAGGCCAACTTTTTCTTCCTTAAACATCACGACGAGCTCTTCCACTGAAAGATCACTATCAGCGGCAAGTGAATAAAATTTAACGAGAACACCAAATCCGATGCCATCATCGTGATATGCCATGACATCATCTCCGACGCTGGAAATGAAAGTATTGCCTTCCCCATCCTGGATTAATGACAAATCGAAAGTAGTTGCATCCAGGAGAGCCAGATAGTAAGCAATTTCATCAGGATCCGTGAGGACTACAAACACAGTATCCACTTCCCCATCAACGGCTAATTCAAGAGTGTAGGTCCCATTGCCGTTATCTACCAGGCCAAGAACAGTTGACTGAACAGATCCTTCTCCAACTTCCGAAGACCACTGCCATATTAGTTCCGTGTCATCATAAGTTGCCCAGCCGTCTAATGCATCAAGGGCATCCGTAAAACTGCTTTGATTGTCATCGCCAAAATAGTCGTCAAACAGGCCGACAATTGGGTGATCGTATTCCTGATCGAGATAGATAACACAATGCCCGGATTCAGTTTCAACTAGAATCATTCCTGTTTCTTCATCTAGACTTAGAATACGGCCAATGATTTGGTCCCCATCGCAAGCAGCTACATTCTCATCTGCTACTGCAAGGCCGAAGGTCGATACAGTTAAGATAACAGCCAAAATGAACGAAAAGAGTTTTCTAGCGTACATGAACTCCTCCTGGAAAAGCAATCTCAAAGTAATGGTAGTGATTTCTGTTGTAGCTTAAGGCAGAAAGGATTTCCGAAGAATAGGACTCAAGTACCGAATTGGATTACAGTATTGAAAGGGGATTTTTAGAAGGACAAGCTGAAATATTGTTAAGAAGTATTTTTTCGATAGGTCGAGCAGCTATTCAAGACCTACGTATTCGTACACTGGCCATTTTTCTGGTCCGGCAAGGGCGGTCACGGTGTAATGGGTAAATATATAATCCATTACGCTTTCCATCCCTGGTACGCGCGACCATTTTGGAGCACCTATCCAAGGAATGTTACTTCCGTCTGTAATGGATGAATCTATGATTAGGGGTTTCTTTGTAGATATATCAAAGAGCAATTCGTCAATCATTTCCTGAGTAGCAAATTCGGGAGCTATGAAGGGGTATTGATAGGCAAAGCGGCTGGGGGATTCCCTATTTGCCATAAAATAAAACTTCAACTCGAAGCCCCACATCAATAGATAATCGTCTTCATCCGTTAATCGGGTGATCAGCTTAACCGTTTCAGCATCTTGTTGAGAATATGCTGCACTGCTCAAGGTCCCATTCTTAAGAGTGGATTCAAAAAACCTGGATGTAAAGGGGGCGAGGCGATAGACAGCCTGAAAGGAAATAATAATGAAGAATGCGGTTAACCAAATGGAGGAAAGCTGGATCTTGCGTTGACGAATAGTGATTTGGCCCTGTATGGCCTGCTGCAAGCTCAATGCAAAATAGGCAGACAATATTCCAAGGATAGGAAACCAACTGATGAAGTAGTGAGTGATAGCCTTGCCACCGAAAGTGGCCAGGAACATATCCACAGGCAGGGCAATTGACAGAAAGGCGTAGATAGACTTTTTCTCTTTGGATTTCTCTTTTACTAAAAATGTTTGGGCTAGCGCCAATACCCAGGCGACAAAGGCAATCAAGAAGAGATTTGGCATGCGATCTATGCCGGAAAGCATCGTACTAAATATGCTTCCTCCAGTGACATTGAGAGAGAGGTTAAATAAGAACACGTTCTGAATTAGATCGTCTAATGCATCAGCGCTGTTGAAAAGCACTGCCACAATTGACAGAACGGAAAGAAATCCAATTAAGACAAATGAGGTGCGTTTGAACAATTGTGCGTGTTGATCTTTGTTAAAAAGAAAGGAAATGGCAAGAAGAAACAGTACTGAAAGGGACAACCCAATATTGTTTGGCCTTAACAAGAATCCTAGCGCAAAGCTTACGCCCACCAGGATTGGGTAGCACATTTGCTTTTTGTTTTCTTCTGAGTAAAGAAAAAACAATACGGCCGAAAACTGGAATAAAAGCGCGTATTCTTCAGTGAAATTCCCACCACGGAGGATTAAGGATAGTTGCAGAATCCAAGCCACTGAGCCAAAAAGGGCTGGAGATTTACCAAAGGCTTTATACATTGCTTTATAGCCAATGAGCGCGGCACCAAAAAGTATGGGGAGTTGAATGGCCCAGATGCCCCATAGCGAACTCCTGCGAATAAGCAGACCAAGGGCATTGATGTAAAAGGTGAGCGGCCCTTTATTTCCAAAGTGATCTCGATAGGGGATATCTCCATCCAATATCTGGTCACCGATGTATACAAATACTCCGGGATCTGCCCCCGAAACAGGGACAAATTGGGGGGAATTGGGAATGTGCATGAAAAGCACAAGCAGCCCTAGGAAAAGGGGAATGTAGTAGGATTTCAGAAAATTCGTTATGTTTTGCATTTAGTTTATCGCAGTAAAGGCCGGTTTTTTCTGGGCAAGAATAGCGTGTTGGGTTAGCGCAAAACGCCAAGCGTGAGCCCAGGGCAAAGTTTACTACATTGGCGGGATACAGGGGGAATAATCGTTAATTATGGCGCCCTCGCCAGGATTCGAACCTGGAACCCCTGGTTAAGTGACACTATTGTAAATAGTGTACACACAGGCTAATAGCGTTTACGGAAATGAAGATATTCGACTTAGCAGTGTCCATTGAGTCTATTGTTTACACCTGGTTCACTTCTGGTTGCACCAAAGTTGCACCAAAGTTGCACCAATCCTATCAATTGGAGAGGCGATTCGGAACAATCAAAAGGGATCAATTATTGGTCTTTTCTTTCTATTGGGAAGTGGGATCGAGGAAGATTTATTGTCACATTCTCCCATTGCGGAACATTTTGTTGCATTTTTGATTAAAGTTGGACCAGTTTGAATCAATTTTAGGTCGGATGAATCTCTACCCCGACATCTGTTTTGATTAGTTCTATTTCGGTGCGAACATAGTCAGTCATTTCCTTGAAATTCATCGCCAGCCCTTCTTGCCAAGCATGTTCAAATGCCTCCCCACCTAATGCATCCCTGATTGATGACATATATTTCTGTCTTTCAATTTCATCTTCCGGAGGTGATTGTATTCCCAATTTATCCCTTTGCGCTGTCGATGCCGCGAGCAACCTTGCCCCATGTTCGGGATAACCCAATTCCGAAATTGGGCCCGCCATCACAGACACGGCATGACAGAAATATCCAAAATCGGTTCCTACTTCAATGTGCATTTCAATAGACTTTTTCATAAGGTTTAGTGCCAATTGAAAATCATCGAAGTGATTGGCGATCACTCCCAGAATTGAATAACTTACCGCCTGCCGGACCTGCTCGCCCAACTCTTGGTTTATTTGCAAACATGCTTCCCAATGTTTTTTTGCTCCGACATAATCACCATCTATGCGATCCAATTCACCCAATGCCGCATGAGCATAGCCAACGAAATATTCTGCATTATGTTCGATTAACATCTGCATACCGCGTTTTATTTGCTCTCGTCTTTCATCATGGCTTATTTCTTTCCGCCCAAATGTAATTGCCAAGCTTACTAAGGCTTCTCCTAACCTAATACTATTGTTTTTGTCTACAAAGATATTGCGAGCTTCATCCAAATACTTGATTGAACGATCGTAATGTCCGGAAAGATAGGAAAGCTTGGCAGCCGTCTGGAGGATCTCTCCTCGAATTTGAGTTTTTTCTCCTTTGGTCATATCTAGAGCTTTTAACGCCCATTGATGGCCTTCTAACGGATATCCATTTAGATACCAAAAATGCTTCAGAGCCACGATGGCCCGAAATCCATATTGAATCTGAATGCCATCTAGAGACCAATCCAAAACTTTTCTAATATTTCCGAGTTCAGATTTTATTCTTGCGAACCAATACCTCTGACCAGATTTAATAAAATACGGGCTTGCACTTTCTACTAAATCCGTAAAATACTCTGCATGCCTGGCTCCGATATCCTCAACATCTTGATTTTGATTAAACATTTTTTTGCTAAATTCCCGAATGGTTTCAAGCATATTGAAGCGGATTTCACCATTCTGCTGTTCAATTGGGATGACCAAATTCTTTTCGACCAGATCGACCATAATCTCAGGAATTGGTTTGTGTGAAGATTCAGCGCAAATAACTTCAATTGCTTCAATTATGGCCCCATCCCGGAAAATTGACAGCCGATCAAAAATCTTTTTTTGATCAGCGTCAAGAAGCTGATAGCTCCAATCAATCGTGGATTCTAATGTTTTTTGGCGGTCCGGTAAGTTTCTCGGGCCATCTGGCAAAAGGCCTATATCCGCGGTCAGGCGCTTTAATAGCGCTTTGGGTGGATATATTCTTACCTGCGAAGCTGCCAATTCAATCGCCAGAGGCAGGCCATCCAATCTGATACATATTTGTGCGATTTCTTTCATATCATTCGCATCCAATTTCATTTTCGGATGGGATGATTTTGCCCTTTGCACAAAGAGATTTATGGCTTCAGTTTTTTCCAATTCGATTTTGGATAGATTCGCTTTCATATCGGGGAGAGCCAAAGGATAAACGGGGTGCTCTTGCTCTCCATACAGTGACAGCCTTTCTCGGCTAGTAACTAAGAAGCTTACTTTAGGTGCGGCCTTAAGAATTTCTGCAATTATTGAGGCCGAATCCAGCAAGTGTTCAAAGTTGTCGATCAAGATGAGCATGTGCTCATCACGTAAATACCTGGTCAGTGTATCTATCAAGTCTTCTTCACTGTTTTCGGGAAGTCTAAAAAGGGTTGCAAAGGTCTTTACAAATACTGAGGGATCGCTAATTGGGGCTAATTCAATTTGCCACACGCCGTTTCGATATTTGTTTGCAATCTCGTTGGCGACCTTCAAGCCCAAACGCGTTTTCCCGGATCCACCCGGTCCTGTCAGCGTCACCAGGCGATTTGAAGCCAATAGCTGCTTCAGTTCTCTTATTTCGTCGCCACGCTCTACGTAGGTAGTTAACTGAGGGGGCAGATTGCCATGGATGGCCGAGTGTTGGGCTTCTTCTTGCTCCGAATTTTCGAGGAGATTGTTATCTTGAGCTACCTTAACGGCCTCAGTCCGGTTTTTTACACCTAGTTTGGAAAAAATTTGATTGTTGTACCACTTCACTGTCCCCTGGGTTAGATGCAAATGCTTGGCAATTTCACTATTAGAGCGACCGCTATCAATTAACTTCAAGATTTCAATTTCGCGGCGTTTTAACGATTCATAATAAACCTGAAATTGAAGGTCATTCCCGTCAGTTTTCATGTCCTAAGTTTACCATTCCTAACTTTTGCCTAACTTAAGTTAGGTGTTTTTTTTTAGGCTAATCACTACAGTTTGGTAGTCAAGGCAATATTGCTATCGCTATGGCAAATCGCGTATATGGAGACTGAAATGAACGGAAAACGTAAGTTGAGCGGACTTGGATTATTACTCATTATTGCATTAAGTTCCGCATGCACAATGAACGCACCTGCAAGCGCAACCCCTCCAGATTCAAATTTAAGCTCTTCATCAGCATTTGAGGTTAATACGTTCAGAGATACGTTTGACGGTGTTTGCGATAGCAGTGATTGTTCCTTGAGAGATGCTGTGTATCACGCGAATAACAGTTCGCAGGATGAAATCTTTCTGCCGCGGGGAACCTATTTGCTCAACGAGCGCATTGGGCGCAACGATGACAGTGGTCGATATGGCGATTTGGATATCAGCAGCAGAATCATTATTCAGGGCGAAGGTCTCGATGTAAGCCTCATAGACGGGGCTTACGAAGATCGCATTTTCCATGTTCTTGAAAACGGCTCTCTTGAATTATATGATCTTACATTGAGGAGAGGTTGGGGAGATGATCCGGAATTTGTGGGACCATCCTCCCTAACTGATCAAATATTGGACTGCGTTTTTTCTTTGTTCAGCGATTGCACTAGCAGTTATGTGGCGCCTCCCAATGATTTCGAACACATAGTATCTGAAAGGGGCGGCGGAGCAATCGCAAATCGCGGCACCCTGAAACTCGAACAGGTAAGTATTGATTTCAATGTGGCATTACAGGGGGGCGGACTTTATAACCAGGGTGATGTAAGCATTATCGGAGGGCGGATTTGCGATAACCACGGTCGCGTGGGAGGTGGAGTCTATAACTATCAGCAAGGGACAATCGAATTGACAACTGTGCTTGTATGCAGAAATGGAGAAATAGGGGATGACCCAACCGACTGGGGGGATGATTTCTCTTTCAATGAGGATTCTGATGTTACCTTTTATGGTGGTGGCGGGGGAATTTACAATAACGATAGAGCCACTTTACTAGCAGTAAATAGTGAATTCAATGCGAATTCAGCAGGGCCAAATGGATCAGCAATATGGAACATAGGTGAGGCTACGCTGGAGTTTAGCCAGATCATTAACAATGTTGCGGACAGAGAATCGTTTGCATCTGCCATCCTAAACGAAGGCCATAATAGCTCGTTAACTATCAGAGGTGGTGGTGGCAATTTTTCGATTATTGCAAGAAATGAGGGCGATTCAGCCATTAAAAATAGCGGCAGATTGACCATCAGTAATACATTAATCCAAGACAATATTTCCAAGCGAAATGGTGCAATTAGAAACTTTGGAGAGGGAAATCTAGCAATAAGTCAGAGTTTAATTTCTGGTAATGTTGGGGAAAATGGGCCCGGGGGCATTGGAGTATACGGTGGAACGCTGAGATTAACCAATGTCTCTATAGGCAAAAATGTTGGGCCTACCAATCGTGATGTTTGCAACAATGAGAGTTGTGCGGACAGCATAGGTTCGGTGCACATCCACGGGGGCTTCTCCGAGATTATTAATGCAACTATTTTCGGGAACGACTATGGGCTTGTTGTCTTTAGTGGCAGTGCGGCGATTCGCAATACTATCCTGGCCGGCAACCGTGATTTCCGCGGATTTGAACTGAACTGTGTTGGAGCCATTAGCTCCTTAGGTCACAATTTAGACAGTGGGGAAACTTGTGAACTGGCTGGGGAAGGCGATTTGTCGTCTACTGATCCCCTGATCATTCCAGGGCTAGATACGGCACATGCTTTCACCTTCAGCATACCGGAAAATAGCCCAGCAATTGGTACTTCAGACAATCAAAGCTGCCCACCCACTGATCAACAAGGGGAGCCAAGGCCTATGGGGCAGGGCTGCGACATTGGCGCCGATGAGTTCCTGGAGGATAGTGGCGTTCCTTTGGAGGCCGCGACATCTTCTCCCCAAGCGACCGCTGTTCAACCTGCCGATGAGGTGGCTCCCGGTGATCCACCCACAGCTACACCCACACCAATCAATCCAACACCGACAACACCCATAACCGCAACACCATCAGAAACTCCAACTCCCACCTCTACCGAACCAGTGGCCGTTGAAGATCCGGCAAATGCCAGCATTTCTGGATTTATCTGGCAGGATGCTGATGGGGATGGCAACAAGCAAGGAGGAGAACTGACTATTGGATTTCAAGAGATTAAGTTAGGCACTGGGGCTTGCAGCTCAAGCGGGTTTGCGGTTAAGTCCAGCAATTTAGGCGGTTTCTATTCATTCGAGGGACTTGCTGCGGGCACCTACTGTGTCTCGGTCCAGCGCCCAGAAGTTTGCGATCACTTTTCAACCCCTACTACCGCGACGTCGGTGACAGTTACTTTAGGCATCGGCGAATTATCTGAACAGTTATTCGGTTACAGAAAAACGAATTGTGTTGATTGAGCATATTCGGAGGATAAATAACATGACCTACCAGAAGCAGGAAATTTGGATATTACTCATCGCATCAATGTTCGCTTTGTCGTCCTGCAACGCAAACACGGAAACGCTATCCAGTGATTCTCCCGTCGATCCACAGGACGGAGCCTCAAACTCAGCAACTAGTGCTGGGCCTGTCCTCCCTGGAGGAGTTTCGCCAGTATCTATTCCCAGCCCAGGGGAAATCTATTTTGTTGACCCGATCGGATCGGATAGTAATGATGGTTCCGAAGCCTCCCCCTGGGAAACGATCCAATTTGCTGTAGACAATGTGCAGGCTGGGGACACAATTCTTCTCCAAAGCGGCACCTACGTTGGCGCTCGCGCAGAAAACTCGGGAACAGAGGACGCCTGGATCAGTTTGAAGGCCGCCCCAGGAGCGACGGTCTTGGTTAACGAACCGGGCCCCAACAATAAGCACGAAAGTATTCTGGAATTCGAGAACTGGGAGGGCGATGAAATCATTTCTTTCTGGCTTGTCGAGGGGATTGAGGTAGCAGATGCGCCCTACTGGGGAATAGATGTTCGCGGGAATGAATCAAGTCATTCGCACCACTTTGTCATCCGCAACAATCGCGTCCACGACAACGGTTTAGATACGGGGAAAACCGGAATCTTTTTTGCCTTCGTAGATGATGTCATCGCACATGGTAACGAAAGTTTCAGCAATGGGGAACATGGCATTTATCTCAGCAACAGCGGTGATCGCTTTGAGGTGAGGGGAAACATTCTGTATGAGAACAATAACTGCGGTCTGCATATGAATGGCGATTTGGAATCTGGAGAAGACGGCATTATTTCAGACGGTGTCGTTGAGAACAATATCATTTATGAGAATGGTGAGGGAGGCTGTGCAGGAATAAATATGGATGGAGTTACAGACGCCATCATTCGCAACAACCTGCTTTATGAAAATATGGGTACTGGCATTGCTCTTTTTCAGGAAAATGGAGCCACATGCTCTCAAAATGTTCAGGTTCTAAATAATACAATCCTTCAAGCTGAAGATAGTCGCTGGGCAATATATATTTCAGGGGACGATTGTGACGATATTGAAATATTCAACAATGTAATTCTCACTTTTCATGAATGGCGCGGCAGCATCGTAATTCCAGATTCTGAAATAAGCGGTTTTGAAAGCGACCATAACATCATCATGGACCGCTTCAGTGCTGATGACGATGATTCTGTGATCTCGCTATCCGAATGGCAATCCTTAGGGTTTGACACTAACTCTATAGTCGCTGATCCTAACGATGTTTTTGCCAATTTAGTGAATTATCGGCTTCACTCTGGCAGCCCTGCATTAGATGCAGGGCTAGAATTGCAGAATTTAACGATGGACCTTGAGGGGACAAGCCGACCTTTGGGTGCAGGCTTTGATATTGGAGCCCTGGAATTCTCAGAAGCAGCCGGCGAAATTTCTACAGATTCATCTAGTGCATCTAGCAGTTCCGATGGCCCACACTTGGGCAGGATCGCCTTCACAACCGAAAATGGCGTCTTTCTGCTAGACGCAAGTGAAGGGGCGGCTCCAATAAATTTAAGTGACGCACTAGACCAATTGTCTAGCGGCAGTGGCGACCGCCAAATCAACCTATCGCCAGATGGCGAATGGCTAGTGTTGGAAACAGAGCGTTTCGATGATGAATGCGTAGATTGGTCTTGTTTGGCTGTCATTTCGGCTGACCTATTGTCGGGCGAAGCTATCCGTGCTGCCGGTGAGATTGTTCACCCCGAAGGCTATGCTGCGATCGCTTCTGGCGGAAACTTAGTCGTGTATTCTTCCAATGAGGGTCCACACGGGATCGACCTGTGGGCAGTTTCACGAGAAGGTGACAGCTGGCGGCCAGCAGCAATGATTAGTGCTGATTCTCCGCATGATTTCAATTTCCAGCCAGCTATTTCAGATGACGGCAGCAAAGTGGTCTTCAATTGTGGGCCCGAGTCGTATGCTGGCGAAGGTTCAGCACTGTGTGAGGTGAATGTGGATGGGAGTGATTTCCACATTGTTCTCAGCCCAGCCAATGCACCGGCAGGTTTCCCCTCAACGGGAGCGCTAAATCACCCCGATTATGCGCCCGATGGCAGCATCCTATTCGATAGT
>Ga0315336_1007260_pt1 | contig 10758 bp, 6 predicted proteins | sample ASW5metaG_FD_204512 | JGI IMG/M metagenome (GOLD analysis project Ga0315336, IMG submission 204512) | Ammonia-oxidizing marine archaeal communities from Monterey Bay, California, United States - ASW #5 | ecosystem: Environmental > Aquatic > Marine > Intertidal zone | place: USA: California... | reverse complement strand
TGGCATCGCGCGCGCCATCGACCAAGGGTTGAGCAATATCGATGTTCGGAATTTCCGCCGCAAATGACGGAACCAAAGGGATAACGGCAATCGGCATGCGGCCTATTTCACCCCTTCCGTCTGAATTCCTAGAAATCCAACGAGATATCGCGGTGAACGGATTGGCACGCGGCGATTTCTTCAGCCTGCTCGGTACTCAGGCGCTCCTGCAGCCGCAAGCCGATGGTATCGAAGATGGCGCGGTCATAGGCGGCCAGCCCTGCGGCGAGTTCTTTTGCTGCTCTTGTCCGCCATGCGATATCGGCGGCGTGCAATTTCAACGCCTTGGCCCATTCTTTTGCCGCCTTTTCGCGGCGCGGGACATTGGGCTTCATGTGGCGCCGGGCCTTCGACAGTTTCGACTTGATCGGGCTGGCGCCGGCGATGGCGCCGAGGGATTTCTCGACCGCCTTGAGCGCGGCGACGGCTTTCGGACCGGGTTCGTTGGCGATGACCGCTTCGAGCTCCTTGATTTTTAATTCCAGGGCGGTCAATTCCGCGGCCTTGGCGATGACTTTTTGAGTTTCGACGATGGGGTCATAGGCGTCGTCGACATTGCGCCGGTACTTGCGCCGTGCATTCTTCTCCGTGGTGCGAAGTTTCACATAGCGTTTGCGGGCGTCATCCCAGCCTGCCGGCAATTTTGTCTTCAGCGATGCCTCGGATTTTTTGAGGGCGGCGATTTCCCGGCTGATCTCGGCAAGACGTGATTTCGCGTTGGCGGCTTCGGGCTGGACGTTGCGTTGCTTCTTCATCGCATCCTTGAGCTTCCGCAGAATGGTCGCCTGTTCGACGCGGATGTCCCGCATTTCCTGATGCAAGGGCCGATAGCCGGGAATATAGGTGTTAACGGCGGTTTCCGCGGCCTTAACCTTGGCCACCAATCCAAAAGTCGCATCGGCGGACTGGAAGGATTCCTTCAAGCTCGAATGATACTTGCTCGGCAGGTAGCTGATATCCAGTCCTTTTGCTGTCTTGATGCTAGCTTTAATCGAACCGCCACGTTGGGCGTATTCCTTGAACAGGAACTCATCCATACAGGCCTGGAGACGCGGGTTCTTAGGCGGCGGCGCTGTTTCCGATGTGAGATAGACCTTGGCCGGTAGATAATTCACCAAAGTCGGGAAAAAACCGACGATGGCGAGGCCGGTCAATTGTAGAATAATGAACGGCACAACTCCTTTGTACATTTCGATGGTTCTGACGATGGGCGGCGCCACGCCACGCAGATAGAAAAGCGCGAAACCGAAGGGCGGCGTCAGGAACGAGGTCTGCATGTTGACGCCGATCATCACGCCGAGCCATACGGCGGTGACGTTGGCGGTCGGATCGGCGAGCAGGATCGGTGCGATGATCGGCACGACGACCACGGCGATTTCGATGAAGTCGAGGAAAAAGCCCAAAACAAAGATCACCGTCATGACGACGACAAACTTGGCGATGAAACCGCCGGGCAGACCTGACAGGAAGTCGCGGACCAGCTCTTCGCCGCCAAAGGCGCGGAAAGCCGCCGTCAGCATGGCGGCGCCCAGCAGAATGATAAACACCAGCGACGTGGTTTTCGCCGTCTCGACCATGACGCCGTTCAAGGTGTCGTCGATCTTGTAGGCACGCCAGCCGCTCCAGGCGACGGCGATGAGAAAAATGATCGACGCAATGGACGCGGCGGCAATGACGATCAAATCCGTGCTGTCATGCGAGGCTTTGATATTGATTTCACGATAATGCAGCAGTATGGCCAAGGCGGCGACGGAGGCGGCGGCCAAATAGGCCGGGGTATATGCGTGCTTCTTACCTTCCATTAACCGATAACCGGCCATGATCATGGCACCGATGGCGCCGATGGCACCGGCCTGGTTGACGGTGGCGATGCCGAGAATGATTGAGCCGAGGACGACGAAGATCAGCGTTAATGGCGGCATCAAGACGAGCAAGACTCGAAGCGCGAATTTCGAATCCATCTTGCCTCCGAACGGCGCCGGCGGCGCCATCTTCGGCCGGATTAATGCCAGAATTAGGATGTAGAGGATGTAGAGACCAACCAGGACAAGACCCGGGACAAAGGCGCCGAGGAACATGTCGCCGGCACTGGTCGACGTCAGATCAAATTGCGACGGCAGGTTTGCAGAGCCGGTGCCAAGCTTGTATTCAGCCGTGCGGATGGCGCTGCCTTGGTCCGTGGCATTGGATAATTGGTCGGCCAGGATAATCAGTACGATGGATGGCGGGATGATCTGTCCCAAGGTGCCGGACGCGCTAATGGTGCCGGTTGCCAACGAATGTGAGTAGTTGGCTCGAAGCATGACCGGCAAGGATATCAGGCCCATGGCGATGACCGTGGCGCCGACGATTCCGGTTGTTGCGGCGAGCAGTGCGCCGACGACGACGACGGAAATGCCGACGCCACCCGGCACCGGACCGAATAGTTGACCCATGGTCACCAGGAGGTCCTCGGCGATCTTCGAACGTTCGAGCATTATGCCCATAAAGATGAACAAGGGGATGGCGATCAGGGTATCGCGTTCCGCCTCCCAATAAATGCCGCGCAGGTTGGTGACGCCCGCGTTCAGCCATTGGATTGGGTCGCCGTGGGCGAAATAAGCCTCGACGCGGCCATCAAAGAGCAAGCCGGCGAGTGCCGCCAATACGATGGTAATGATGGCGGAGCCGGGAAGTGCGAAAGCCACCGGGTAGCCGGCGCCAAGCGCCACGACCATCAACAAGACCAGAACGAGGAGGAAAAAAAGTTCCATGAGATCGTGGTTCCCGTGATCTATACGTTGGCGTGTTCGGTCATGTCCGGGTGAAAGCCCGGCTCACGCATGAGGACGGCGACGCTTTGCAGAAAATAACTGGCGAACTGAATCATCATGGAAACGCCGAAAACCAACAGGAATGCCGCGAGCCAGTATTTTACGTACAGACCGTAACCCGCCTGGGTGACCTCGAATGTGAGCAAGGGACCATTGATGACGCTGAACTTGCCCCACATGCCTTGGGTTAAAATAACCCAGCAGAGCGGTATGCCGAGGAACAAGGATCCTAAACAGTTGCACCAGGCCTTGCCGCGTTCACTGAAACTCGCATAGAGAATATCAACCCTCACGTGGCCTTCATGGACCAGCGTATAAGGGCTGGCGAAAAGGAACAGAGCGCCGTACCAGAAGCGGACCAAGTCAGCCATGAACGCCTGCTCGTAGGAAAAGACGAAGCGTGCGATGACGATTTGAATTTCGGCGACGACGATGAGCAAGGCAAGCCAAGTGAAGCCGATGGATTTTCTAAAATAGGCAATAATGAATGACAGGGCGATTAGCGGATAATGGACAACTTCGCCGCGGAATTTCGACCGCCCCAGGTCACTCGCCAGTTGTTTGCCGAATATCCCGACATCGAATCCCTCGACACGCAGAAATGAAATAAACACATCAACCACACCGACGATCAGAACCGCCCAAAAGCACGCCCTGATGAAATAAGCGGTGAGATCGGAGAGCAGGTCCGAATCGTCGTGCATGCAGCGGTCCGGTGAACGGAACACATAGATGACAACCGCGATAAATGAACCCAGGTAGAGACCGAGTTGGATCCAGGCCTGGGCTGCGATACCACCATCGAGAGGTTTTTGCAGAACCTCAAAACCAGGAATGCCAAAATGCGAAAATAAAACCAGCACGCCCGGCCAATCACGCCAGAAATTCAAATAATTACTGAGAAGAAAAACCAATACCAAGGCGGCCATCGAATAACCCAATATCCGGGCGATAGGCACAATAATGCTTTCGGACGATGCCGCGGTCACATTGACTTTTAACGTTTCGGTCTCGGCGGCAACTGCCGAGTCATCAATTTCTGCACTCATGGTAATCCCCCTCCGACGCAGGCGTGAACGCGGATGGCATTATTCAAAGACAAGAACTGCGAAAGCGGAGCCCATTATGGGCTCCGCTTCCACTATGACTTCGAACCGACCTATGATTACAGGCCGAGGGCGCGGTTGCGTTGCGCCAGGAAGGCTTGGTCAGAAATCTTCGACCAGCCGCCGAGGTCCTTACGGGCCGCGACGAAACTGGCGTCGATTTTCTTCGCCAAGGGGCTATGGGAGCGAACGCCGGCGAAGACCTCTTCCGCGGCTTCAGCGAAGCTGTCATAGACATCATCGTTGAACTTCCGCAGTTTGACGCCCTGCTCGGTGATCAGCTTGGTCAGGGCCGAACCCGATTTCATGTTGTATTCGGCCATCATGGTGTCGTTTTCCCAAGCTGCGGCGCCTTCGATGATGAGTTGATCGGACTTGGACAATTTATCCCACCATTTTTTGTTCATGCCGAGAGCCAGCATCGAGCCCGGCTCATGCATGCCCGGATAGTAGTAGTACTTGGCGGCTTCATAGAACTTCATGAAGCTGTCGTTCCATGGTCCAACCCATTCGGTCGCGTCGATGGCACCGGACACCAGGTTCTCGTAAATCTGGCCACCCGGGATGGATACCGGAGACGCGCCCAATTTCGCCATGACGTCGCCGCCGAGGCCTGGAATACGCATTTTCAGGCCTTTGAGGTCGTCAGCGGAGTTGATTTCTTTGTTGAACCAACCACCCATCTGGCAACCGGTATTACCGGCCATGACGCACTTGAGGCCGAATTCTGCCGCCAGTTCGTCCCAAAGGGCTTGGCCGCCGCCGAAACGGATCCAGGCATTCATTTCCGTGTAGCTGAGGCCGAAGGGCACTGCCGTGAAATAGGCCCAGCCGAGGTGCTTGCCTTTCCAGTAGTAGTCGGCGGCATGGTAGCCTTGAGCCTTGCCGGAAGCGACTTCGTCGAATGAGTCGAAAGCACCGACACGTTCCTTGGCGGCGAAATATTCAACTGAAATCCGTCCGTCGGTCATGTCGTTGATACGTTTGGCGAGACGTTGAGCGCCCGTGCCGAGGCCCGGGAAATCGCGTGGCCAGGTTGATACCATGACCATTTTTTTACGTCCTTGCGACAAAGCCGGTGTTGCCAAAGTAGAGGCGGCGGCTGTGCCAACGACGCCGGCAACGCCGGCTTTTTTGATAAATTCGCGTCTCTTCATGTTCAATTCTCCCTGAATTTAGTTTTTTGAGCGCGGTTGCGATGGGTCACGCTAGCAGAAGGACACAAGACCCTCAAGCGTATGCCGCACACGATTTTGTTGCCATTAATTAGGGAGTTCTCATGGTGTTTCATTTCCGCAATTGCTGGGAATGTTAATGGGAATGTTAATGGGAATGTTAACAAGCCGTCCGGGGCAGTTTTTTTGAGCGTGTCGGCAATGCCAGTTTATGAAATCTCGGCACAAGTTCAGTTATTCGCCAAATGTAAAACGGCGTGCTAGAACGGCACGCGATGGAATGAAAACCGAGAGACGGATACGAAAAATGCCTTATTCACTCGAACAGTTCGCTGCGGATTGCCGCGCCGCGCTTGAAGCCGAACCCGGCCTAGATGGCCAAGAAGCTGTACGACAGCATGTCGTGCGTGCGCTCAAAGATGAAGCCTTCCTTGCCGAACACGTGGCGGAAGATGCCGATCAAGAGCGTCGGATCCTGTACGAGGACCCCGACTTGGGGTTTTGCATTTGCGCCCATGTCTACAAAGGTGAGAAACAAGGTTTTCCGCATGATCATGGGCCGACCTGGGCAATTTATGGCCAGGCTGCCGGCGAGACGGAGATGACGGATTGGCGGATTGTTTCGCCTGCCGAAGACGGTAATCCCGCGAAAGTTGATCTGGATCGGACTTATAAGTTGGTTCCAGGCGATGCCCATATTTATCCGGCAGGCGCCATACACGCCCCTTATCGCGATGGCCCGACGCGGCTTATTCGTATCGAGGGGCAGAACACGGATCACATCGAACGGACGTCCATCGAGGAAGCATAGCCGAGGGATATTTCATTATCCCCGACGTTCCGGGACAGGGGTCGGCGATGAGGTATTGATCGCCTCCGGCGGCCGCCAGCGTGGCCGACCGCGACATTATTGAAATCAATTAGACTGGGAAGAACTCGCGTCGTTCAGTGCGGGGCTGAGGACAAGCGTCACCGTCGTGCCGACGCCGAATTGACTTTCCAAATAAACAATGCCTTCCATGGCATTCATCAGCATCTTGACGATGGTCAGTCCCAGGCCCATGCCATCATATTTCCGGGACATGCCGCTATCGTACTGAGCAAACGCGTCAAATACTTTTGAAATCTCGTCTGCGGGAATGCCGGTTCCCATGTCGTTGATAACGATTTCTATGTCGCCGTCAGCATTGATTTTTACCGAGACTTTCACGCGGCTTTCCGGTTCCGAAAACTTAATGGCGTTTGATAGAACGGCATTCAGGCATTCCATCAAAAACGCCGGATCGGCATTCGTGTAAATAGGGGCTTGGGAGAAAATACATTCGTATGTCAGGCCTGCCTTCTCAAACGAATTCTCGGCGCCGTCGATGGCTTCGCAGACGGCCTTGACGACATCACAACGGACCATTTCGGGTTGTACCCGGCCGCAAACGATATCCACCAGTTCAAGCGTCTTGTTGACGGTGCTCAAAAGTTGTTCGCCGCCGGAATGAATACCGTTGATGTACTCCATGTAGTTTTCATTGTTGATCGGACCGAGCATTTGTTCCTTGAGGACTTCGGAAAAGCCGAGAATATGGGTGAGCGGCGTGCGCAGTTCGTGCGGCAGCATGCGGAGCACGGAGGTTCGCAATCTTTCCATTTCCGACAGCCGTTTGAATTCCATACGCGATATGCGTTTGAGGGAAGAGCGGATTTTGGTCAACAGAAGTTCGACATCCAGCGGCTTGGTCAAATAGTCATCGGCGCCGTCTTCTATGGCTGAAATCATGTGCTGTCGGTCGCGTTGCCCGGTGATGAAGATAAACGGGATATCGGCGAATTCCGGATAATCCGTACGCAACGCGGATAACAACTTAGGTCCAGGGTATTTGGGCATGTGAACATCGCATAAGACGACATCGGGAACGTGGCGTTGGATGGCCGCCAATCCATGATGACCATCCTCGGCTTCGATAACACGGTATCCTTCCGACTCAAGCCGGCGGCGGGTCAGGCGCCGAATTTCGGGCTCATCATCAACAATCAGCACGGTGTATGCCGTGGCTTCGACATCCAACGGCTGGCGCAAATTTTCCGCAAGTCCACTCATGAGTCCGCCAACTTCTGTCAATCATTTACCACGCATATCTGAGCATCCCTGAAGCCGAAGATCAATTCGGCAGAGGCATACCTTAGAGGGACCAAAAGGATACTTCGTATTCGGGAGGATTCCGCCGGCTGGCGTTGTCTCGCCAGCTTGCCGGCGTCAGATTTCGATGTTGGATTCGAGCGCGAACTTTGTCGCCTGTGTACGGTTGGAGACGCCCAATTTTCTGTATATGCGGCCCAGCCGTTTTTTCACGGTAACTTCGCGAATATTCAAAATTCGCGCGATTTCCTTGTTCGAATAGCCTTCCTTCAGCAAGGCCAAGGTTTCCTTATCTTTCGGTGAAAGATCTTCGGAGAGCGCCGTGGGCTCGGTCCCGTTGCCGGTCATGCTGCCGAGACCGATTTCCGGGACGGCGGACGACGGGACATATTTCTCTCCGGACAGGACCAACCGCAAGGCGTTGATCAAAGCGCGGCCACCATAAGTCTTGGGAATGAAGCCATCGGCGCCATTTCGAAACACGCCCATGATGGTGCCGCGGTTAATGACGCCAGAAAGGATGACGATCGGCGTATCGGCAAACTTAGCCCGCATGCTTTTCAGGCCGACAACATCGTTCATGCCGGGCATGAGAAGATCAAGCACGATAAGCCCGAGGTCATCGGCCGCTTGCGCCTGCTTCATGGCTTCATCAAAATTTTCCGCTTCGAGTATGGAGATGTCATCGTCGACACGCTCAATAATCGGCTTCAACGCTTCGCGAACCATCGCGTGATCATCGGCAAGTACGACCTGCAAGGTTCTTCCCCCTTTCCAGTTGCCCGTCCAATCATCTCAGAACCAACGGCATGATCGATGCGGTTGATTTCATTTTTGCCGAATTGGGATCAAATTGAAAGGTTAAGATAATGGCTGAGATATTGGACGGTTATTCCGGTGCGAGAAACTCATCTACCGTTTTCAGTAGGTTCGGTAAATCCAGAGGTTTTTTATAGACGGCCATGGGGCCGCTCCCCGCAATCTGGTTATTCATCTCGGCGGCATTCAGGTCGCCGGTGACGATAATAATCGGCAATGCCGGTGCAATCGCCCGCAGGTTCTCGATTAAACCGGCGCCGTCACCTTTCGGCATTCGTAAATCGGTAATGACCAAATCCGCGGGCTCTTTCTCAAATTGGCTAAGGGCGTGATTGCCGCCATAGGCAACAGTGACGTCGAAGCCGCGGCGCCTCAAATGTTTCGCCATATGCTGCGCTGCGGTTTTTTCATCATCGACGATGAGGAGGCGCGCGCCTTCTCGGGCGACAGGCATGACAGACGCGTCGGCAGGCCGGCTTGGTTCCGCGACGGCAGATAGCGGAATAGTTTCAAGTTGCAGCGGCAGGACGATCGTAAACTTAGCGCCAACATCGGTATTTTCAGCGGTGATCGTGCCACCCATGGCATTGACGATATCAAGAGAGATTGCCAGTCCGAGGCCCGTCCCTTCCCCGGAATCCTTCGTCGTTCGGAAGGGCTCGAAGATATCCGATATCGCTTCTTCGGGTATGCCGACACCGTGATCAGCAACGGAAATCTCGACGGATTGTCCATCTTCGCGGGGTTTGCAGGCGACCTCGATAACTTGTCCCAAATCGTCCGCGGTATTCTCGCCATGCTTTTCCATAATGGCGTCGTGCGCATTGGTCGATAAATTGATCAATACTTGTTCAAGTTGAGTACGGTGCCCCAAAACATGACCGCAGTTAGCCGCGAGATCGATGGTGAAAGTCACATTGTTTGCGGCAAATGGCTTGTCCAGCAATGTAACAACTCCTTCGACTGCATTGGCGACGGCGAAAAGCTCACCTTCCCCTTCATCAATCCGGCTGAATACGCCCATATGGGAAATGGTTGCCGCCATGCGCCGGCATTGATCATCAACGGTGGCAAGAGACTTTAACAACTCCTGGGTATTCGACTGCCCCTCTTCGAGGCTGACGATTTCGTTGTCGACGGTCAGTGCGACAATGTGGAGCGGTTGGCTGAGTTCATGGGTAATGCTCGCGCTCATGCGTCCGATGCTGGCCATTTTTGATGCATGCATCAATTGGGCTTCGGTGTGCTTGCGCTCGGAAATATCCGTGGCAATGCCGCAAACGGCGTAGGGGTTTCCGGATGTATCGAACAACGGAAACTTGGTGGTCAGGTAGGTTTGTGACTGGCCGTTTATGGCAATCGATTGTTCAAACTCAAGTGGCTCGCCGCCATCGAGGAGCTGGCGGTCATGTTGGGAAAGAAACGCCGAAATGTTTGGCGGATAAATCTCCATATCGGTCTGGCCGATGATCGAGAGATCGCGCTCAAAGAGCTTCAGGAACTTATCGTTAACGTGCAGATAACGGCCTTCGCGGTCCTTCAGATAAATGGCGGCCGGCGCATTGTTCAAAATTGCGTTCGAGCGGGCGGAAGTTTCCAACAGTTCTTGTTCGGCCGATTTTTGATCTTCGATATTGATCGCCGTGCCCAGAAAACCGCGGATGCCGCCTTCCTTATTGGTATGCGGCGATGCCTGGACCCTTGTCCAGATTAATGATCCGTCGGGGCGTTCAAACTGCAATTCCATGTCAAAGGCCGTGTCCGTCTCGATTGAACGCGTCCATGCGGTGCGCACTGCGTCTGATTCCCGGGCAACGACTGAGGCGTCCCAACGTTGACCATAAGCATCGTCTTCCGACACACCGGTGATTTCAGTCCAGGCTTCGTTGACGAAGATGCACCGACCGTTGGGGCCGGTATAAAACACGCCGGCGGAAGCCGCCGCGGCCAGCATTTGGAAGCGCTGCTCGCTTTCGGCGACGGCCTGTTCAGCTAAGACTTGCTCGGTGATATCGACGCCGGCGCCGCGATAGCCGAGGAAATTGTCACCGGCGTCGAAAATCGGCCGGCCACTGCTCGCAAGATAGATTATTTCACCGTCCGGACGTGTGCGGTAGTGGACGAAGTTCCGAAACGGCCGATGCGCCGCCAGATCGGCCAGATTTTGTTCCAAATCCCTATCATCGATGACCGAGACCGCCGTTTCGGCCCGGGTCTTGCCCAGCAGTTGTTCCGGCGGAATGCCGCAAATTTCCTCGTACCGCTCAGAAAAGAAGGAAAACCGCAAGTCGGCATCCATTTCCCAATACCAATCGGACGTCGCCTCGGCGAAACTCCGGAAACGTTGCTCGTTGAGTATGGTTTCTTCTTCCCATCGCTTGCGTTCCGTGATGTCCACCGTATGGGCGACGAAATGCAGCGGTTCGTCCTCTGCATTTCTGATCAGTGAGCCGGTCACCTCGGCCCAAACGATTTTTCCGTCCTTGCGTTGGTAGCGCCGTTCATTTTTGTAAGTGGAAATCTCTCCATCGATGACTTTTTGGTGCAGTTCCACACTTCGATTAATATCTTCGCGACTATCAGTGGTTGAAAACGTTGTTGTGTCGATTAATTCTTCGATCGGATAACCGAGGAAGTCGGCGAAAGCTTGGTTGAGTTCGAAGCGTTCACCTTCA
>Ga0315336_1007259_pt1 | contig 10764 bp, 5 predicted proteins | sample ASW5metaG_FD_204512 | JGI IMG/M metagenome (GOLD analysis project Ga0315336, IMG submission 204512) | Ammonia-oxidizing marine archaeal communities from Monterey Bay, California, United States - ASW #5 | ecosystem: Environmental > Aquatic > Marine > Intertidal zone | place: USA: California... | reverse complement strand
CTGACATCATGGGCCTGGCAGTGAGCGTTTAATACCGAGGAGTCAGCAGAATGACCCATTCGGGTTACCCCGGCTTCATGAATAATTCGGCCTCCAGGTTCCAGACGAAATTCGTTTTCTCTATTAGGTTCGGGCGTGAGAGCAGTCCCGCCCATGTCATCAATGATTTCCCGAAAGGTTTGTTGCATGTGCCGAGACTGGAGGCGTTCGTGGTCACTCCACTGAAAGCTAAACCGCAACACTGGAATTCCCCAGCGGTCAACAGTGTCCGGGTCGATTTCGCAGTAGCTGTCAGTGTTCGGGATCATTTCCCCGCGTCCAGAGAGGCCAACCACCGCACCGTAGTAGCGGCGGTAGTCCTGCTTCAGGCTCTGACCCCATCCACCTCCGGAGGGATAACGTTCAATGCCGCTGAAAATCCCAAAGCTTGGCATTCGACGGCCACCCCAGGGTTCGATGTGATAACCCCTCGGAAAATCAAGAGTGCTGTTCTCGAGCCACCATGGCATAAAAACGTGCATACCCCCAGCGCCATCTTCGTTATGTGGCACACCCTCCAGGAGTGAGGGAATAAAACCCGCAACGTCGGTTCCGGTGGAATCAGTTAAATAGCGACCAACCGTCCCGCTCGAGTTCGCTAGGCCGTCCGGGAACAGCGTTGACTTGGAATTCAGGAGTAGTCGTGCGGATTCGCACGCACTGGCTGCAAGTACGACGATACGCGCCCGGACCTGGTAGTCCTTCCCATCTTCTGTGTTGACGTATGAGACGCCGGTAGCAAGGCCACTACTATCGGTCGTGACCTCGCGTCCCATCGCGTTGGTGATAATCGTCAACCGGCCAGTGGCCAGGGCAGGGGGTAAGAGCACGGTCGGTGACGAAAAGTTTGACGCTGTGCGGCAGCCTCGTCCACACTGGCCACAGTAATGGCAAGCCGACCGACCATTGTGGGCTTGCGTAAGAATCGACATTCTCGAAGGAATGCACGTGACGCCAAGACGATCACACGATTGCTTGATTAAAAGTTCATAGCACCGTGGCCGTGGCGGAGGCTGGAAAATGCCGTCCGGCTCGTTGGGGAGTCCTTCGACTGAACCAAACAGTCCGACGAGACGGTCCAGTGAATCGTAATAAGGCTTAAGCTCCTCGTAACTAATCGGCCAGTCGTCACCGAGTCCGTCGAGACTGCGACGGCGGAAGTCGTTTGGGCCATATCGGAGTGAAATTCGTCCCCAATGATTTGTTCGACCACCAAGCATGCGCGCGCGGAACCAATCGAAGCGCTCACCAGCCGTAACGGTATACGGCTCACCATCCAATTCCCATCCACCGATGCAAGCGTCAAATTCCCCAAAAGGTCGTTCAGTGCCGGCACCACGTCGAGGTGAATCGTAGGGCCACGCGAACATCTGGGAGTCGGACCTCGTGTCCCAGGGTGCTCCGGCCTCGAGCATTACGACCTCGGCGCCCGCCTCTGCGAGCACCTTGGCCACCATGCCGCCACCGGCACCGGAACCAACGATACACACGTCGTAGGCGTCTAACTTCTGAGGGCTTCGTGAATTAAGTGCCATAAGCTCCAAGTGCTCAAAATGGACAGTGGTTTCGATGTTAACGCCAGGGTGTCGAATCCAACTCCGCTTGCGTCATCGCAGGCAACAGGGCCACTCCTTCTTCCAAACGATGGCCCCGACCATCATGCACGGCATATCCGCTCCCCCGAAATGAACCCTCTTCATCAGCCTGAAGACCTCGCAGTGAACACTGACCGTAACGCCCCTGTTTATCAAGGGCTACCATTCTTAGATTAAACATCGGCTGACCATTATGCCGTTCTAGAACTCGCCGACACAGGGCTTCGCAAGCTTCCTGAGGCGTCATGCCGTCTCGCATGCGTTCTACCACAAAGAAACTTCCGCAGTTCTTCACGCATTCTTCGCCATGTCCGGTTGCACCAGCTGCACCAACAGCGTTATCTACATACAAACCGGCCCCGATAATAGGGGAGTCGCCAACCCGGCCAACCAATTTAAAATGGTGACCAACTGTACTCGTCACACCAGCGATATCACCATTTCTGTCAAGGGTCAGCACATTGATGGTGCCACCCACTGGCTCTGAAGGATCGCGTGGTGGAAAATAATAGTCTCGATTACTCAAAGTTTCTTTCCAAGTTAGCCAATGCTGGCGCGCCTCATCGGTGAGCAGGTCTTCTTCCTTGAATCCATGCATTTTGGCGAATCGCAACGCACCGCGTCCGGCAAGCAACCAGTGATCGGTGCGTTCCATGACTAAACGAGCCACCGAGCAGGGAGTTTTGATGTTTTCAATCGCCGCAACTGCGCCAATATTGTTATTGTCGGCCCCGTTCATTACCGATGCATCGAGTTGTAAAAAACCGTCTTCGTTCGGATCGCCGCCGTAGCCAACCGTGGTATCTCTCGGATCACTCTCAGAAATATTCGTGCCCTTCTCAGCAGCGTCCATTGCCGATCCACCATTTAGCATTAAGTCGTAGGCAGTGGTCGTAATTTCCTCACGCACAAGCGGATTAGTTTTAGAGGTCACCACTAGGGGTCGCTTCGGGCTCGCAGCTTGAGAGGAACCTGCTGCAATAGATGTGACAGGAAGAATGGCCCCAACACCGGTCATTCCGGATAGAAAGTGTCGACGACTGAGCTTTATTGAATGCATGTGTCCTCCTGGCTACTACGACTAAGCATTAGGCTTCGGCCCCGGATGGAGCCTGGTGAAAAACCATTTTGAGGTCTACTAGGTACATCAAAAATATTTCTGGATAATCCATGGCGGCTGCCAGCGGTCAGGGCTTCGCTCCAGCTTGTCAATGTTCAATGTTCCGGTGTCTATGGATTCAGCAACAAGGCTCTGGGTATCGCCAACCCGCTGTTGCCACTCCACTAGTAAAGTCGTTAGCTCTTCGACGCGCTTGGAGTGTGACGAGTCATTGACTAAATTCTGCATTTCATCTGGATCATCCCGCAGATCGAAGAGTTGCGCCCGATTGATCTGGGGATAACGAATAAGTTTGTAACGATTATCCCGCACGGCCCGGGCCACGTCCGTGTAGGCCAAGAATAGCGAGTCTCGAATCTTTTCCTGTTCCCCAGTCCAGAGCCCAGACAAATTCAAACCATCTAAATCAATAGGCGAAGGAATATTTGCAAGGGCCGATATGGTCGGAAAGAGGTCGAACAGGTAGGTGAGGGCGACGGAGCTCCCATGGGGAATCTTGGGTCCGGTGATAATTAAGGGACTTCGTTGGCTATGTTCATACACCGACTGCTTTCCGAGGAGTCCGTGCGAACCCACGGCGAGTCCGTGGTCTGCAGCATAGACCACATAGGTGTTCTCGGCATGTCCTGCTTGCTCTAATGCTTTAAGGATTCGACCAACCTGGGCATCGAGGTGCGAGATGAGGCCATAGTACTCTGCGATTTGCTCTCGGATGAGCGCTGGTGGTCTAGGCCAGGATGCCAGTTGCTCGTCACGAACTTGCATGTCGCCGATTTCGAAGGGATGGTAGGGCAAGAAGTTCAACGGTAGCGGAGGCAGGTTCTCGTAATACATTTCACGATATGGCATTGGCGGCTGCCGGGGATCGTGCGGGGCCGTGAACGCGACGTAAGCGTAAAAGGGTCCGTCCTCACTGTACGTGCGGAGGAACTCAATGACGGCGTCAGCGAATACCTCACTTGAAAAGCCCTCCTCTCGGTCGTTGATCAGCGTGCCATCCGGTGCAAGGTCCTGTAGCGGCACCCTGGTGTGGTCGCTCATGCCTCCGAAGAAGACCGCCTTGCCACGTTGAAAGGCCCTAAGCCAAGAAGATTGTCCGTTATGCCATTTTCCGGTTGCAAAGGTGGTGTAACCGTGTGCTCCAAGTAATTCAGGTAAAAGGACGGTGTCATTGAGATCGTGTTGCACTCGAAAATATGCTTTGCCACTGTTAACCATTGCGCGACTCGGAATACACACTGCGCCGCTGTTTCCCCCCATGTTGTAGTTCGAAAGGAAACTGAAGCCTTCACGGGCAAGTTGATCGATATTTGGGGTTGAAACGCCTGCATTGCCCCACGCTCCAATGGTGTCGGCACGTTGATCGTCAGCAAAGAGAAACAGGATGTTTGGTCGATCTGGCTCGGGCGCACGGCAGGCGGAAAATAGAAGACAGACAATGCCGAGAGAAACGCTGATCCTTTTTAGCGAGAAGGGCGCCGAGGCCGGAATGTTCAAGATATGGATTGCAGGCACAATCGTAAGCGTGATTTTATCCCGGGCTAATCGATTTGTGCACCTGAAACACTCCGGCGATCCATGGACCGGGGACGAGTTACAATACCTAAGCCATACTGCCAGATCTGGTGTTTTCTTGGATGCATGGGTATCTCGAATTACTCAGACCGAATAGTCAAAAGGATGACTTGAGAATGCTCTTCACCCTGAGGAAGGGATGCGGTGCTCGTCGTTGGAGGCCCCTCTACTGTGGACTCGCGGCGCTCATGGTGATTGTAGGCGCCTCCGCGGTTAAAGTTGAAGCTCAAGAAACACCGGATGTCCCTCTTGATTTTCAAAGAGACGTTCGACCCATCCTGGCGGACAACTGCTTCCAGTGCCACGGTCCTGATGAGAGTACGCGTAAAGCGGAGCTTCGTCTTGATACCGAAGGCGGGCTTTTCTTAGAGCGGACAAGTGGACATGCGGTGGTTCCTGGAAATTCAGAAGGAAGTCTCCTGTATCAGCGAATTACTCATGAAGATCAGAGACGGCGCATGCCGCCATCCCAAGCAAATAAGACCTTGTCGAATGAGAACATTAAGGCTCTCCAACGATGGATTGACGAAGGGGCGTCATGGGACCAGCACTGGGCATTTACGAGGATTGAGCGTCCTGAGCCTCCAGAACTTCCAGGCGATGGGTGGTCGCGAAACGCAATCGATCGGTTTGTTCTTGCAAAACTTCGAACGGAGGGTCTCACTCCAGCTCCTGAAGCGGATAGGCGAGCATTGGTGCGCAGACTCGCTCTGGACCTGACTGGGTTACCCCCAGAACCTAAGGTTGTCGAACGGTTTTTGAGGGACGACTCAGGCGAAGCTTATGAAGCCTTAATTGAACGATTACTCGAGTCCGAACATTGGGGGGAACACCGCGCCAGGTATTGGCTCGATGTGGCACGGTATGGCGATACCCACGGGATCCATATCGATAACTACCGTGAAATGTACCCCTATCGAGATTGGGTGATCGAGGCCTTCAATAGTAATAAGCCCTTTGATCAATTCGCCGTCGAGCAGATCGCTGGCGATCGCCTGGCTGAACCCACGCTAGACCAACTGATAGCTTCGGGTTTTCATCGGAACAACATCACAACTAACGAAGGCGGCGCTATTCCTGAAGAGTGGGAGGCTGTCTATGCCAAGGACCGTGCCGATACAACGGGCACCGTATTTCTTGGCCTGACCGTGGGATGCGCTACTTGTCACGATCATAAATTCGATCCAATTACGCAGCGCGATTTTTATGCGATGACGGCGTTCTTCCGAAACACGACTCAGTACGTAATGGACGGGAATGTCTCTGACACACCACCCATCTTGGTAGTGCCTGTGGATGAAGACCGCGAGCTCGCGCACTCACTGCGTATAGAAGCCGGTATCGTTGAGGGCGAGATTGTTAAGCGTGAGATGTCAGTGGGTAATCTGTTCAGGGAATGGACCGCAACCGAGGAATATCGCCAACTTCAAGCCCCGGTCGAGACTTCAGCGCAGGTAATGACGCTCGTGCTTAAGGATTCCGAGCTCCCGGCCGTAGAGCAAGCAGGAGAGCTTCACGAAGTTCCACTCCATTCCGGCGCCGCAGTTGGTGCGGGCCCTCAGGGCGAGCTGGCGCTGGTGTTCGGCGAGGAGTCTTGGGCCGAACTACCTTCCTTACCTTTAGACACTGACACGCCATTCTCATTAGGGATGTGGGTGTATACACCGGAAGATGGAGGAATTTTTTGGCTGGGTGGTCAGGCTGACCCACTCGATGGATTACGAGGGTGGAGAATTGAAATAGGAGAGCGGCAAATCTTTTTTCATATGGTTGGAGAGGAGAGTTCGGCGAACGGTGATCGCAAGGCATTTCACCTATTCCCGAACAACCAAAAAAGGCTACCAGCCGGTGAATGGACCCACATTGTATTCACCTACGACGGTTCTGGGGAAAGAAGCGGACTACGTGTTTACCCGGACGGGGAAGTTGTCGAAACAGAAGGAAGTGAGTTTTTTGCGGATGTTAGTGGCAGCATTCGAACAAACGAACCTTTCATCTTGGGAAAAGGAATACTGGCGGCTGGCCCGTCTGGGCATACACCGCCACCACGATATTTCGCAGGTGGCCGAATTGCGGATCTTCGCATATTTAATCGCGTCCTGACGGTGCAAGAGGCCATGGTGTTGTCGACCTGGCCGACACTTCAGCAGGCACGGGACAAGAGTCCTGCAGAGCTTAATCCTAAGGAACGAGAAGCACTTCAATTCTTTTATCTCAGCGTGAAGGACGAGCCGTTTCAAAAGCTCGTGGCTCGAAGGCAGGAAATTGATCGAGAGTGGCGAGAAATCCGACGCCGAGGTGCTGTCACTCATGTAATGACCGAGCGAAGTGACACTGAGCCAGAAGCACGCGTACTATTTCGTGGGATGTATGACCAGCCACGGGAGCGGGTTGCCGCCGATGTGCCTGGTTTCTTACCCCGGATGGACAGTTCGTTGCCGAGGAACCGCCTAGGTTTAGCGCGATGGATCGTTGATGAGGCGAATCCTCTAACCAGTCGAGTCGCGGTCAATCGTTTTTGGCAGGAGCTATTCGGAACCGGCTTGGTTCGGACGAGTGAAGATTTCGGGGCTCAAGGGGAGCTGCCTTCGCATCCGGCTCTTCTGGATTGGCTCGCTGTCGAATTTCGAGAGACCGGGTGGGATGTGAAGCAGTTGTTTCGGGCGATTGTCTCCTCCGCGACCTACCGTCAATCTGCACAGTCCACTGAGGCGCAGCTCGAGCGCGATCGAGAGAACCGTCTGCTATCTCGTGGTCCTCGTTTTCGAATGGATGCTGAAATGGTTCGTGATTATGCCCTCGCGAGCAGTGGTCTTTTGGTGCGAACAGTTGGTGGGCCAAGTGTTAGGCCCTATCAGCCTGAGGGTGTCTGGGAACGGGTAGCCATGCCTCAAAGTAACACCAGGATTTATGAGCAGGGTGCTGGAGAGGAGCTGTATCGCCGAAGTCTCTATACATTTTGGAAAAGGGCCGCACCGCCGGCATCGATGGAAATCTTCAATGCTCCAACGCGAGAGATTTCAACGGTACGGCGAGAACGGACAAACACTCCTCTTCAGGCGTTGGTTACAATGAATGATCCCCAATTTATCGAGGCCTCTCGCTATTTTGCGCAGCGGGCAATGAGAGAGGCGGGGGACCCTACTCAACGCCTCGACTTTATCGCGACAAGGCTTCTAATGCGGTCGTTACGTGAAGAAGAGGAAGTCGTGGCGCTGCGATCCTATGCTCGATTACTGGAGGCATACGAATCAGATCTGTCCCAGGCAAGACGCTTGTTAGAAGTGGGCGAGACTGAGCCGGACCTGTCACTACCGATGGCCGAATCCGCTGCTTGGACCATGCTTCTGAGTCAGTTTATGAATCTGGATGAGGTTTTGAATAAGTAGTCGCGTTTTTGTGGGGAGGGGCCGAGTATGCACCCTGTTAAGGAAGCCATTCTTACTGAGACCAGGCGACAATTTTTTGGAAAGGTTGCCAAGGGAATAGGTGGTCTCGCTCTCTCGAGCCTGATAGGCGAGGATTCTCTTGGGGCTGTTCAGGGCAGCGCTTCGCTTGGAGGCCTTCCGTCGCTTCCGCATTTTGCACCCAAGGCAAAGCGGTGTATTTATCTCCATATGATGGGAGGGCCACCGCAGGTCGACCTTCTAGACTACAAGCCGCAAATGGGAGACTGGTTCGATAAGAACCTCCCGGAGTCGGTCCGACAGGGTCAACGTTTAACGACGATGACTTCTGGGCAGTCTCGTTTTCCGATTGCGCCATCAGTGTTTAAATTTAATCAACACGGTCAAAATGGTACGTGGGTCTCCGAGTTGCTCCCGTATACCGCGCGCATGGTGGATGAGATCTCAATTGTTCGCTCCATGCATACAGAAGCGATTAACCATGAACCAGCGATTACGTTCATTCAGACTGGTCAACAGATTTCAGGACGCCCGTGTGTGGGATCCTGGTTTGCCTACGGACTCGGCAGTATGAATCGTGATTTACCGACCTTCGTTGTGATGAACGCTGAACAAAGTCACCCCAAGTCCAACATTCAAGCAATTTCAGCGAAGATGTGGAGCGCGGGTTTCCTTTCCCCTGAGTATGCAGGGGTTGGCCTACGGCCTGGAGCGGACCCGGTTTTGTACCTGCGAAATCCTGAGGGGGTCTCGCGTGACGTGCGGCGTAGGATGCTTGACGGCTTGGGTGAAATGAACCGTATTCATCATGAGCAGATCGGGGACCCTGAAACCATGGCCCGGATCCAGCAATACGAGATGGCATTTAGGATGCAGATGTCGGTATCGGAGATGGCCGACCTTTCTAGTGAGCCGGAGAGCACCTTTGAGCGATGGGGCGAGGAAGCCAAGCAGCCTGGAAAGTTTCAAAATGCCACGCTGATGGCAAGGCGGCTAATCGAGCGGGATGTACGATTTGTCCAGATCTACCATCGAGGATGGGACTTTCATGCGGACTTACCAGAAGTGCTTCCTGCGCAGGCTAAAGACATAGACCGGGCCGCCTGGGCTCTCATTCAGGATTTAAAAGAGCGAGGGCTCTTTGAGGAGACGCTGGTAATTTGGGGTGGAGAGTTCGGCCGAACGATTTATTCACAGGGCAAGCTGACGGCTACCGATTATGGCCGTGACCACCATCCACGCTGTTTTACCCTTTGGATGGCAGGTGGTGGCGTCAAAGGGGGCGTGGTCTACGGTGAGACTGACGACTTCTCCTACAATATCGTCGAGAATCCAGTGCACATTAGAGACCTTCAGGCCACAATCCTTCATCTCTTTGGGATTAACCATGAGCGCTTTACCTTCAAACATCAAGGGCTCGAGGCAAGGCTGACCGGGGTCGAGGAGCCGGCGCACGTCATTCATCCTCTATTGGCCTAGCGGGTTGCGAGCAGTGCCCTGAAGAGTTGGGAAGCTAGACCACGTTAGCTTCTGGGGAGGTCGTCCCTGCCCCAAATCGATCCAACGCAAACGGTGAAAGGTCTATGTCTGTGTCTTGCCCTGCGATCTGCGCCGCGAGTAATCGACCGACTGCTGGAGATTGTTGAAAGCCGTGACCACTGAATCCATTAATCAGATAAAAACCAGCCACCGTGTTAGCCTCGCCGATGATCGCGTTACCATCTGGACTCATAGCGTAAAGTCCAGCCCAGGCATGCGAGACTTTTCCTTCGACCAACGTTGGTAGGCGCGACATCGCTACCTCTACAACCGAATCGAGAAAGTCCCAGCGAACAGTCATATCAAAACCAGGGGTCTCATCTGGGTCGCCCATTCCAAAGAGAATGTTTGGCCCTTCACGATGGAAGTAAAAGGAGGTGGCGGAGTCAATCACCATAATGTGATTATCCGGGTAATTAACACCGCTTGCGGCTTCATCGGGAGGCTGTGCAATAAAGATATTTCTTCTAAGTGGAGTTACTGGAACCTCGACACCAGCAAGCGCTGCAACGCGGGCTGCATGGGGGCCGGTTGCATTAACCACACATGGCGTCGAGATGGTTCCCTTATTCGTTGTTACCCCGGCAATCCGATGCTTATCGATCGTGATCCCTGTTACGGTTGTGTTGCGTTCGATTTGGACCCCTTTCGCCTGAGCAGCACGGGCGAAGCCCATGGTTAGTCCATTCGGATCTGCGATGCCGTCTCGCGCACAGTAACTAGCGGCAAGAACGCCGTCAACGCTCAAACCTGGAGCGAGGCGGACGGCCTCGTCAGGGTCCACTAAATCAACCTCGATACCAAGGCTCCGTTGAAGCGTGATGTTGCTTCGAAAGATTTCAACTGACTCAGGCGTTGAAAGGAGAAACAGATACCCATCTTGATGAAAATCCATAGGATATCCAACCTCCTCCTCGAACCGCTCAATCAGGTGAATCGATTCCATGGAGAGCTGAATATTTTGAAGGGTAGAGAATTGATGTCGCACGCCACCGGCGTTTCGTCCCGTGGATCCAACAGCTAGTTGGGTCTCGCGCTCCAGCAGCACCACGTTCTGAATGCCGAGACTGGCCAGGTGATAGGCAGTACTAGCGCCCATGCATCCGCCGCCGATAATCACAACGTCTGAGGTCGATTTCATGATGGTTTCAAGGACTCGAGGAGCCTCGACTGGTCTCACATTAGCACAGTGGGGTCGGTTTAGATTTCTGTTGGTTGACCAGCACTTCCATGGCTTCTATTATCAGGAGTTCACCCTTATGAATAATCTATTGACCGTGAATGATGACGACCTTCGGGTCAGATGATTGCGGAATTGTGCCTGTTAAGCCAACCATGCTGGACGAACTTCTGCGAGAGATTCTTTCCAGTCGCGTCTATGACGTGGCCAAAGAGACCCCGCTTGAATCAGCCGCAAAATTGACCAGTCGATTGGAGAACCGCGTCTCCCTCAAGCGAGAGGATCTACAGCCTATTTTTAGTTTTAAGG
>Ga0315336_1007258_pt1 | contig 10765 bp, 8 predicted proteins | sample ASW5metaG_FD_204512 | JGI IMG/M metagenome (GOLD analysis project Ga0315336, IMG submission 204512) | Ammonia-oxidizing marine archaeal communities from Monterey Bay, California, United States - ASW #5 | ecosystem: Environmental > Aquatic > Marine > Intertidal zone | place: USA: California... | reverse complement strand
GGCTGTCTAATTTATGTGCACGCTTTGCGCTGTGTTTAGCGGAATTGAGTTTTCCTAATTGTTTCTGAGTCTGGGCCAAGCTAAGGACGTATTCGGCATTGTTTTTATCAAGTTGACGGGCACTTTTTAGCCAGAATGAAGCTTTGTCAAGTGCGCCAACCTGAATATAGGCATTGCCCAGCTCATAATGGTCGGGAGCGAAATTCGAGTCAATAGAAAGAGATTCTTCCAGGTGTTCGATGGCTAGCTCTTGCTCGCCCTGCTGTTGGAGCCAATTTGCGTATATGGAATGCCAGCGAGGTTCTCGTGGCCATAAGGCAAGCGCCTTTTCTGCGGCTTTGGAAGCAGATTGAAATTCCCCTGCAGCCCAAGCTAGTTGAGCATAAATCATGAAATAGGGCGTTTGCTCTCTGGCCAACTGGCTGGCTTTCTTTGCCCACTGCATAGCTAATGCCGAATCTTTCGAGGCATAGGCCTGGGACAATTCAATTAGCACCTCAGGCGAATTGCCAAAAAGTTTAATCTTCTTCTCTATCTGCGAAAGCTTGTCACTTGCCTGTGCGGCAAAGACTAGGGCGGCTGCTTCTGCAGCTTCTTGTGGATAGTTTTCTGGCAGATTCTGAATGCCAGATTTTGGGTCAAATCGTAAGCATGCTCTTGTTTTCCACCGAGCGATCTCTGCTCGGGAGCTGGAAAATGGTGCAGCGTGGTGGGCACGTTTCAAAGCCTCAAGGCCAGCTCGATGGCTGGCTTTGCTAAGCGCAATTTCGCCTGGTGCGTGTCTCAAAGCATTGCTGGCTCGGCACAATTGCTGCCATTCAGCTCGTAGTATCAATGCTTTCGCCACAGCAAATTGAACGGCAGCCTCATCCGGAGAATTGGCAGCCACTTGCTCGAACAATTTAATGGCCGTCTGCCATCTATTTAGTAGTTGGGCAGCCAGAGCGACACTGTGTAGCGTTGCGGAATAATCGGGTTTACTTTTCTGTCGGGCATTGTATGCGCCCAAAGCTTTCAAGGTTTTTGTGAAAAGCTCGTCTGCCTCTGAATGCAGTTGTTCACTAACGGCTATACGTGTTTTGATTGCCAGCAAGCGGGGGTGCTCCTCATTATCTGAGGCAATCGGGGCGATAGCTTGATCTGCGGATTTAACATCTCCGGAATCCAGAGCAAGTTCGGCCTTTAGACTAGCAAGCTCAACATTATGGTTGATTGCTCGGTTTTGTGAAATCATGCTGCTTGCTCGATCGTTTTGCAGGCAAGCAATGGCCAACTTTGCGGAGAATAAAAGCAGATCCACATTTCTCTTGTTATTCAGCACCGCTTTCTCAGCGTGATTTAATGCACCTGCCCAGTCGCCACTATTGACCAGCATTCGTGCTTTGGCCTCAAGTAATTCCGAGTCCGTTGGCTGGATATTCAAGGCCTCATCCAAGCTTTGAAGGGCAGCCTGCGGGCGTTCTAACTCCACTAGTAAATTTGACTTAATTACTAAGTAATGTGGATTGTTGGGTGCAAGATCAATGGCCATTTCGATGGTTTTAATTGCCTTGGGGAATTGCTTTCCCTCGATCAAAATGTCAGCAAGTTTCTTGAATAAGCTGGCGTCGGGAGGGTCAGTTATGTCAATTGCCTTTTGAATATATGTGATTGCATGCTTAGACTCTCCCTGAATTCTATAAAATTCAGCAATGTCTAGTAAATGGAAAATTTCTGGAGAGTCGGAGTTTAAAATTATGGAAAAGTTCTCTCGTGCTGAAGATTTTTTGCCAGCCTTCCATTGCAATCGAGCCAGTTGGAAAACAACGCGGAATGACCGATCGCCTCCATCTATGGATTTGCTCAGGACCTTTTCTGCTTCCACAAATTTCCCAGCTTGCAGAGCAATTTCTGAATACCAAATTACATTCTTCTCATCATGTTCAGTGCTTAAGTAGACTTGCTGCGCAATTTGGAAAGCTTCTTCCTGGCGATTTGCGGCGCAATAAGCATTGCACACTGCTTGCAAAACATCCAGATCTTTAGGGTTGTCTTTTTGAAGGGCTTCGAGAGTAGCGATCGCCTCAGTCTCGAATCCACCTTTAGATTCGGCTGATGCTTTGCCCAAACTGAGCCTTTTGTACAGTTCACCTTCCACATTTTTATGGGAGGACAACAAGGCTTCAAATGCCCTTCTTCCTCTGTCAACATGTCCAAGGGCGATCTGAGTATCTGCGTGAAGCATTTGTGCTTCTATATTGTTAGGTTCTTGGGCTAGCACAGTGTCCAGAAGGGCAAGGCCCTGGTCTAACTGTTGACCCGCGGATAAATGAGCACGAGCGCTGTCGAGCTGGAGGCTCAGATTATTCGGATCAGATTGGCGGGCGCTCTTGAAGGCAGACAATGCTCCCTGATGTTGATCTAGATCAAATAGCAGTCGACCGAAGCTCTGTGCAATAGCAGCATTGGAGGAGTAAGTCAAATGGGCCTGCCCTAAGGTTTTTCGCGCTTCGTTATTCAGACCTAATTCAATTTCCAAGTTGCCGAGCTGCAATGCTACAGTTTGGCCCAGTGCGCTTTGCCCAACCTGATTTATGATCAGGCTGTTAGCTGTGCGCAAGTTGTCTAAGGCGTCTTCCTTATTGCCCAATTCGAGATTGTTGGAAGCCAATGCGGCGAATATTTGAGGCGAATCTTCGTTACTATTTGCTGCAGCTTGGAGCGATTTGATCGCCAGCTTGGTTTCGCCTTTATTCTGTTGATGGTCGGCCAGAGCTAACCAAGTTTCGATTGTGGCAGGAGAAAGCTCCGTTGCCTTGACCAGATAAGTTTCGCCCTCTGCATTTTGCTCAGCCAATAATGATCTTCCCAGCAGGGTAAAGAGCTCAGCATTGTTCTTGTGTTCTTCTATCAAAGTTTGGCAAATTTCTGCGCTTCGTTGAACCCGCCCGCTCAAGAAAGCAGTGTTCGCTAGAGCAAATTGGTCAGCGAAAGCCGCTTCTTCCTGCCCATCAACAATAGCCTCCCATTCTATGAAGGCTTCATCAAAAGAACCCATTGCTAGCAGTGCTGATGCGAGAAAGCGGCGGTATTCTCGGCCCTCAGGATCAAGGGCGACAGCTAAATGTGCAGATTGAAGAGCACTTTCATCGTCACCAATAGCTTGTTCACTAAGACTTAGAAGATGTGCACTATGCGCATCTTCGGGATTGCTATCTGCAGCCAAAGTCGCTGCCTGCAACGCCAGGACTGCCATATCCAAATCCAACAATTGGGGGACAATTTCATGGAAAATTTCAATTCGTTTCAGGCCACTTACAGATTGATCGTTTTTTGCAAAATCGAATGCTGCCTGTGCAAATGATTGGGCTTCGTCCAAATCGCCATTTTTGTACGCCACGCGAGAGGCTGCAATCAGAGATTTTGGATGCTGGGAGATTTCTTGGCTAGCAAGTTTTCCATCTACTCGAGCTTCTCCTATTTGTTTGGCTGATAACTCCGCGCTCAAATCTGAATTCTCAGGATCGAGCAAGCTTGCTTGTTCCAATGCCGCCATTTCGGTAACATGATCGTCATTGTGAGAGGCTGATTCGGCCAGGCTTGCTGCAAGGCTGGCTTGCAGTCTTTGGCTGCTTTCCCAGGCTTCGCTTAACAAGGGGAGGGCGACATCATGTTGGCCGCTGATTTGATGGATTTCGGACTGCTGAAGCAGGCTGGTTAGTTGGGTTATGTCTTCAGATCCGTCACGAGCCTGTGGGACGCTTTCCAGTAAATCTTTCGCTAAAATGGAGGCGAGAGTGGGGCGATACTGCGAAATTTCACGAAGAAGAAGCAATTTGTGGCCGAACGTAAATTGAGCGCTTGCTTTTTTCACTACTGCATGCTGAGCCTGCGATGTGAGGGGATTACCAAGCAGAGCGTGATATCCTAATTGGCGAACCTTGACATCATTCGTGTCAGCCAGCAGCTCAGTCAATAAGACTTCTGGCTCTGGTAATAAAGCAAAAAGGCAGACAAGGCTCAAGCGCCAAAAACTTAAGGGCGTGAAGCTAATATCTTGTAGTAGCTCCCAAGAGTCCTTCAAGCGCAATCGCTCACGGAGGGCGAGTGCCAGATAAGTGGCTTGTTCCAGGCTTGCCTCAGGATTCTGGTTTTCACCGCCAGACGCGACCAAATCTTCGTAGACAGTGGCCGCTTTGTAGCGCAGCTTCTCTGGAACTGCCTTTAGTGGAGATTCACGCAGGGAAGAGAAGATCTCTTGCTGGCTTATGGCAGTGAGCCCTAAGTAAGCAGGAGAGAAATTGGCAGAATTACCCTGACCGTTGTCTAGAGCTTCTTGACCAAATTCGCTATTCTGTAAATATTGCCATACAGAAGGTTGACTGCGAAGTGCTGCAAAAACAGCAGGCCATTCGGCTTGCTCGAGTTGGGCCTTTAGTTGGGCGATGAAAGTGCTCATGGTCTTTAATTGCTAAAGCTAAGCTAAACCGGCCAATTTACCTGGAGCACGATCCAATAGCCAGCTGCCATCATCCCTAAACCAATGGTGGTGAGGAATATGCCGACGCCTGCAGCGGTGCGCACCATTTGTGAGAGCGCGGTCATGAGGGTGGAGGCGTTGCCGACCAATCCGGCCATATCTTCGGCGATCCCTTTGCGAGCTAGTTTGGCCGTATGAGCACTTAGTGCACTGACGTCGCGGCTCATTGCTCTGGAAATCAGGACGAAAATTCCCATTACCAGGCATATCAGTCCAATGAAAAACAGGATTGCAGCCATTAACAAAAGTGTTTCTGATAAGCTGATTGCGTACATATTTTTCTCCTAATGTTTATGTGTATGGCCCTTATGGTGCAAGAAATGTGCCTAAGTTGGAATAAAGACCTCGTGCTATGCTTTCAGCTTATGTGGGATTGACGAATGGCGGTCTTCAAGCTAAAATCCGTGGGCGTCTTTGGCCAATCTCCCCGAGGGGAGACTTTTTTTGCCAGTAATGTGGCAGAATCTGTGCCAAGCAAGTAAGAGTGCATTTGGGGCAAAGACGAAAATTCAGTCGGGGCGAAGGTAACCTGAAAAATGGTGAGAGGCGCCCCCAAGGATGTGAAACAGATGGACCAGATAGTATTAGAGGCTTCAAAACGCTCCCGAATTGGGAAAAAGGTGGCTCCCCTAAGACGGGAAGGTAAGCTTCCAGCCATTCTCTATGGCAAATCGATTGAAAAACCAATTCCAGTAACTCTTAACGGCGCGGAAACAGAAAAAGTCCTACGAACGGCGTCTTCCTCCAGCTTGATTGTTGTTAATATCGAAGGTGAGGAACACACGACGCTAGTGAGAGATTTTCAAGTTGATTACGTGCGTGGTACGCTGCAGCATGTAGATTTTCTCGTCGTATCCCTCACCGAAAAGGTGCGGGCAAGCGTTGCTGTCGTTGTTGAAGGAGTAGCGCCGATTATTGAGGAAGAGGGTGGTTTATTGGTTAGTGGTACCGAACAGGTCGAGGTGGAAAGCCTACCTCAAAATCTGCCCGAACGTTTCTTGGTGGATGTTTCAGTGCTTGAAAGTTTTGGGTCTTCCCTGCATGTGCGCGATCTTGCGGTGCCTGAAGATGTAACTATATTGACGGACCTTGATGAACTCTTGGTTGTAGCTACCGCTCCTGCACTTGAGGAAGTTGAAGAAGAAGTGCTGGATGAAGAGCTTGAAGAGGGTGAAGAAGGCGCTGAAGGTGAAGAAGGCGAGGCTGGTGGAGAATCCCCGGCTGCTGAAAGCTCGGACGAGGAGAGCAAGGAATAAGCATCAATCAGATAATAAAAAGGCCCGCCATTTTGGCGGGCTTTTTCATTTAGCTTGGATTACGACAGTCCGAGTGCCTGCATTAAACTCACAGTGATTCGGGCGCTAACCCCCCAAAGCAATTCATTGTCAAAGTATTTGAAATAGTAAACGGGGTGGGTTCCGTTACCAGAGCTTCCGGGTATATCGTGGTCGCGCAGCTCGTAGTTTTCCGGCTTTGCCAACCATTCGAGGGGAATGGTGAATATTCGCTTAACCTCTGATGGGGCCGGCTTGAGGTCTAAGGGCCAGCCAATAACTCCAACAATGGGGGTGACCTGATAGTTCGAAATTGTGACCATATCTTCCAGACTACCAAGAATTCGCACACTATCTCGCTCGAGAGCGATTTCTTCCTGAGCTTCTCGCAATGCAGTCTCTTCAGGGTTGGCATCCCGATCTTCCATGCGGCCACCGGGAAAAGCCACCTGCCCGCTGTGGTGATCTCCCTCAGCTGAGGAGCGGCGAATATATAGAATTTCCCAACTATTATTGTTCCTTAATAATGGAATAAGAACTGCAGCCGGGCGAGGTTGGCCGGAAACTAAAATTTCGCTGTTTGGGTCGATATACGGATCATTAGTGCTTGCAGCAAGACGTTTTTCGATGTCCGAATCGCTCATCTCGTTAACTAGTTTCATTTTGCTAATCAATTTGGGTCGGCAAGACTACACTAGCGCAATAATGGCATTCAGCTGCTTTTGCTCCACCTGCATTGACTTGCTCCAGGCTCATTGAGGCTCCGCAATAGGGGCATTTCTCTGGAAGTACGAGGCGATGTGTTTGGTCTGCTGTTTCGGGAGTAGGCAAGGCGAGGCCATCCAATTGTTTGCTGAGCCAGATGAGTAGTTCATCAGCCTCTTTTTGAAAGCCGCCTTCCTGCAATGAAGATTCTAATCTTCGGCCTTCTTGATTTAGTGAGGCCCAATTTTCATCCGTGGCGATTATTTCCAAGCCATCATAGCCGTATTCCAAAGCAGATTTAACGTCAGCAGCCAAAATATAAGCGTAGGCAGCTTGTAGAAAAAGCATGCTTGCCGGTTGAAGTATCCCGCGGTCCTGGGCTCTGGCAGCCAAGGATAAAAAGATGCTTGCCGCATTGACATGCTCGCCTTTGCTCATTAGATGATTCGCTCTGCGAAGTTCTTTTTGCAAACGAGGATTTAGCGGCCTACCCTGCGCATTGCCGCGTCTAGGTAAACGTGGGCCTCGTCCAAATGGGCGTCTAGGCCCTCTTCGTCGACCCCTTCCTTTTCCTCTTCCTCTGCCCATGCGTCTCATAACTTCCCTCTCTCCTGATCGACAGCATCTGCGCTTAAGCGACGCGCAAATACCAAATATCCTGTGTGCCCAGTCATAGTATCAGCAGGACGCAAGCGCCGAGCATTGGCGTTGTAATATCTGTGCAAAATCTCGGAGACCTCTATGAAACTGAAGTGCTCCTTTTTTAGCGCGCTAATGAGGATGCTTACCTGATTTGTGGTGGGGAGGATTGCACCAAAAAACCCTCCAGCTTGGAGAGCTTCCCTTGCTTGGGTAAGGTAGTCTTGCGGATTTGGTAAGTCGAAATAAAGGGCTTGGACGCCACGCTCATCGAAACCCTCGGCAATATCGCGAACTGTGAAAGTCACGCGATCCGCTAAGCCTAGGCCTTCGACATTCGAATGTGCCAATGTCTGAGTTTCCGGGCGTTTTTCATAGCTATACACGTGACCTTCGGGGCCCACAGCGTAGGCCAGGGCGACAGTGAGAGCGCCCGATCCTGTGCCCGCTTCCAATACTTTTTGCCCTGGCCCGATGCCCATGCTAATTAAAATGTATCCAATGTCCTTGGGGTATAGAATCTGTGTATTGCGTCTAAGGCCGCGAATAAGATCATCAAGGGCGGGTTGGAGAAGAGTAAATGATTTGCCCAAGTGACTTTTTACACGCATTCCCCATTTTAGACCTATTAGATCGTCATGTTGCAGGATGCCGTGTGTACTTTGCACGCGTTCGCCAGATTTTAGCCGCACAGTGATCGGTTTTCCACGCGCACCCAGCAATTGAGCGAGATCACCATCTTTTGATATTTCTCCGCTGCCCATAGCGTTAATTCGTTTGCATCAGGCTTAGCCAATAGCCGAGGTTAAGAATGAGCCAGCTTCCCAAGCTGGCCAGGCCTAAATTTAAGGGGCCCAGACTTAAAAAATGCCAGCCTAACTGTTGTGCTATCCAATGGCCGCCCCAAAATCCTATCCAGGCCAGCGCAAAATAGAGCAGCAGGCGCATTCCGCTCCCTCCGCGCCAAAGGTGGAAAAGTGTTGCGAAAACTGACGCCACAATTGCGCCAAGAATTATGGAAGGTAAAGTCATGCTTTGGCTTTATCAAGCGAAGGCATGCTCTCCAATTCGGTTGGGCGAGTGTCAGAAATTAATCCACTGCCCAGCACTTCTTCGTCTGAGTAAATTACGGCAGCCTGTCCGGGGGTCACGCCTGGTTGAGGGTCATCAAAGCGGATATGAGTTCGGCCGTCTGGCAATAGGCTTACGCGCGAATTGGCTTTCGCTGCTTTGTAGCGGATTTTTACTGCGGCATTAAAACTTTTTTGCAGAGGGTGCCCATTAATCCAATTCATTTGCTTTACGTGGAATTCACAATCACCTAGTTCTTCTCTACTGCCAATGATCAAAGAATTGCTAGACTGATCTTTTCGAATTACGTAGAGCGGCTGAGATGAACTCAGGCCAAGCCCTTTGCGCTGCCCAATTGTGTAGTTTACTAATCCCTTGTGGCTACCGAGTTGATTTCCGTCAGCATTAATAATGGGGCCGGGTAGCGCGAGCTCAGGGGCATGCCGCCCAAGAAATTCGCGATAATCTTCTCCAGCTAAAAAGCATAAATCCTGACTTTCTTTGGATTGAGCCGCTGGAAGTCCTAGTTCCTGGGCAATCTGGCGCACTTGCGGCTTTGTGTACGCCCCAAGAGGGAATAGAGCGTGCCTTAATTGATGCTGCCCAAGCACACTGAGCACGTAGGATTGGTCTTTCTGCTTGTCCTCGGCCTCGAATAGGCGCACTGGTTGACCCTCTGAGTGTTCCACGCGCGCGTAGTGGCCGGTAGCCATATATTCGGCCCCCAAGGCTAATGCGCGTTCCAATAAAAATTCCCAGCGGATGTGGCGATTGCAGGCCAAGCAGGGATTTGGGGTAACTCCAGATTTGTAGCCATCGAGAAAATACTCCACCACTGTGTTGCGAAAGCTTTCTTGGGCGTTGACCGCATAAAAAGGAATGCCCAATTGGCCTGCCACTGTGCGAGCTATTCCCATCGATTCGGGTGTGCAGCAACGGTTTTGAGCCTCACGACCAGGTTCGCTCCATAGGCGCATCATCATACCTATGACCTCATATCCTTCCTGTTGGAGGAGGGCGACCGCTACCGAGCTGTCCACGCCGCCGCTCATAGCGACAACGACTTTGGGGCTCAACTTAGGCTGTCTCCAGGGCGCGTGTCCGCTCCACAATCTCTGGAAGCGCGTCTAAAAATGCATCGATATCTTCACTTTGAGAATGAACACCAACCGTCACTCGCAAGGAGCCTAAAGCCCAATCGCGTTCCAAGCCCATAGCCGTTAATATCTCCGAAGGTTCGGGGTCTCCCGTTTTACAGGCAGAACCTGAAGAGCAGGCGAAGCCGGCGCTATCCAAAAGCATTAGAAGGGCGTTGCCATCTACACCCCTGAATACAAAGCTAGCGTGATTCGGTAATCGTTCGCTAGGGTGGCCGCTAAGTTTTACGTCAGGGATTGTTGCCAGCACTTTAGTGATAATCTGATCGCGTAGCTCCTGCAACTGTGCAGCGCGTTTTTCAATGTCAGATTGGACGATTTCATAGGCAAGGGCCATTGCCGCAATATAGGCGGTGTTTTGCGTGCCAGCACGCAAACCGTGTTCGTGACTCCCCCCTGTTTGAATGGGAACTATATCTGTTCCTTCACGTAGGTAAAGCACACCAGCACCTTTTGGACCGTAAAATTTGTGGGCTCCCAGGGAAAGCATGTCTGCTCCCAATTTTTGCATATCCATTGCCAAATAGGCGCCTGCCTGGACAGCATCGCTGTGAAGCGGAATGTTATGCTTTTTGCAGATTTCAGAGATCTCGCGCAGCGGGCTAATCGTGCCAACTTCGTTATTTGCAAGCACAATTGAGACTAGTGCTGTGTCTGATCTGATTCGTGAGGCAACATCAGCAGGTTGAACCTGACCAAATGCATCGACAGGAATGAGCTCAACTTCGAATTCGTGGATTTCGGCTAATTGCTCGGCTGTACGTGCTACCGCATCATGCTCTACTGAGCTGATCAGGATATGGTTAGCGCCTCGGTTTTTTCTGGCGGCAAAGGCTACCCCGCGTAGAGCCAGATTGTCACTTTCAGTGCCCCCTGATGTAAAAATAATTTCTTCTGGGAGGATATTGAGTTGCTTGGCAAAGCGTTGTCTAGCATTTTCCAATGCGGCTTCAGCGCTCTGACCAAGGCTGTGCACAGAGACTGGATTGCCGAAATCTTCGTGAAAAAAGGGCTGCATTGCTTCCAAAACGCGCGGATCCATAGGGGTAGTAGCCCCGTGATCAAGGTAAACGGTTGATGATGAATTTGGCATTTTCCGATTATACCTAGCGTTTGTATGCATTCAATCTGGCAAATATGCGTGCATATGCTTTTCCTGTTATAATCGGTTTGTACTAAAAATCACTTTTATTCGTCTTACAAGGTAATAATGGCTAAGGAAATTATTTTTGGCACGGATGGATGGCGGGGGAGAATAGCAGAAGATTATACGTTTGAAAATGTACGCCGCGTAACTCAAGGCTTTTCAACATACTTAAAGAGCATTAAGAAATCAGAAATGGGCGTAGTCGTGGGCTATGACATGCGTTTTCACTCTGAAAATTTTGCTGCTTCGGTAG
>Ga0315336_1007256_pt1 | contig 10768 bp, 8 predicted proteins | sample ASW5metaG_FD_204512 | JGI IMG/M metagenome (GOLD analysis project Ga0315336, IMG submission 204512) | Ammonia-oxidizing marine archaeal communities from Monterey Bay, California, United States - ASW #5 | ecosystem: Environmental > Aquatic > Marine > Intertidal zone | place: USA: California... | reverse complement strand
AAGGTGCGGTAGTAGAACCCAACTGGCAGGAACCGGCCGAACCTGTCCATGATCGCGTCGCGGTCGCGCTCGAGCGAGCCGTTGACGTTTTGCGCGCTGGCCCGCAGCCCTTCGCTGATCGGCGTGCGCTCGGCAGGAGCATTGGGTTCAGCCGGCAGTTGGACCAGCGCGTTGGCATCGGCGCCGGTCATCGACAGGATGCCGCGCGGACGGTGATATTTGAACGAGCGCGACAGCACCCATTGGCCGGAGCCGGCAAGGGCGCTGGCGATGCTGTCGCCTTCATAGCCTTCGAAAGGCTTGCCCTCGAAGGTGAAGCGGACGGGGCGGCTCCGATCAATGCGGCTTCCGAAAGGGGCGGGCAACCGGTTCATATGCCGTCCCGCTGCTCGGATGCGTCGAAGGTGCGGATGATCTCGTTGCTGACGAGATCGCGCTCGGCCAGGAAGAAATAATTGCTCGGCACGTGCCGCCACCACTCGACCACGATGCCTTTGCGGTTTTCGGCGCGGAACAGATGGCGCGACCATTCGGCGTCGCCCGCCGCAGTCGGATCGAGCTTCTCGCGCACCGGGCCGAAGGATTGGAACTCGTCGATGTTGCGTGGGCCGTTCATGGGGCAGGTGAGCAGTTTCATGTCTAATGACTCGCCGCGGTCGCGCCCATTTCATTGAGCAGGCGGAAGGTCTCGAACCGCTCCAATGCAAATGGTTTCAGGATATCGGGAACGCGGCCGTCGGCGATCGTCTGCGCCATGCGCTTGCCCGCGACGGGCGTCGCCTTGAAGCCCCAGGTGCCCCAGCCGCAGTCGAGCCAAAGATTGGCGAGCGAGCTCGCGCCCATGATCGGGCTGTAGTCCGGCGTCATGTCGGTAATGCCGGCCCATTGCCTCAGCAGCCGCACGCCTTGCAGGAAAGGAAAGAGATGGACGGCGCCTTCGGCCAGATGCTCCTTCATGTCGAGCGTCGAACGGGTCGAATAGAGCTGGTAGGGATCGGAGCCGCCGCCGATGACGACCTCGCCGCGCGAGGACTGCACGAGATAGGTGTGCAGCGACACCGACGAGACCAGCGTGTCGAGCCAGGGTTTCAGGGGCTGGGTCACCATCGCCTGCAGCGGATAGCAGCGGATCGGAAGCTCGACGCCGGCCATGAGTGCTACGTCGTAGTTCATACCGCCGGTGGCGATCAGCACTTGGCCGCAGGCGACGCGGCCCCGGTTCGTCTTGACGGTCTGGACCCGGTCGCCGACAAGCTCGAAGCCTTGCACCTCGGTGCGCTGGTGGATCTCGACGCCGCGCCGCGAAGCCTGGGCGGCGTAGCCCCAGGCGACGGCGTCGTGGCGCGCCGTTCCGCCGTCGGCATGCCAGAGGCCGCCGAGGATTTCGAGCGGACCGCCATAGTCCATATTCAGCAGCGGGCAGAGCTCCTCGACGCCCTTCTGGTCGACGACCTCGGTGCGCGTGCCCATATGCTTGCCCATCTCGGCGCGCATGTGGAAACTTCGCATCGTCGCTTCGTTATGCGCCAGCGTGAGCTGGCCGCGCTGGGAGAACATGACGTTGAAGTCGAGCTCTTGCGACAGGCGCTCGAACAGCTCGACGCCTTCCTTGTAGAAGGCGATGCCTTCCGGCGTGATGTAGTTGGAGCGGATGGTGGTGGTGTTGCGCGCCGTGTTGCCGCCGGCGAGATAGCCTTTCTCCAACACCGCCACGCTGCTTATGCCGTGATACTTTGCAAGATGATGCGCGCAGGACAGTCCATGTCCGCCGCCACCGATGATGACGATGTCATAGGCCGGCTTCAGTTCGGGCGTTGCGGGGATGTCGCCGCTGACCGGATAGTCCCGGCTGAGACCGTATTTCAGAAGCCTGAGGGGCATTGCGCGCTCAGCTCGAAGTCTTGGGAGGATCGTAGAGCAGCGCCGACAGATCGGAGAAGCGGCTGTCGCGGTCGTCGAGCGAAAGGATAGCGTCGCGGATCGCCGCCGCGCGGTCGGCTCCGAGCACGGGTGCTGCGAACTCCATGTACTTGGCCTCGACGTCCTGCGCCGACATCGGCGCTTCCGGTCCGCCACGCGCGTGAACGTCGCCCGATGCCAGCCCACGTCCGTCGGTCGTCGTGATGACGACATCGGCCCAGCGGCCGGCGGGGAAGCGGGCGCTGTGGCGCTCGCTCTCGGTCACCGTGATGCGGGTGAGCATGTCGGCGACCGCGGCGTCGGCGAGCCCGGCGCCGGAGATATGCTCGAGTCCGATCCGCCTATGGATGATGAAGGTGGCGACGGCGAAGCGCAGGCTGTATTGCGCCTTCGAGGTTGTGTCTGGCATGCCGTCGAACAGCGTGGCGGCATAGTGGAAACTGTTGACCTGGACATGGGCGATGTCGGACGGAGCAAGGTTGTGCGTTAGGCAAAGTCCACGCACCGCATCGATCGCCGCATGCGCCCAGCGGCAGATCGGGTAGGGCTTCACGTATTGATGCAATGATTGCCAGAAGACGCCGATGTCCTGCCAATATGCCGCGACGTCAGGCGCCTCCACCGTGATCGCCGGCGCACCGGTGAAGCCGCGTTCGGCGAGCACCGCCGCCGAAAGTCCGATGAGCGCGCCGGGGCCGGAGCCGTCATGCAGCATCGTTGGCGTGGCGATCTCGCGCATCATCTGGCTGCGCGGGCCGTGATACTCGGCAATGCCGAGCGCCTCGCGCAGTTGCGCTTCGTCGAGCCGCCGCAGCCGTGCCGCAACCGCCGCCACGCCCAAGGCGTTCCAGGCACCCGAGGTGTGATAGTCGCTCACCGTCGCGTGCAAGGCGATGCCGGCCCGGCCGGCGACTTCGTAGCCGATCACCAGGGCTGCCAGCGCCTCCGGCCCTGTCAGGTCGGGCCGCGCTTCGGCGAGCGCGGCAAGCGCCGGCACGACAGCGACGCCGATATGGCCCTTGGTCGGGCTGTAGCCGTCATGGCCGTCGAGATTGTCGGTCTGGGTGGCGACCGCGTAGGCGGCGCCGGCGATGCTGGCGCGGCGCCCGTCGAACAGCATGGGAGCCGAGTATCGCGGGTCGTTTGAACCGTAGAGCAGGACCGCGGCATCGCGCGCGATCCGGCCTGCTTCCATAGGTCCGGCGGCAATCGCAATGCCAAGTGTGTCGAGCAGGAGGTAGCGTGCCTGTTCCAGAACCGGTTGAGGGAAGACGGAGGCGGGACGCCGCAGCACGAAATCGGCAAGCCGCGTGAACGTATCGGAACTGACGGCAGGCCCCTCACGCCGGTATGACGGCACAGCCACGCGCTTATCTCCCCAGTCTCTTCACAACATCAATAAATTGGGTTCATCGTGCGGGCACGCGATTAGTTTGGCGGCTTTGACCAAAAATACTGATGTCATGTCGCCCGTCTGAGATTGAAGGGCCGGGTGGCCATGCGATAGCTATGGCAAATATCCAGCAGGAGACTCGGATGAAGCCGCCGCCCCCCTTAAACTATATTCGCTCGTTCGAGAGCTCGGCCCGCCATTTGAGCTTCACCACGGCGGCCAAGGAACTGGGCTACACGCAGGCTGCGGTCAGCACGCATGTGCGCGCGCTCGAACATTATATCGGCCGGCAGCTGTTCATCCGCTATCCGCGCAGCCTCAAGCTGACCGAGATGGGGGAGGCGTTCCTGCCGACGCTGCGCCAAGCGCTCGACCAGATCGACCAGGCGACCGAGGCAATCGTCGCTTCGTCGCGCAACCGCACGGTGGTCGTTTCCTGTCCGATGAGCCTGGCGGAAAACTGGCTGGCCGGCTGCATGGCGGCGTTCCGCAAGAAGCATCCCGAAATTGAGATCGTGCTGCACGGCACGATCTGGGAAGACTTGAGCGAGCAGATCGCCGATATCACCATCTCGACGCGGCGCTTCGATGACAGGCCGCCTTCGGCGACCCCGCTCTGGAACGACGAACTGGTCCTGCTCTGCGCTCCCGCCCTGCTCGAGGGTGAGGATGCGCTGAAGACGCCGCAGGACATGCTCAAGGTGGACTGGATATTCGTGCATGGCCGCCAGGAATACTGGCAGGTGGTGACAGAAGCGCTCGGCGTCGACCTCGAGGACCACGACAAAGGCCTGTCGACCAACGCCTCCAACATCGCCCTCGAACTCGCCGCGATGGGGGCAGGCCTCGTCGCCACGCAGCGTTCGCTCGCGCATGCCTATATGCGCCGCGGGCTGCTCGTCGAGCCGTTTCCCGTCCGGCCGCCGAGCCCCTGGAATTACTATCTGACCGAGAGCCAGCTTTCGAAGGGCAACATCGCGCGCACGGTCAAGGAATGGATTCTTTCCAGAGCCAGGGAAGACGCCGCCTGAGCGCGGTGGAACTATTGGATACAAAAATTTGATGGGGCAATGGCATTGTTTTTTTAGGTCTTTGAAGCCGGATTTCTGCGGTTCATGAGGGGTCAAGCCCTTCCGGGATTTTTGCATCGCCCCTAACATGCGCAGCCGCAAGGGGAATGTAACGGGCGGAAAAGCCCTGAACCGGAGAACAACGATGACAATGTTCAAGAGCAACGGTGACCGCGTCCCGGCGGTCATCGAGAGCTACGCAACCGAAGTCCAAGGCGGCCGGATGGACCGGCGCGAATTCCTGGCCATGGCGAGCGTGATGGGCGCTTCCACGGCGCTCGCCTACTCGATGGCGGGGATCGAGCCGGCCAAGGCCGCCGCGATCGTGCCCGGCAAGAAAGGCGGCATCCTGAAGATGCAGATGATCATCAAGGACATGAAGGATCCGCGCGCCTGGGACTGGTCGGAAATCGCCAATGTCATGCGCCAATGCAACGACTACATGATCCGCTACACCACCGACTTCACCTTCGAGGGTCATCTGGTCGAGAGCTGGGAGGTAAGCGACGACGCCACCGAATACACGCTGCATCTGCGCAAGGGTGTGAAGTGGTCGAACGGTGACGACTTCAACGCCGACGACATCGTCTACAACATCGAACGGTGGTGCGATAAGGCGGCCGAGGGCAATTCGATGGCCGGCCGCATGAGCTCCCTGATCGATCCCGCCACTAAAAAGGCCGCCGCCGGCGCTATCACCAAAGTCGACGACCACACGGTCAAGCTGAAATGCCGGCAGTCGGACGTCACCATCATCCCGGGCTTTTCCGACTATCCGGCGGTCATCGTCCATCGTGACTTCGACAAGAACGGCGCCAACATGCTGAAGACGCCAGGCACGGGTCCCTACGAGCTGATCTCGTACAAGGTTGGCGAGTCGGCCTCTGTCCGTCGGCGCAAGGACTTCACCTGGTTCGGTGGCGAGACCTATCTCGATGGCGTCGACTGGGTCGACTATGGATCGGACGCGTCGAACCCCGCAATCGGCAGCGCCTTCGAGGCGGGCGAGATCGACTGCAACTACCAGACGGTCGGCGGCACCGTGGACCTCTATGACAGCATGGGCCTGGTCAAGGAGCAGGTCGTCACCGCCGGCACTATCGTGCTGCGCACCAACGTGACCAACAAGCCTTACGACGACAAGCGGGTGCGCAACGCTATCCAGCTCGCGGTCGACAACGAGACGGTGCTGAAGCTCGGCTATAGCGGTCTCGGTCAGGTCGCCGAAAACCACCATGTCTGCCCGATCCATCCGGAATATTACGCGCTGCCGAGAGTTCGGCGCGACCTGGCCAAAGCAAAGGCGCTGATGGCCGAGGCCGGCCAGACGGATCACGAGTTCGAGCTCATCTCCTACGACGCCGACTATGTGAAGGATCCGGCCGACGTCGTCGCCGCGCAGATGCGCGACGCCGGGTTCAAGGTCAAGCGCACCATCATCCCGGGCTCGTCGTTCTGGAACGACTGGACGAAATATCCGTGGTCGACCACCGACTGGGGCATGCGGCCGCTGGGCGTGCAGGTGCTGGCGATCGCCTATCGCAGCGGCGAGGCGTGGAACGAGTCGGGCTACGCCAATCCGGACTTCGACAAGAAGCTCAACGAGGCGATGGCCATCGCCGACCCAGCCAAGCGCAAGGAGTTGATGAAGGACGTCGAGTTCATCCTGCAGGATTCCGGCATCCTCGTCCAGGCGTTCTGGCGTTCGCTCTACCGCCACCATGCCACCTATGTGAAGAACCTCGGCATGCATCAGACATTCGAGCTGCAGTTGGACAAGGTCTGGCTGGACAAGGCTTAGGCCAGAGCGGATCACAGCAATAATTCTGGGGCGTGCGTCGCGCCCCAGAATTCACCGGCGACTGCGACCGATCTGTCAGCTAAATCAAACGCCGGGCTCTCAGCGAGAGCGCGAGAAAAGTCGCCGAACAAGAACAAAGGGAAGAAACCCGAATATGCGTACTCATGCACAAGCGGTTGTCATTGGCGGTGGTCTGATCGGCTGCTCGATCCTTTATCACCTCGCCAAGTTCGGATGGGCGGATGTCGTCCTCCTCGAGCGCAGCGAACTGACCTCAGGCTCCACCTGGCACGCCGCGGCCAACATCCACGGCCTGCATGATTCCACCAACATCAGCCGCCTGCAGCATTATACGATGGCGCTCTACAAGGAGCTGGAAGCGGAGACCGGCCAGGGCTGCGGCATCTTCCAGCCGGGCTCGCTCTATCTCGCCCAGACGGAGGCGCGCGAGCACCAGCTGAGGCTCCAGGAAGCCAAGGCGCGACGCTACAAGATGAATTTCTACGAGGTCGGACGCGACCAGGCCGAGCGGCTGCATCCGCTGGTCGATTTCGACGGCATTCGCTGCATCATGTATGAGCCGGAGGGCGGCAACGTCGACCCGTCAGGCGTGACGGCCGCCTATGCTGCGGGCGCCCGCCAGCGCGGCGCCGAGATCCATCGCTTCACGCCGGTCACGGCGACCGAGGCGCAGGCAGACGGCAGCTGGATCGTACGCACACCAAAGGGCGACATCCGCACGCAATGGGTGGTCAACGCCGCCGGCCTCTGGGGCAGGGAGGTCGCCGCCATGGCGGGGTTGCAATTGCCGCTGATCCCGACAGAGCACCAGTATTTCGTCACCGAGACAATTCCCGAGATCGCGTCCATGGGGCGCCGCCTGCCTTCGGTCGCCGATCGCGACGGGGAATATTACTTGCGCCAGGAAGGCCTCGGGCTGCTCATCGGCGCCTACGAGCGCAACATGAAATTCTGGGCCGAGGAAGGCACGCCACTGGACTTCGGCCATGAGCTGTTTCCCGACGATCTCGACCGCATCGAAGAGAACATGATGCGCGCCGTTCAACGCGTTCCCGCGGCGGCGACGGCCGGCGTCAAGAAGGTGATCAACGGCCCTATGATCTGGTCGCCTGACAGCGCCGTACTGTTCGGGCCGGCGCCGGAGCTCAGCAACTATTTCTGCTGCAACGGCATCATCCCGGGCTTCTCGCAGTCGGGCGGCATGGGCAAGCTCGCGGCCGAATGGATGATCGAGGGCGAGCCGACGCTCGACATGTTCGGCTGGGACATGGCGCGCTTTGGCCATTGGGCCGGCAAGGCCTTCACCAAGGCCCGCGTGCAGGATCAGTACAGCCACCGTTTCAAGATCCATTTCCCGAATGAGGAGCGCGCCGCCGGCCGCCCTGTGCGGACCCGGCCCGTCTACGAAATGCAGAAGGAAATGGGCGCCGTGTTCGGCCTCAATTTCGGCTGGGAGCACCCGCTGTGGTTCGCCGCCGAGGGCGAGCCGCGCGAGGAGACGGTCGGCTTCACGCGCCAGAACTGGTGGGGACCGGTCGGCCGCGAAGCCCGCATGCTGCGCGAACATGCCGGCATCATCGACATCTCAAATTTCGCCAAATACGAGGTGAAAGGGCCGGATGCGGAGGCTTGGCTGAATGCGGTGTTCGCCAACCGCATGCCCACCAAGGCCGGCAACTCTTGCCTCACGCCCATGATCGGCAAGCGCGGCGGCATCGCCGGCGATTTCACCGTGACCAGGCTGTCGGATGACGAGTTCATGGTGATCGGCTCCGGCATGGCCGAGCGTTTCCATCAGCGCTTCTTCAAATCGGTGCCGCTGCCGGCCGGCACGACCTTCCGCTCGCGCACCGAGGAGCTTGGCGGCTTCAACGTCGCCGGGCCGAAATCGCGCGAATTGCTGCAACGGCTGACCAATGACGACCTCTCGAACGAGGCCTTCCCGTTCATGCGTTCGCGCCAGATCACGGTCGCCGGTGTCGACGTGGTGGCGCTCAGGGTCTCGTTCACCGGCGATCTCGGTTGGGAACTGCACTGCAAGGCCACCAACCAGGTCGAGCTCTATCGCGCGCTGCTCAAGGCCGGCGCGGAGGTCGGCGCCGGACCGGTCGGCTCGCGGGCGCTGATGTCGCTTCGCGTCGAAAAAGGCTACGGGAGCTGGAGCCGCGAATATTCGCCGGAATACTGGCCGCAGGAAGTCAAGCTCGACCGGCTGATCAAGTCGGACAAGCAATTCCTCAACCGCGATGCCTATCTTGCCGTCGCCGAGAAGCCGGCGCGGGATGAACTGATCATGCTCTCAGTCTCGACCAAGGACGCCGACGCCACCGGCGGCGAGCCGATCTTCCTGCCGGACGGCACGCCGATCGGCCAGGTGTCGTCGGGCGCCTACGGCTATTTCGTCGAGCAGTCGCTGGCGATGGGCTACGTCAAGGCCGGAACCGCCAAGGCCGGCGACAAGGTGACTGTCGCCATTCTGGGCAGGCCGCACGACGCTGTGCTGCTCGCGCATCCGCCCTTCGATCCGGAAGGCAGGCGGCTGCGGTCGTAAGCCGCGAACGTCCGGCGACTGGGAGCGCACGACCTCGAAAAGGACTTCAAACAACTAAAACAAAGGGGAATCGCATGATCAAACGGCATTTGCTGGGCACGATTGTCGCCCTGGTGCTGACGACTGCCGCGCAGGCGGCCGACCTCAAGGTCGTCAACGACGACGCGTGGTTCGCCGAAGGTCCGATCTGGTATCAGGACAAGCTTTTCTACGTTGAATACGGCCGCGGCACGGTGACTGTCTGGGACGGCAAGAAGAACGACATCTTCTGGAAGATGGATGGCTGCGGCCCGTCGGCCGTGCTGCCGAGGACCACCGGCGAGTTCCTCGTCACCTGCTACGACAACAACACGATCGGCCGCATCTCGGTCGAGGGCAAGACACTGCCGCCCTATGACAAGGATACGGACGGCAAGCCGTTCAGCGGCCCGAACGATTTCGCGCCGGACAAGGATGGCGGCGTTTACTTCACCGGCTCGGGCAAGGGCGGCCCGCTGATCGACGCCTCGGCCTATTACATCGGCAAGGATGGCAGCGTGAAGAAGGTCGCCGGCGATCTGCACAATGCCAACGGCCTCGTTATGTCGAATGACGGCAAGATCCTCTATCTGGTCGAAACCGAGGACAACCGGATCATCGAATTCGACGTCGCGTCCGACCACAGCTTAAGCAATCGCCGCGTCTTCCTGCGGCTCGACGATCTCTTCCCGAACCAGCCGCATATCTGGCCCGACGGGATCAAGATGGATAAGGAAGGCGAGATGTATATTGGCCAGAGCCCGCGCTCGCTCGATGCCCCTGGCAAGATCATCGTTGTCGACAAGGACGCCAAGCTCTTGCGCACACTTTCGGTGCCGTCGCCATCCATGCCGAATTTTGCCTTCGGGCCGGACGAGAAAGTGCTCTACGTGATGGCGCTCGACCAGATCGACGCAGCGCCCTGGCATGGCAAGGTCTATGAGGTTCCGAACAAGTAAGGGTTCGTTGGCGACCGGTCGGCGGGTTAGCCGCCGAACCGGTCCAGCCAGTGGTGTGCGAGATCGGAGCGGCGGCAGACCCAGATGTCGGGATTGGCCGCGATCTTGTCGAGAAAGCGCTCCAGCCCGATCATGCGACCGGGACGCGCCGCCAGCCGGCAATGCAGCGACACCGTCATCATGCGCGGGGTCGTTCGGCCTTCCTTCAAAAGCCAGTCTACGCCGTCGCTGACATATTCGAAGAACTGGCTGCCCGTCTCCAGGCCTGAGCCGCGGGAGAAACGGCTGTCGTTGTTGTCGAAGCTGTGCGGCACGACCAGATGCTTTCTGGCGCCGACATCGACGAAATAGGGCAGGTCGTCATTGTAGTCGTCGCAGTCGAACAGGAAGCCGCCATGCTCGACCACCAGCCTCCTGGTGTTGAGACTTGGCCGGCCGGTGTACCATCCCAGCGGGTCGATGCCGGTGACCTTGCGGACCGTATCCACAGTCATGGCGATATGCTTGCGCTCTTCCTCTTCGCTGAGCGGCGCGTAGTCGATCCAGCGCCAGCCATGGCAGACGATGTCGCTGCCGAGCACTGCCATCGCCTTGCCCGCGGCGGGATTGAGCTCAAGCGCGCGGCCGACAACGTAGAAGGTCGGGATGACGCCCTTGTCCTGGAACAGCGAGATCAGCCTCCAGACGCCGACGCGCGAACCATATTCGTAAAGCGATTCCATGTTGCGGTTGCGCAAGTCGGGTATGGCGGGCGCTATGGCAAGCTCGGACAGGATAGCCTCGGACACGCCGTCGCCTTCGCCGATCGAGTATTCCGCGCCTTCCTCGTAGTTGACGACGATGTTGAGCGCCAGCTTTGCGCCGCCGGGCCATTCAGCCGCCGGCGGCCGCTCGCCATAGCCGATGAAATCACGGGCGGGCAGATACGGCACGTGTGACGTCACGTCTTGAAATCTCCTCGGATGAAGCCCTTACCAGCATTGCCGGCCGCGCATGGCGGTGAGCGCGCGCAGCGCGCGGTCCATGACATCCGGC
>Ga0315336_1007255_pt1 | contig 10769 bp, 9 predicted proteins | sample ASW5metaG_FD_204512 | JGI IMG/M metagenome (GOLD analysis project Ga0315336, IMG submission 204512) | Ammonia-oxidizing marine archaeal communities from Monterey Bay, California, United States - ASW #5 | ecosystem: Environmental > Aquatic > Marine > Intertidal zone | place: USA: California... | reverse complement strand
GGTGCGAAACTTCTCCTTCTCCACGTCCCCCAGCACCATCTGCCGGTCCACCACACGGGAAATACAATGATACGCCGCACCCGCATCCCCAATAATCCGCCGCATCCTCATCCCAAACCCCTACCACCCCCTCTCATCCACGTCAACTATTAAGGGTCTGTCCCTTAAATTGGGAAATTGACTTTGGGTTGGGTTTTTTTGTGGCCGGATGATGTTAGGGTTCTGGGTTTCTGGGGATCTGCAGGAGCTTCTCCGCGTTCTCGCGGAGGATCAGACGCTTTGTCTCGTCCGGCACTTCCATCGCATCAATCCGCGCCCGCTGTGCCGGTGAGAAGTACAAGGGGGTATCCGTTCCGAACAAGATGCGTTCAGATCCGGCTTCGCCGATCGCCCACTCGATCAGGTTTGAATAGATGCTGCTGGCGCTGGAAGTGTCCGCGAATATGTTCTCGTGTCGCGAGGCCTGCACCGCCCGTACCTGGCTGTCCAGTGTATATGGCAAATCGCTGCAGCCGATGTGCGCGAGGATCAGATTCACGTTGGGAAATTCGTCGGCGAAGCCAACAAAATCCTCCGGTCGGCTGTTTGCTTCTCCGCTGTGGGTCAGTACAACCGCACCGAATTCGGCCGCAAACTCGAATATCTTCTTCCCGTGGTCGCGGATCGGGTAGCAATGCTCCTCCGGGTGGATTTTGATTCCCATACACTTTGGGTGCCCGAGGCGGTCCCGGGCCTGGTCGTAGCTCCCGGGAGATTGAGGATCGATGACTACCCATTGCAAAAGTCCGTCCGTTTCCTCCACCACGCGGGCTGCTTCTTCATTACCGGCGACGACGTCTGCGCTCCCGCGAGGCATCAATCCCAACAGTGGCGATACCACTGTCCATTCAATGTTTGCGGCTCGTGCCCGAGCCACCACAGTTTCCGAGTCTCCGGACATGCAATGGTTAAACAGCGGGTTCTCCTTACCCCGATCCATGACTCCGTAGTGGGCGTGAACGTCTATGGCTTGAAAATCTTGAATCCTCACCGTCTTCTCTCTCCCGAAATTGCGCGATCCACTCCTACAAAATGTCCGATCCATTGCTTATGTTCGTGACATAGAATTCAGGCACAATGCCCGTCAGTTTCTGATACTCCCGCCTGACTCGATCCGTAAACCCACCGACCTGGTCCCGGGCAACGATATTGATGGTGCAGCCCCCAAAACCGCCCCCCATCATCCTTGCCCCCGCCACGGTCTCGTCCTCGCGAGCGAGTTCCTCGAGAATGTCCAGTTCCGCGCAACTCACTTCGTAGTCGTCCCGCAGGCCGGCGTGGGACTCGTGCATCTTTTGTCCGAACGCGCGAATGTCGCCTTCTTTCAAATGCTCGCACGCCTCCCCGAGTCGCATGTTTTCCGCCAGCACGTATCCGCACCGTTTCAGTACCACCGGATCGAATTCGGTCCGGTGGGACTCCAAGAGGTCCTGCGAAACGTCTCGTAACGATTGGACGGAGGGTTGGTATTGCTGCAACAATTGAACCCCCTCCTCACACTCTTTCCGCCTGGCATTGTACTCCGATGCTGCGAGGGAGTGTTCTACGCGGGTATTGCAAAGCACTACTTTCCAATCCTTCAGGTCCATCGAGCAGTACTCCGCTTCCAGGGACCTGCAATCAAGTTTCATTGCCTGGTCCTCTTTTCCCATGATGCAGGCAAACTGATCCATGATTCCACAATGCACACCCGCGTATTGGTGCTCGGCAGATTGTGCCATCCTTGCGAGGTCGATTTTCTCGAGTCCGGCCTCAAACAAATGATTCATGCCGACCGCAAACCCTACCTCGATGGCGGCGGACGAGGACAGGCCGGCCCCGATCGGGATATCTCCTCCGAAAACGCAGTCGACTCCACCCACCATGATTTCGGCATTGACGAACTGCGCGATGACACCGAGGAGGTAGTTTGCCCAGGGACACTCCGAGATTCGAAGTTCTTCGAATTCCTGCTCAAAGGATTCGTTGAGATCTTCGGCATGGAGTCGAATTTTTCCGGCATCGTTTCTGCCGACTGCCAGAATGATCTCCAGATCGATGGCGGCAGGAAGAACGAATCCATTGTTGTAGTCGGTATGCTCCCCGATCAGATTCACCCGTCCGGGAGCGCGAATGATGAGCGGATCGGGCCCATAAAGGTGTTCGAAGCGCCGCTGTACCGAAGTAGGATCCATCTTTCCGTATACCGGGTTCAGATCAGTTGAGCGCTTCGCCACCCTTCGCGACATTTTCTTTCGTAAACAATCTTGAACCAAGAACGATCTTTTTCGGAACGTCGTTGCCGGAGAGTATCTTCATTGAAATGTCGACCGCTTCCTTTCCTCCGGTTGGATATTGGAATGTGGCATCGAGAATTCCTTGTGTGACATAGGCCACGCCTTCGTGGGGAAGGGCGTCTACACCGACGAAGACGATGTCTTTCTCACGATCCGCAGCTTTAGCGGCCAGGTACGCGCCATGGGCTCCGGGATCGTTGTGGGCGTAGACGATGTCGATGTCTTCAAATCTCGCAAGCGCCGAGTCCATCTCTTTTCTTGCTTCCGGCTCGAGCCACTTCATGTCCGCCTCAAAGATCACCTCTCCTTTGCCGGCGAGCCCCTCTACGAATCCGTTGTGCCTGTCCTGACCGGGCACACTTGTCATCAACCCCTTCAGTTCCACGATTTTGGCCCCTTCCCCGATCTGCCGGCCAATCCACTTCCCGGCGGCTTTTCCGATTTTCACGTTATCTGCGCCAATGAAGCAGGTGTACTCATCGCCAAGCACGGCCCGGTCCAGCACCACCACGGGAATCCCCGCCTGGTAGGCTTTGGCAACCGGTTCGGTAAGCGGTTGTGCTTCTTTCGGGCTGATCATGATGAGGTCAACCCCTGCGCTTACAAACTCCTCGATATGAGACCGCTGCTTCAATGTATCGTTCTGTGCGTCCTTGAAGACCATGGTGATCTCATCGTGCGTCTCGGCCGCGGCTTCGATGTCCGCATTCATCTGGACCCGCCATGGTTCTCCAAGGTTGCACTGGCTCATTCCAATCGTAAATACCCTGTCCGCCGGGTCGGACGTTGACTTCGGCGTGGATTCCGGGGCATCGGAACCTTTCCCGCAGCCGCCGAAGAGCAGGCCGGTGGAGACAAAAGAAATTTGAATGAGCTCAGAGATTCGGCTACCAGGTTTCATGAAGATTTCCTTTCTCGAAATGGCGATTGACGACGTACCCAATGCCGAATGAACGCCGAATAATCAATGACGAAATCCTGCCCGGGTCATTTTGCGCTTCCGTTATGTCCGGCTTCGGCGCTGGGTCATGACGGCGACGATGATAATGACTCCGGTCAGCATGAGGCGAGCTGCCTCCGGTACCGCATTGATGCTGAGGATTTTCTCGAGGTATCCGATCGTCAGCACCCCCAGCAGAGTCAGTCCCAAACCGCCCCTGCCTCCCATAAGATTGGTTCCGCCGATTACGACCATGGCGATAGCGATCAACTCGTACCCGGCTCCGGCCTCCGGATCACCCTGCTGTTCCTGGGCGGCCTGGCAAATGCCGGCAATGGCCGCGAAGGCTCCGCAGGCAACGTACGCAAGGGTTTTCGACAAAGTCACGGGCACACCCGAGAGACGGGCCGCTTCCTCGTTGCCGCCGATTGCATATAATTCCCGCCCCCACCTGTGGTAGGCCAGCGCCACATAGGCGATCGCGACACACCCGAGGAAAATCAACGTGACGACGGATACATTGCCGGCAAACACGCGGGTATCGATCATGCGAAAAAGGGTCGGAACATCGACAAATTCATACGTGCCATCCGGCTGCTGCACTGCGGTGGACACTTTCATCCCGCCCGCCACGTACTTTGCAAGCCCGCGCGCAAATACCATCATGGCGAGGGTCGCAATGAACGGTTGCACGCCCAGGCGCGCGGTCACGCCGCCTGATATCAACCCCGAGCCAGCGCCCACCAGTACGGTGGCGCAGATTACCCACCCGGGCGACCAACCCCAGTGAATTGACATCTTGGCGCAGCACACCGCGGACAGGGCAAGAACGCTCCCCACCGCAAGGTCGATGCCGGCGGTTACGATTACCAGCGTCATGCCGCAGGCGAGGATGCCGTATACGGAAGCCTGGCGAAACGCGTCCCGATGTGTCCCCGCCTTAAAGAATGCGCCATCCGCGTTAAACAGAATTCCAAAAACCATGACGATCGCGAGGGCGATCAATGCGCGCCCCGCAGGAGTGTTCAGCGCCGCAAGGGCAGAAGTGGATGAGTTCGGCCGCCTCAAGTCAGTGTCCCATGGCCGCCCCAAGTACGGCATCCGCGGTCGCTGCGCACCGTTCAAACTCGGCCGTGACGGTGCCGCGGTGCAGAACGATGATTCTGTCACTCAAGGCAAGCAACTCCGGCATTTCGCTGGTGATGAGTAGAATGGAAATACCGGCGGCAGTCCATTGTTCGATCCGCTCGTAAATCTCCTGCTTGGCGCCGACATCGATTCCGCGTGTCGGCTCATCCAGGAGGAGGACCCCGGGATCGGTCTGCAGCCATTTCGCCATCGCAACCTTCTGCTGGTTTCCGCCCGAAAGCGCTTCCACCGGCATGTCGAGGGAGGCAGACTGAATTTGAAGCATAGTTGCCGCCTGCCGTGCCGCCGCCGTTTCGCGTCCATTCTGCCGCCAACCGAATCGGGTGAAGTTGCGCAGGCTCGCCATGGTGATGTTGGCGGCGACCGACAGTGGACACACCAGTCCGGATCCTTTGCGGTCATTGGTCAGCAGGGCGATTCCGCGATCTATCGCCTTTCGAGGTGATGAGGCGAAGTACGGCCTCCCATCAATTTCAATGCGGCCCCGGATTTCACCAAATCCGCCGAAAAGCGCAAGAAGCAGTTCGCTGGCGCCGGACCCCTGAAGGCCGCCGAGCCCGACAACTTCTCCGCGGCGGAGCTCGAGGGAGATGTCGTTCACGACGGTCTTTCGATCGCGCCCATTCGAGTGGACGCTTACGTGGTCAAGCAGGAGTCTTTTCCCAGCGGCGTGCGATGAGGACCGGGCATGCCGGTCCTTCACCGGTCGACCCACCATCCAGTGAATCAGCTCCGCGGCCGGCAGTTCCGGTGCCGGCGCCGTACCAACGCGTTTTCCGTCTCGCAGAACCGTGATCCGGTCGGCAACCCGCTCGATCTCTTCCATCTTGTGGCTGATATACACTACGCCGCATCCTTGTCCGGTTACCTGGTCGATCATTTCGAACAATCGTTCAACCTCGGGTTCGCTGAGGGCGCTGGTCGGTTCGTCCATCACGATCGCTTTTGCCTGCCTCGAAAGAGCTTTCGCAATCTCGATGCATTGGCGGGTGGCAATGGGAAACTCTTCCACCCGGCGTCGGACATCGATGTCGATGTCGAGCCTGTTGAGCCACCCGCGCGCTTCGTCTTCCTGCTTTCGCCGGCAAACGAACCCGGCGTTGGTTCGCATGCGTCCGAGAAACAGATTGTCGGCGACCGACATGGGATCAATCAGAGACAACTCCTGATGAATGATCGCAATGCCGAGTGCATCGGCTTCCAGCGGATTTCGCGGGCGAACCTGCACTCCTTCGATTTCAATCCTTCCTGTAAAGTCCGTGTGTACCCCGGCGAGGATCTTGATTAAAGTGCTCTTTCCAGCGCCGTTTTCTCCGGCAAGGACATGCGTTTCTCCCGCGAGCAGCTCGAAATTCACGTCTTCCAGGACCGATACGGATCCGAAGCGTTTCGTAATTCCCCTCATGTGCACGAGCGGAAAAATGTTGACGGAATCAATCATGTCGGCGGGGCGCCCGGTACGCGATGAAGATAAAGTAAGGATTTGAAGAGAGGGCCCTCGCTTCCGTTGAAGATGGCCGGGCTTTACGGCGGGGGCGCCCAGACCGAATCGTCCGTTTCCTCTTTTTCCTCTACCGGCTCTTCGACCGGAGCCGGCTCCGGGCCGGACAGAGTGATATTCATTTCGCGAAGTTCGTCGTAGATTGCGCTGAGCCATTGCTGCGACTTGCCCTGTTCGTCGCGAAGTTTATCTATCGATTCCTGCAGCGATTCGATGCGGGACTTGATGATAAAGACGATGAAGGGAAGGAGCGTCCAGAGGATTCCGATTATCACTTTAAAGGTAGTGCCCAGCGTACTCCATAGTTCATCGGTGTTCATCAGGGTTCAATCTCCCGCCGGATTGTTTGATTAGCTTGTAGAGAGTAGGCCCTAGATTGTGTGTTGCGCAATCTTTCCCGATGTCGGGCCGTGCTTGATTTCGCACGCATTTCCGGCATAGGATGAGAGTTCCTGAAATTGGATAAAGGCCATTTCGAAATGCCCTGGTAGCTCAGTTGGATAGAGCAACGGACTTCTAATCCGTAGGTCGCAGGTTCGAATCCTGCCCAGGGCGCCACTCCAACTGCCCCTGATTCCGGCGATCTTGAAGTCATGGCAAAACCTTGTTGGTGCGGCAATTCATGTCGGCGAAATGGAATGCAGCCTCCGTTCCCGGGAAGAAGAGGGAGGAATCACTGCGATGACGGTCGAACCATTACCGTTTGGTAAGTGCGCCAATCCAGATGAGCCCCGCGACGACCACCGCCGCCACAAGCATCAGGTCGCCCGTATCTTCGCGTTTGGGGCTGCGCCCCATTTCAACGACCAGATATCGGAATCCGAATCCGACCATCAGAACGACAATCCCGACGCCAACCATCCAAAGGCTCGAGTTGGGTGGCTTTTCAATTTTGGGTTCTTTCGTCTTAACCATCGATTTACATTTCTCCCCGGTCGCAACTACCGGCAGGACCTGATTCACGCATCCCTTATACCACAATTCCCGCTCTCAGGTCAAAATTCCTTGTTTATCTAAGCTGCCGCAGGGCCTCGTAAGTTGCAATGCCCACGGAAGTGGCCAGATTCAGAGAACGCACGTGATCAAGCAGGATGGGAATGCCGAAACACCGATCCTCATAACGCGCGATCAAATCTCCCGGAAGCCCCTCGGTTTCGCTCCCGAACACAAGAAAATCGCCCGCAGCGAACGACGTTTCGGTGTAGGGCGTGCCGGACCGTGTACTGAAAAAGTGGAGTGAATTCCGGTTTTGCACCCCGGCGAGGAACGCCTCGGTATTCTGGTGAAATACAACGGTGACGGCATTCCAATAGTCTAGCCCCGCCCGTTTCAGTGTCGCATCGGTTATTTTGAAACCCAGTGGTTCGACCAGGTGAAGGGTGGAACCCGTCGCGGCGCAAAGTCGGGCCACATTTCCCGTGTTGGGCGGAATTTTGGGTTCAACGAGGACGATTTGAAGCGGAGGGTCCGGAACCTGGAAGGGGAGCTGGGTTCGTTGAATGACCATGGACACTGAATCAGGAAAACAGCGCCAGTATCATCGGCCAATAGTATTTCAACCAGCTCCAATTTGCGTAAATCATTCCGGTATATCCTCGCAGGGAAGGCGGTATGTAGGACGGGCCATTCGGTTTCGGGGGCTCTACCACGATCGGCGGTTCTTCCACCGGTGGTTCCGTTGGGACCGAATGATGCGCGATGACCCGGAAGAATCCGGTCGGGTCTTCCAGTATTTCAGAATCCGTCGTCACCCACACCACCCAGGAACCGTCGACCGTGAACCGGCGATCCGTCGCGTCCCGCCAGAAGTCGTCCCCGCCCATGGACGAGCATCGCTCTACGACATATTCTGCGCCGGACTGGTACTGCCAGCGCAAGACAGGTTTGCCTGCGGTCATGCTCATCTCTACGTGAACCGGACCTTCTGAGGATGAAGTTCCGGATGCGGGAGCGTCGCCGCCCGTGGCCGCAATTTCGCTGCGAAGTTCCCAGTTGCCTTCGGGATTCAAAACGAATACCCGCGTGGAGATCAAATCACTGATGTTCCCTGCGCCATCGCGTGCTCGCACGTAAATGGTCGCTTCTTCCCCGAGTTCGAGCTCCGAAATCGTAATCGATGCTCCCTCGACTACCGTTGCATCCCCAACCTGGGCGCTGTTGATTCCGACGAGGTAATTCGCGATTCCGGATCCTTCATCTTCGAAATCGGCCCATGATATCTGCACCGAGGAGTCCAGGGTATACCTGCCAAACGCCCGCGCTGCATCCACGAATCCGGCCATTGCGGTTTCAGGCGCCACGTTGTCGATTTCGAAGTGGCGGCTCACGCTCCAGTCGCTCCACTGCGTGCCGTCCCATGCCCGAACCCTGATCCGGGTAAATGGTGAAATCTCGACCGGAGACACGCTGTTTCTTGAATCCCAGGTGAGGTGAAAAAGGGTGGTGCCGGAGACCGGCAACCCGGCAATCTGTGTTTCGCTCTGATTGTCCACGGGTAGGGGACCCTGGGCGCACGACGCGTTCACGACTTCCGCATGATACCAGGAAGATCCGTCCGTGCTGTATTCCACTTCCAATTCGCAGACATCATCATCGCCGTCGGTAATCTCACCGGAGATTGTGCTGAACCCGCTCCCGTCGGTGGCGACCTCGATCCATTGGTTCAAAGCCACTTCCGGAGCACTCCCTGCCGAACCGGCCATGCCGGAAACAATCAGGGCGAACTCCTGTGAGCCGTGGGCAAGGTTCCCGTCCGCGACGATGGTGACCTCGTAGTCGCCCGGGGGCACCGACTCACTCAGGATCACCTGCTCTACATTGTCGACATTGTTATCGCCGCTCCGGGCTACCCCGGCCGGATTCTCCGGGTCCAGAACGAAGGGGCGATAGATTGTTCCGCCGGGACCGGTGATTCGAAGATCCAGGTTGTGCACGAGTCGCTCGCTGCGATTGTCCAGCTCGTAACTCGACTCTCCCGCCGGATCGGTCCAGCAGATGGTAGCGTGCAGCGGTGTCACGCCATCCGCGGTGAAGGAGAATCGCCTTGTCTCTCCTGCCGAGACTGAATCCACGGTGAGAACATTCAACGAAGAGTCCTTGTGATGCTGCTCAATCAAATCTGCGGCGGCTTCCGTATTCATGAGACCCCATCCGTACTGATAATCCGGGCCTGCGGGTCCGAGATCGTCCGCGGTGTGAAGGATCAAGCCCTTGAGCAGGCTCGCGGGCATGGATCCGCCGCCGGAAAGCTTCTGATGAAGGTCGAGAAGGAGGAGGGCGGAGCCCGCGGCATTTGGAGTGGCCATACTGGTGCCGGACATGGATCCGTAAGCGTTATCCGACGTTGCCCGCGCGGAATAGACCAGTGCGCCGTTGGCGACGATGTCGGGTTTGATTCGACCATCGTCGGTCGGGCCCCATCCACTGAATTGCATCATCGCCGCAGGCCCCAGGGATCTTTCTCCGTTTGACACCGCGTCATCTACCGCGCCGACTGTCATTACGTTTTTCGCGTTCCCCAGGAGAGGAATCGTGTCGTATCCGGCGTCAGCGGTGTCGTCTCCGGCCGGATCGGTGGCCGGGTCGTACGGCTTGGTCTGCCAGCCGTTATCGTAGTAGCGGAAGTTTGTTCCGGCCGGCGGCGCGTGATCGATGCGGTTGTTGCCGGCGGATTTGAAAGGGAGAAAGTAGGGCGCATTGTGGCACAATTCATCCCATTGTTCCGCATACCAGTCGTACAGCCCGAAATTGGCTGCTTCCTGTTCCCCGGCATTGCCGTACCAGCGCGGCGGGCTGTAACTCAGCGCCCAACCGCTGACAAAACCATAGGAATGGGATGAAACCTGAATCGTCCCGTCTTCCCCGTCGAAACTCATGGCCGCTTCCGCCATCTCCGCAAGATCGTTGGACCAGTCATACGAGTCGATCCGCGCACCCGGCGCCATACCCGTAGCGCTTTCGATTACCCCGTGAGCGGCGATGGTGCCTCCAACGTGCGTGGCGTGGCTTGATGGATAGGCGCCATCGTGAACGGTTACGCGATCACCGAATTCCTGGTGACTGGAAAGAACTCCGCCCTGGTCCCACACCCCCGCGGTCTGGGTGTCGCCACTTATCGGCACGGGTGCGCCGGCGATGGCCCCTCTTGCCGCGGTGGTAATGGCCGCATCCTTATTGGAAGTTTCGTAGGTGTAAACCAATCCATTTTCGATTGCCATCAGTTCATAGCCTGCATCTTCATTCACGAGGCCGATCGGCAACCATCCCTGCATCCGGGCTACGTCCCAGGCACGAACTTTTCGCCCGGTCAGTTCGTCATTCAACCTCGCCACGGATTCCGCCCGATCCCACGTGGAGACAAAGGCATCGGAGTCTCTGGCGGATGCGCGTGACGGAGTGGTGGGCTCTTCCGGGGTTCCAGCACTTCGAACCGGGTGCAAGGAAGTCTGCTTTGATGCGAGCAGAGTTCCTTTTTTTGTTTTCTTAAAACTGGACTCACCCTGTACTGCTTTCGATCCTTCGGGGAGCGGGGAGTCTAAATAATTCTTGTCAGGAGAATAGGGGTTGTCGTCATTTTCTGAAAAAGTATAAGAATTCTGGAAGTTTTTTTGTTTATTTCGGGTGTTTCGGTCGATTTGAACCATCTCGGCTTCATTCTCTGAGGGAAGGAGAATTGGGTGAATAATGTCCGGGGTCCGTTTCTGCTCATCCAAAGCGAGGATCACCGTCATCCCTGTTGCTGCCGCGAGCATGCCGAGAGACAGGAATTGCGCATTCCCTGAGGCTTTTTTGGCCATACGAATCTTCATGAATCCTTGAATTGCTCCAGTTTTGTTGCCCACGGCTTGGGATTAGCTCGTTTACA
>Ga0315336_1007254_pt1 | contig 10769 bp, 8 predicted proteins | sample ASW5metaG_FD_204512 | JGI IMG/M metagenome (GOLD analysis project Ga0315336, IMG submission 204512) | Ammonia-oxidizing marine archaeal communities from Monterey Bay, California, United States - ASW #5 | ecosystem: Environmental > Aquatic > Marine > Intertidal zone | place: USA: California... | reverse complement strand
CGGATGAGGAGGCCGATCGGGTCAATAGGGAGGACCCGCACGGGATCGGGTTTCGGATTATGACGGGGTTTCCGCCGAGGCGCTTTGTTCGGTTGGGGCCGCGGTAGGAGATCGGCTCGTACGTATGTGATTGAGATGTGGAGATACGTACGAGCCCTGGACGGGCCCTTAGAAGGAAAGGGAATATGGGACGACTTCGCTGCAGCTTCTTCCTGCTTCTCGCCATGCTGATCACGGGTTGCTCAGAGCGCGGATTCAACGAAGCTCTTCGAGACGAACTCTCGGCCCGGGCGGTCACCGATCAAGCGATTCGTGACACTATCGTGCAGGTCATCCAACCTCGCCGGAACGCCAAGCCTGAGCGGCGCCAGCGGCCCCGAGAGTCAGGGCGTCACTCTGACCTTCAAGTTCTCGTACGTGAATCTGGCACCGTCGCTGGCAACCGCTCGGAGCACGTACTCTCCTGGCTCGTCGAAGCTGATTTCAGACACCCATCGCCGGTCCTCGGGCGGCTGGGGAAGGATGTACGGAGGCGACCAGGGAGAATTCGCGTACATACGAGAGTCCATCCACGTCTTCATCTGGGTGGGGAGAAAAGTCGCGTGCTCCGCGATACCCCGGTAGACGATCCACGAGAACCGCAGGCCAGGTATGCTCCTGACGACTGATCCCCGTGGGGGAGTGTAGAGATCGTCCATTGACTGTGGCCGCGAGCTTTCCCTTCTCGGGGGGTAGTTGTCAGGATCGTCCGCCAACGCTACCAGCCTCAAGGACTCTCCGACCCTTACGGTCCGTTCGCTTCCGCCTTCGACCTCGAGCTCCGGGAACATGTTGGTCCGGAGATCCTGATGGGTACTACCGAAGTTTCCTCCCACATCTGTGGACATCGCCTGGCCATCGATCGCATAGTTCCCGGCAAGCGAGGCGTACACTCGCTGCGTCTTCCCGTTCGCGGTGAGCGTCCAGACCACCTCCCGGGTTTCCGGCCCACCAAACTCCTCGCGCCCCGGCACGGTGATGGTAAAGAGGAAGGGATTGCGACGGGGAAAGAAATGGGTCGGCTGTCCCTGGTCGGCGTCTTCGGGATCGTAGGACACCTCGAACGCCTCGCCCGGCTGTAGGTTCGGGTTGGCTCCCATCTCCACGATCGCGAAATGGTTGTCGGGGCCGAGGGGGAGGTCGAATTCCTGCTCCCAGTTCTCATTGAAGTAGCCGAACCAGAGCTTGATCGAGCCGTCCGCCTGCTGCTCCCACCCGTCGAACGCTGGAAACAGCCTCTCGCCTTGCAGGTGCATGGTCTGAGCGGTCGCTCCGTCGAAGAGGAAGAGCGCTGCCCATGGGGCCATCAGTAGCCCACATCTTGTCTTCACGGGGCGCCGCCGCCCCCACTGTCGTCCGCCGCTGGCCGCGTCTCGAAACTCTCCTCTTCGAAGGCCCAACAGAGCGGACAGCCGATATCGAAGTCATTCCTGTCCTTCATCGCCGCTCTCCGCACGGCCATCTCGGCCTGGAACTCCTCGTCCGTCAGGCGGACCACCCAACCCAGCTCGAGGAACATGTTCGCCTGTGAGCGCCGGCCGCTTCCTTGCCAGTTCCTATTGTCGGCCATGTTCTCGTTGTTATCCGTGGTGTCGAGATAGGCGACGTAGCGCACCACGGTGCCTTTCGGCAGCAGCGGTTCGGAACCCGGGGCGTACAGATACTGCTTCACCCAATTGTGGTCGTAGCCCGCGCAGTTGAGCGTGTGCACGACGGGGCCCCAGATTGCTTCGATGCACGCCCGCATCCCCGGTGCATGGAGGTGCGGCTCCCAGACGTAGAACTTCGTGTGCTGATCCAGCACCGTGAAGGTCTCAAACCGCTGGTTCGCTTCCCCCGGCTTCGCATAGACGTCGATACCATTTCCCATGGCCACGCTGCCTTGGCGGCGGTATTGCGGCTCGTAACCTATGGGATGGAAGTAGAAGCCGAATTCGAGATGCGCCGTAGTCTCTCGAACCTGGTTCGGTCGAAAATGCCCGTTACCCAGATGTATGACGGAGTTCGCCGGCAAAGAATAGCCGACCTCCTCCGGGAAGATGTCCGCGTTCCGTCCTACTTCGTGAATGGGATAGCTGATCCTGTCGCCTGTAACATTCCCGTCCTCGTCCAGGACGCGGACCCCATAGCTCATGTGGTGCCAGACGAAGCGTCCTCCCACCGTGCCTTCGAGGGCCGGGTCGTCGAAGGAGAGATCGCTGACCTCTCGGACCTGCACGGCCTTCACATAACGGTCTTCCACGAGCCCAGTCGGGAGCATGCCGAAATCTCCCCACTGGTCCGGGCCGACTACCGGCACCGTCACCGCGTCCATCGGCACGATCAGGTCCGGCTCTCCGAGCTCCCACGGGATGGCGCCGTCCGCCCAGGCCACGTCCGACTCACCCAGGGCCATTGCACCCTGCGGCGCGTCGGCCGGATCGCCCTCGGGAGTTCCGTGGTCCACCCAGGCCTGGATTTTTGCTAGCTCTTCGTCCCTGAGGTACTCGGAGTCGCGGAATTGTTGGATTCCGATGTTCCTTTCCACGAAGAACGGCGGCATCGCCCCCCGCCGGTCGCGGATGGCGGTCCGTTCCTTGATCCTCTGCGACCACCGCCGCACCTCCGGGTACGACGTCAGCGCCATCGGAGCCATCCCTGAGGCCGTATGGCACTTCACACAGTTCTCGCGGAGAATCGGGGCGATGTCCTTGTAATAAGTCACCCCTGCTGGATCGATCCCGAAATCTTCCGCGGCGTAGAGATACGGCTCGGTGTTATCGAGGTTGGCATCCCGCACCGGGCTCGACGTCTGACCGATCAGCGATGGCGCGCCAATGGCCCCCATCACGGCGATCGACGAAAGATTCAAGAGCGTCCGGTACCAAGCCCTACGACCTGAGGGGTTCATCGCGATCTTCCTCCCTTGTGAGACTTCTCTCTGGGGACCGGCGTCGGATTCGCCGACGAGGCCAGGTGTCTCTCGATCAGGGCGTCGCTGCAGGCTCTTCGGGCGGGCACCGGAAGCCCTGATCCGCAAGAAGCATACTGAGGTGCCTCGCTTCAATGTGCAAGCATGTTCTTGATGGATTTCTGCTTGCGCCTACCGGCCCGCGCCCGGATGTTGACCTCGGTCTGATCCGGAGTGCGCCCAGACCCTGTGCAATTGGCGGCGGAGACCCATGACCAGCACGAAGATCTTCCGAGCCCACGCCCGACTCCTCGCCGGCTTGGACCTCATGATCGAGCAGGTATCCGATCCTGTCCGGTGTGAAGCGTCCGCGCCGGTGATTTCCAAGTGGAGCGTGAAGGACCATCTGGAGCATCTCTCGATCGCTAACGGGACCACCGTGAAATGGCTCGAGCGAGCCCGAGACGGGGATCCCGAGCTCGACACGGGCGGTCGTCCAAACATGGTCGGGAGGGTCGTCCTGCTCTCCGGTGCATTTCCGAGGGGTCGAGGTAAGGCCCCCGAGGGAACGCGGCCCCAAGGGACCAGCGCCGCGGAGTTGGCGGAACGGTTGCGAAGAGCCAGAGAGCGGGTCGAGGGACTAGAGGGCTCCCTGGCCCAGTTACAGGCGTCTCCAGCCACACGAAATCACTTCGCTTTCGGCGATCTCAACGCGATCCAATGGCTGCAGTTTGCGGCGCTCCACACCGAGCACCATCAGAAGATCATTCGGGATATGCTCGAGGCGACGGCGGGGATTTAGCTCGCGGGTGCATGGTTTGCGCGCCCGGCACTGACGGCTAATGTTCCTGGGTCCGGCGCCGGCGGCCGTGCCGCGGCGAAATCGAAATTCGCGTTGGGGGGTGGACCATGTCATCGTTACGACTTCTGATGTTCGTACTCTTTGGTGCCGCGACTATCGCGGGGTGCGCCGCGGAGTCTGGGCCACCGGCCGCGATGGCCACAGCAGCAGTTAACCCGATCACGGGTGAGGGACTCCCGAACCCGAACCCGACACGTATCGCGAGCTGGGCGACCCTGCCCGAGGGACGGGAGTGGGGCTCCACCGCCGGCCTCGACATCGATCCGACGGACGGACATGTTTGGGGGTACGAGCGCTGTGCATCGGGCTCGGCGGGTGGACCCGGGGTCAACTGCGACACCAACCCCGTGGACCCGATCTTCAAGTTCGACCGAAACACCGGGGGGATTCTCGCCAACTTCGGCGCCGGAATCTTCGTGACGCCCCACGGCATCTATGCGGACGACGAGGGCAACGTCTGGGTCACGGACTTCGCCGGCAACGCCGCGGGCACGAAAGGTCACCAGGTCCACAAGTTCAGCCCAACCGGTGAGCTGCTTCTGAGCCTCGGTGTCGCCGGACAGCCCGGAAACGACCGGGATCACCTCTGGCAGCCCAATGACGTGATCGTCGCGCCCGACGGTAGCATCTTCGTCGCCGACGGCCACAGCGGTCAGGGCATGATCACGGAGCAGCAGATGACCGAAGGGCTCGCCGCGGGACTGACCGCCCGCATCGTCAAGTACTCGTCCGACGGTGAGTACATCATGGAATGGGGCGAGATCGGCACGGATCACGGTCAGTTCCGCACGCCACACGCCCTCGAGTTCGACTCGCAGGGCCGGCTCTGGGTCGCGGACCGGGGCAACCACCGCCTCGAGATCTTCGACCAGGCGGGCAACTACCTGGAATCGCGCTATCAGTACGGGCGCATCAGCGACCTCTTCATCACCGAGGACGAGATGGTGTACGCCATCGATTCCGAGTCCAACCCGATCCGGCACATCAACTGGAGGGATGGCGTCCGCATCGGGCCCGTCGATCGGGACGTGCTCGTGGGCTTCATTCCTCCGTGGGAGTCCGACAGCCGGCCGCAGCAGGGCGTGACGGGTGAGGGCGTGGGAGTGGACGAGGACGGCAACGTCTACGTGGCCGAGGGACCGTCCTCGCTCAGTGATGCGGGCTCCGCGTTCACGAAGTATCTGGTGGCCGGCATGTAGCGCTCGAGCCAATGATGAACCGTGATCTTATTGCCGCGGTCATGAAGCGAGAAATGCACGGAGACCTCATCTGGGCCCGGCCCAAGGGCATGGCCCAAGGGGTGCGTGCCATCTGCGCTAGTGGCGTATGCGCTGCCGTGATCTCAGACGCCGCGCTAGTTGGCTAGCGGGTCGGGCCGAACCTGGAACTTGATCATTCCCGGCTTGACCCCCCTGCCGCCCTCGATGTGCCACGTGACCGCCGCGCCGTAGGTCGCCCACACACCGCGACCCTTCCACCCGCCGTCCGGGTCGTCGATACGACCGTCGAGCCCGCGGCTGAAGAAGCCCTGCGGATACGGCACGCGCAGGACGACCCACTCGCCCGTGTCCGGCATGAGCGCCAGTAACGCATCGGAGTTCGACCCGTTAGCAATCGGGATGTTGTTGCCCAGACCCAACGTATTGTGCTGGTCCACCCAGTTGTAGTAATGGTAGTCCGCCCGCAGCGGCGGGTCGGTGTTCCGGATGTTCGGGCCTGGTGTCGGATAGAGCGTCCATCCCTCGACGCAGTGGCGCCCGTCGAGGATCTCCGGTCCGTTCGTGTCGCACCTCGTCCGGTCGAACGAGGCGAAGTGGCTGCTGCCCGAGAGCGCCGTCCAGACGACGCCGTCGCGGTCGATGTCGATGCCGCGCGGGCCAAAGCCGGTGTCGTCCTCCGGCACGCTCGGGTCGAGCACCGACGGCACCTCATACATCTCGCTGAGGCAGGTCTCCGGCGGGTTGTCGCCAGTGTCCAGGCGCACTAGCTGACCCGGGTACCGCGTCGAGGAGAGCCAGACCACCGTGCCCACCTCGGGGTCGGCCACGAGGCCATAGCTGCCCGCGACCACGCGCGTGTCCCTGCTTGGGTCGAAGTTCCCACTCCCGGGCTCGTTCCATGGCTTCGTGATCCTGCCGTCGCCGTTGGTGTCGATGACGGTGGGACACCAGCCCTGCGAGAACTGCTCGTCGCCCGTCTCATCGAAGACGTCGGTGTCGATCCACCCGACGACCTGGCCGCCGCCACTGAAGAAGAGCGTGTTGTCATTGTCCTCGGCGAACTGCAGATGGTGCGTGCCGAAACAGGTGTCGATCATGACGAACTGCTCGGTCGACGGGTCGTAGTAGACCGCGGACCGCCCACTGTTCGCCATCGGGTAGTACAGCGCGTACTTGTTGTCCGACCCCTCCTGGCACCACTCGGGGTTCTGACGACCTCGGATCGCCGACGTCATCCAGACCCGCCCCTTCTGGTCCATCATGGGATTGTGCGGGTTGGCCGGGTCGTCCCAGATCAACTCCTCCCCATAGAACCGCGACGGCACCCTCATCGACTGCGAAATCATCGGTGACACGGTCGCCGGATCGGCCCTCAGCGGGATCTCGAGGTTGGTCGCCGCGTGCGTCACCGGGTCGAGAATGGCGAGTTCGTCGTTCGAGATGTTCACGCCGTAGACCGGTCCGTTGGCGTTCACGGTCGGGTCGCGCTTGTCGGACGCGATCTCGTCGTGGATGTAGTCGACCTCGGTGCCCCACTCCCACATCGTGGTGACGACGTTCCGCTCGACGCCCTGCGGACGGGGCGGCGTGGGTGGAAGCGCACCCGACGCGATCCGGTCGCTCCAGTCGGCGAACATCTGCAGGCCGCGCTGGCGGCCGAATCGGCTCATGACGTTGCTCATCTGCCCGCCCCGCTGCCCCATCTGGACCCGGTAATCCCAGGCGGCAAGCGACGAGTCGAACTCGTCGATGTTCTCGATCTCGCGGACGATCTGAGTGCCGAGTTGATGGCACAGCATGCAACCCTGCTTCTGGATGTCCACCCACTGGCCCTGTGTCTGGAGGTTCGTGGAGATCCCGTTGCCGCTCGGCCCGGTCCCGGGGAATTCGCTCGCATCAGGGGGCTCGATCAGTGAGTACCAGTAGTTGGCCGGATACACCTGAGCCGCTTCGGCCTCACTGGCCGCAGCGGTCGCCTGGAGCGCGATGTCGGTCCCTGGTGTCGCGTCGATCTTCGGCGAGTCGACGAGGCCGTACCCGCGGACCCAGACCATGTAGTTGGCTTCGGGGAGCTCTGGAATCAGGAAGCGCCCGCCGTCCCCGGTGACCACGGTCTTGACGAACCGTGTGCCCAGATCGTCGGTCTCGGCGATGACCCATACCCCTTCTTCCGGTCCATTGCCGCTCGTCACGACGCCGGTGATCTCGTCGCTCTGGGTGGCCTGACCAGACAGGGGGGTGACCCAGCCGACCGTGGCGGTCAGCAACGTGGCGGTGGCCAGCAGCCCCACTCTCCGTGTCTTCATGACGCCGTCCCTTTTGAGTGTGTCGCGGGTTTGAGGGAAACCTAGCTCCAGAGGAGCCCCTCCGCACCCAAAGGCGACGGCCGCGGGCACTTGGTTGCGTTTGTCTCCAGTGGCCCGACAGATTGAGCAGATCGCGCGAAGACCACACGACTTGCCGCCTGAAGGAGAACGTGATGAACAACACTTCGGTATTCAGTCGGGGGCTGGCGGTGGGTTTGGCCGCATCAGTGCTGCTCGGCTCGCCCGCCGCGGCGCAATACGGTGCGGTCAACGGGGAATGGCGGAGCTACGGCGGTGATGTGGGCGGCACGAAGTACTCGGCGTTGGACCAGATCGATGCCACCAACTTCAGCAGCCTCGAGTTGGCTTGGAGTTGGACGACGGTCGACGCCATGCTGAGCATGGAGATATCGGGGGGCGAATGGACCTCCAGTTCCGCCAACATCTTCGACGTCCTTCAGGAACGAACGGATGAGCTGTGGAGGGCCGACGCGCACCCTCGCATCTTCAACCTGAAAGCGACGCCACTGATGGTGGGGGACCAGCTTTTCCTGAACACACCGCTGTCGGTCGGCGTCTCCTTGGACGCCAAAACGGGCGAACCTCGGTGGATCTACAATCCCAAGAGCTACGAAGACGGTACGACGTCGATGACCGTGATCTGGAACCAACGGGGCGTGGCCTATTGGACAGACGGGACGGACGATGAACGGATCTTCTGGGGAACGGGCAGCGGCTACCTCATATGTGTCGACGCGAAGACCGGACGGCCGTGCGCGGACTTCGGCGAGAACGGTCGTGTGGACCTGGTGGAGACACTTCCGAGGGCGACGCGTGGTGATAGAGACTACCTGAACGCGCTGCTCTACTCAGTGCAATCACCTCCCCTGGTGATTCGAGACGTGGTGGTCACCCCCGTCTCCATCGCCGACCGCAGGATCACCAAGGAAGCCATCCCGGGCTGGGTGAGAGGTTGGGACGTTCGCACCGGCGAAGAGCGCTGGTCTTTCCACACGGTTCCGCTTGAAGGTGAATTCGGGGTCGACACGTGGGAGGACGATTCGTGGGAGTACTCAGGCCACGCCAACGTTTGGAGCACCTACAGCGGGGACGAGGAACTTGGAATTCTGTATGCCCCCACAGGTACGGTGACCAACGACTTCTATGGCGGTCACCGCCCCGGGGCGAATCTGTTTTCGGAGTCGCTGATCGCCATCGACGTCGAGACGGGCGAACGGGTGTGGCATTTCCAGGCCGTCCATCACGGTCTGTGGGACTACGATTTTCCGACGCACCCGAACCTCATCGACATCACCGTGGATGGCCGTGAGATCAAGGCGATCGCCCAAGTATCGAAGCAAGGCTTCACCTATGTATTCGACAGGGCAACTGGGGAACCTGTCTGGCCCATCGAGGAGCGGCCGGTCGATACGGAGACCAACGTGCCCGGCGAGGTGGTCTGGCCGACGCAACCCTTCCCGACGAAACCGGCGCCCTTCGATGGTCAGGGCGTGTCGATCGACGACTTGATCGACTTCACGCCAGAACTTCGCCAGATGGCCATCGAAGCGATCCAACCTTATCGGTGGGGGCCCCTATTCGAGCCGATTTCACTCCACGAGGACGGGGGGACCCAGGGCACGATCCTACGGCCCGGGACGGGAGGCGCCATGAGCTGGACTGGCGCGGCCGTGGACCCCGAGACGGGGATCTTGTATGTGCCCTCGCACGACTCGTTCCAGATGGTCCACCTGTACGAGCCGCAAGAGACGTTCCCGGGCCAAGCGACCGTCCGGTATACTCACGGCGGTCCAGGCGATACGCCCAGCATGCCCAACGGCCTGCCGCTGTTCAAGCCGCCTTACTCGAGGATCACTGCGATCGACCTCAATACGGGCGACCATATCTGGATGCAACCGAACGGCAATGGAGACGACGTCCGCAATCACCCAGCGCTCAGCGACCTGGATCTTCCTCCTCTCGGAGATAGAGTCGGACGCCCCAGCGGACCGGTCCTCACGAAGACGCTGCTCATCACGGGGATGGAGAGTGGCGGGAGCGACAATGGGCCGCAGCTGGTGGCGCGCAGCAAGATGACCGGTGAAATCGTCGGCGCCATCGACCTGCCTGAAGTCGTACTCGGCACGCCCATGACCTACATGGTCGACGGCGAGCAGTACATTGCGTTGACCGTGAGTAGCAATCCGCCCCAGATGCTGGCGTTCAAGCTTTCGACTTCGGACCCCTAGCCGGAAGATCGAACAAAGGGCGTGGCGGTCGTGCCATGAAACCCAAGAACCCAAACTGCGGGAAAGGCTACTCATGAAACATCCCATAGCGCCGGTACTTGTCGTTATCGCTGCCGCGACGCTCGTTGCAGGTGCCGAAGCGGTGTGGGCTCAGGCGACCGGGGAGGACATGCCCAACCCGTATCAAACCACGGATGGCTATCTCCGCATGCCCATCGGCAGGAGTTGGGGTTCGGTGAGCGCCGTGGACATCGATCCCGATGGTCTCTCGGTGTGGATCGCCGAGCGTTGCGGGTCGGATTCCATGAATGGTCGGTACGCACCACGGAACTGCGTAGACAACGACGTTCCTCCCGTCCTGAAGTTCAATGCCGACGGGATCATGGTCAGGAGCTTCGGCAGGGGTCTGTTCGCCATGCCCCACGGCATCCACGTGGACGCTCAGGGTAACACCTGGGTGACGGACGCCCCGTTCACACAGGCGGGTGGTGCGTCGGGGCGGGGCCATCATGTCACGAAGTTCAGCCCGGAGGGAGACATTCTCCTGCGGCTGGGTGTGTCCGGCGAGTCGGGAGACGATGAGAGGCACTTCAACATGCCATCCGACGTCATTACGGCGCCGAACGGGGACATTTTCGTCGCTGACGGTCATGGCCAAGGCACCAACGCACGAATCGTGAAGTTCTCGCCGGATGGCACCTTCATCACTGCGTGGGGGGAGTTCGGCTCAGATCCGGGACAGTTCGGTGAGCCTCATGGCCTGGCCATGGACTCGCAGGGCCGACTCTTCGTAGCCGACAGGGCCAACAGCCGGATACAGATCTTCGATCAGGAAGGGACCTTCCTGGGGGGGTGGTACCAGTTCGGGCATCTGAGTGGGATCCACATCGATCAGGATGACGTGTTGTACGGCGTCGATTCGGAATCGGGCGTAGCGTCGGGCCGGAAGCGAGGGATTCGTGTGGGAAGTGCGCGAACCGGTGAGGTATGGGCTTTCATTCCGGATCCGGCGGACCCGAATGGACCGCACCGCTCGAGCAGTGGGGGGGAGGGGATCGTAGCCGATGTGAACGGTGTGATCTACAGCGCCGAGGTCGGGCCACGTGGTGTCAAGCGATACCACAGATACGTCGACCCATGATGATCACAAGGCTCCCGGAATGACGAGGGGTGCGGCCTCCGCACCCGCCTCACGGTGCGGGT
>Ga0315336_1007253_pt1 | contig 10769 bp, 14 predicted proteins | sample ASW5metaG_FD_204512 | JGI IMG/M metagenome (GOLD analysis project Ga0315336, IMG submission 204512) | Ammonia-oxidizing marine archaeal communities from Monterey Bay, California, United States - ASW #5 | ecosystem: Environmental > Aquatic > Marine > Intertidal zone | place: USA: California... | reverse complement strand
CAAGATTAGTATATTATCCACGCCTTTCAAATCCAAAAGCCCCTAATGAACACCGAGTTTTAGTTTATGCATGTCCTGACTGCAGTAATGATTTTGATAAACCAAAAATGTTTTCAATAAAAAGGAACTTGGTTGAAGAACCGTTAGAAACAGTTGAAATTGAGATAAATCAAGTACAAAAAAATGCTAAAAACAAAAATTAATTATTGACTAAAACAAAAAATTTTAAAGTTATGTATCCTGAAAAACAAAGAAGTAATTGGTGGTATCTTTTACCAATTTTTTTCGGAATAATTGGAGGTATAATAGCATACTTTGCTATAAGAAAAGATGATCGTAAAAAAGCCAAAAAATGTATCTATCTAGGCTTGATATTGTTAGCTGTGGGAATCATTGTTGAAATAGCCATAGCTGGGGTTGCCCCCACTCCTGACACCTGGTATGGTCCAAATATTTGACTCACACTATTCCTAATGTATATTTCTAAATTCGAATTTAGAAATATACTAAATCTACATGATAAGACATAGATTTGCCTGTAATACTGATGGAATATGAACAATTTACACGAAGATGTTCAACGCTGGTTAATCCAGGAAAATTATTCATTCAATGAAGCAAAAACCGAAGAAGAGAATTTCAAAATTATAATCAAAAATGCAGATGCATTTGGCAATAATCTAGAAATTTTTGAGCCAAAAAAGCAGGCCAATATCCTGGTAATTGGTATAAAAGTTCCTCTAAAAAATAATCAAATGATGAGATTTTTGAAATTGGGTGAAAAGGAAAAAGAAAACTTTGAGAAAAAAATCACAGACTTTTGTCATTCAATAAAAGCAATTAACAAGTTTTCTGATGAAGATGGCAAGAAAAAGGTAGGAGTTTACATCGTATTAGATAAAAAAGAGCAATTAAACCAGCCTAGTTTTACAAAAACATTAGCCCAGATCATAGAAATTAGTGATAAAACCAGCCAATTTCTGTATAAAGCATTTTAAATTGATATTTTACTTATCGTGACTAAATGTTAAACCCCCTGTATAAGATCGGCGTGTTACGAAGGATGTGATTTTTTCAAAATTGGTGAAAAACAGGGGGGGTTTAGCATTTGTTCGTAAATATACGATCCAAGCATAAAAACACCTAGCTAGCTCATATTGAAACTGGCCATCTTTTTTTGCTAGTTTCAAAAGCTTAACCCCCCTCTTTTACCAAAATTATGTGATCGATTGAAGAATTTTAGTCAAAAAATAACTGTATTAGAGCAAAAATTTGCGACTTGTAAGACATAAGACATAACAGTTGAGCGTGAAATTAATGGCAACATCAAAAGCTAAACGTAGTGCAGCCGCAAAGAAGGCAGCACGAACAAGAAAACGAAATGCTGCAAAGGCAGCAGCTTCTAGAAAAGCAGCTGCAGCAAAGCGCAAGAGAAGCGCAGCCGCAAAGAAGGCAGCAGCAACTCGTAAAAGAAAAGCGCCAAAACGTAAGGCAGCTAAGAGAAAAGCAGCGCCAAAACGTAAGGCAGCTAAGAAAGGCGGAAAAAAGAAACGAAGATAGATAAGCGTTAATAATAAAACGCCTTTCCTCATTTTTTATTTTATTAAAAAAATTGATAAATACAATTTTTGCCCACATGTTTAAAATATTATATTTCTAAATTCGAATTTAGAAACATATGCTAGAATCAAAGTAATTCTATTTAATATTTGGCATTACAAAAATTTTCACAGGCTTAATCTTAAAGATAATTCGTTTTTCACCATCTCTTTTGAATGGGTACTCGTCAATGCCCATGTACTGTTTCGTTAATTTATTGGCATGAACATAATCATAATCAGGAATGATTTCTATAACCTTACCCTTGATTGTTGTCATGTTAAGTGGGTTACCATGATCAACGACTGATATAGCAACTCTAGGATCTCTTAGAACATTTTTGTGCTTTAATCTACCTTCTGCAGTATTAACCAATACACATTCGCCATCATAATTTCCCCAAACCGGGGTCAATTGAGGTGAACCATCTGAATTAATTGTGGAGATAAAAATGAGGTTTTTCTGTTGGAATAGTTGTTCTACTTTCAGATCCATATGATTGATAAAAAAATCTAATATTTATTCCACTGTTTTTTTTGTTATAATATGAAAATTGAGATACCTTTTTCTGGTCACAGCAATATACTTTCGCTACACAAAAAAACTATAGAAATTACAAAAGATTCTCATTTAACAATTAATGGTGATTGTATAATTGGTGTGAATGCTAACCTTGCATGCATAGATCTACCAGAAAAGTTCAAAAAAAAGGTACAAAATTCAAATTCAGAAATTATATTCACAATTAAAGTTGGTCCACATTCTTTTACTATTCATGGGAAGGGATCGGAAAAACTAACATTAAAGCACAAAAACGACATTGTTTTACGAAAAAGCGCATTTGCGTGTTCTAGGACACTTGCAATAAACTGTGATATGGCATCTGACGACATTCCTAGAGAGATCATAAAAGAACTACAAAGTCAAAATACTGCAGGAATAATGATAATAGAAGTAAAATAGCTAGTTTTTTTCTAACAGGCTAGTCATGGCACGATTGAAAATTTCCATCATTAGGTAATCATTATACTCCGCCTGGTTTGCCTTTCGAGACTTTGAAGTTTTTTTCAAAACTAGATTTAGTACTTTTTCAAGTTTTGACGATGTTAATTGAATGGCCGATGAATATTTTTTCTCAAAATCTAAAGGTGTAGTAAAGGCTAGAAGTTTGGTGGAAGTTCCATAATATTTTGTAACCCCACCCCTAGATTCCTCAATTTTTGTTATCTCAATCAAGCCTGCATCTTTAAGAATTTCAATATGGTGACGAATTGTTGTTAAAGCCTTTTTATTACCAAGTTTTTTGAGTTTTTTGGTAATCTGCGCTGCGTTTAGCCGTTTTTTGTACAACAATTGTAAAATTTTTGCCCTTACTTCATCCTCAATAGCTTTTGCACATACAGTATTTACAGTTAGAATATTATTTACTCTAATTTTTTTTTCTAGCAACACTGACATATATTTTCCTAATAGTTTATACCTAAAATATCAATAACTCATATTTTTTTATCTATTAGCATAAATTTCATAATGCTATTAATTTACTAATAGCATTATAATTAATTTAATTATAATACTAAATATTTAGTACATAACAAAAATTTCTGAATTTTCAGGGAATAATACGTTTTGGTGTGTAAATGGTGTAAAACAGACAAAATAACAATCGAGTTAAAGTGTTTTCCCAGTCATATGTTCATATGCAATGACATATCGCTCAGTCATTTTTGCTACTAATTCAACGGGAATTGAAGGTGCGACTGGTTCTTTACCACTAGTACGTGTATTATCAAATTGTTTTTGATATCCATGCTCAGTTAGCCAATCACGCAAAATCTGCTTATCATAAGTTTCCTGTGTTTTTCCAATTTTGTAAGAATCTTTAGGCCACAAACGGAATTCATCAGGACCTATTGAATCACCAAGTAAAATTTCATCATTAAATTTACCAAATTCTAATTTAAGATCAGCAAGGATAAAACCAGCTTTATCTGCAATTACTTTCATATTCTCGTAAATTTCAATTGATTTTTTTGATAGTAAATCAAACTCCTCACTAGTAACAAGTTGTTGAGAAATTGCCTGCATTTTATTCACAGGTACGTCATGGGATGACTTTGTTGTTGGATCAAAAACTGGTTTAGGCAGCTCTGATGCTAATTCTGTTGATGTGTTACCGTCTAAAGTAATTTCATTATTTTTCCATCGTGAAACCATGCTTCCATAAAAATAACCCCGTACAATGCATTCAATTGGAAGCATGTTCATTTTTTTAACGGTAATCTCTGTTTCAGAATTAGTTTTTACAAAATGATTTGGGGCCTCTAATTTTTCAAACCAAAATTCTGCAAATTTGCAAAGAACCTCACCTTTTTTAGGAATTTCATCTTTAAATTTTACATCATAAGCTGAAACCCTATTGCTAAATTTGAATAATAAATTTCCATCCTCAAGATCATACACATCTTTTACCTTTCCAGAAGTTAGAAATTTCATTACCAATCATTAATTTTAGATTTTATTTAGTATTTTATGATTAAGAACCCATCATTCCAGGCATTGCAACTGGCTCTCTGTATGCCTTAAATTCATAGATTCCGCCATCAGCTGTTACTGTAACATATTGAAGTGGGTTATCACCAGGTGGTGATAGAATAATAGTTTTCCCTGGATTCAATGTTCCGATGAAATCCCTATCACCGTCACCATAGTCAATTGTAAGATTTGTTAAAGGTTGGGTTCCAGTATTTTGTACTAATACCCTAGCTATGACAAAAAGACTTTGTTTTTCTTTTGTAGGATCAACCATAATTGAATAACCCGATTCATTATATGTAGTAGGGCTTGGAAATGCTAGTAAAACTATCATAGCAACAATAACCGCAAGACCACCCAAACCAGAACAGATTAAAATCTTTTTTTGTGATAAATTTGATTTTGGTTTTGCTGGAAGTGTCAATAAAGTTCTTACAACAAACTATCCTATAAGATTAATTCTAGTCATGATTAATTCTTTTTATGATTAATTATAGAAAAAAATTACCCAAAGTGGGTATATTATGTTGAATTTTACTCACACCGTATGTTATCTATAATTTCAACACGTTGTAGATATGAAATATCTCTGTAGAACTTGTAAAACAGTTTGTAAAGACATGATAGAACATGTTAAAAAAGATCATAAATTTTCAGATAAGCAAATCGAAAGGTCTCTCGAAACAAATCCAGACAGTTTCAAAAATGGTTTTGAAGAAATAAAATAAAACAGATCAGGAAATACTAGTCATAATTATCTACAATATTCAACATCTTTTTAGCCCCATTATTTGCTGACACTATTTCTTCCGTATCGATATTTACATTCCAAATATACTCCCTAACATTATCATGCGTTTTAACAGTCAAATAAACCTCATAGAATCCGGCGCCTTTCTGGTCCTGAATATCAGATACAGAAATTTCTAATTTAGTATCTTTATGCTTAAGTATTTCTTCAGAAACATATGCATTTTCAATTTGTAATGTTAACATGTCAAACAAATTAGAACCCTCATCATCGGTTCCCTTGTACGATTTTATAATTTCCCACGCAACTTTTTGTTCATCATCAGCCAAGTTTAGAATCGTCTTACTTTCTAAATTATCAGGTTGGATCATATCTGGGACAAAAAAAACTACAAAGAAAACAGTACAGGCAAGATAAATGAATGATCTCTTCTTTAGAAATTTTACAAGATCAGATTCTTTTTTGGGTTGATTATTTTCTTTATCAATGTCTGAATGTTTAACCATTTTTGATCATACTTCCAATTCCTGTTTTAATATTACCGATACGCCTTAAATTCATATCTTAATGATTTTATCACAGTTTTTACAGCGTACAGTAACTGGTGTATCTGAAATACGCTCAAATTTTTTTGAACCACAATTTGTACAAATTGGGCATGCTCTTAGTGGTTTCACAAATAACATTTTCAAATACTACATTTGAAGTTAATTGATTTTTCCACTACCAATTACACGTACAGAAACTGATTCAGGCTTTACTAAAAGACAGATATCATTTTTCGTGTAAACAATCGGCTTGTCTAAAGTTAATTTGACGGGTGAAACTGATGAAACTTTTGCTGCCTTTACCTGTAGCCCAATACAAACAAGGCACATCTGATTTTCAGAAATTTCTCCCTTGTAGAATGGTGATTGTTTGAAATCAATCTCAAGCTCAGATTTTACTTCGAGTGATTCATCAGAAGTGATGATATCCCCTCTTCCAACTTCGTTAGGCTTGATTCCCTTCAGTGATAGACCGACTCTTGCTGGACAAACTGCACTCTTTACGTCATCATCATGCATTTGAATTGACTTTACCATAACATCAACTCCAGATGGCATATGTTTTAGATTGTCATATTGATTAACTGTTCCCTGTAAGACCTTCCCTAAAACCACTGTACCAACACCCTTAACATCAAAAGAATGATCAATTACAATCTGTGTTGGACCATCATTTGAAACTGGTGGAAGTTTTGCTAATTCCTCCTTAATGTTTGGCGAATCTATCTTTCTGTAGTTTTGTAAAACAGTGCCCTTAATCATAGAATTCAAACGGCTTTCATCAACTTCATAAGAATGGCTCAAGATACCATCTTTTTTCTTTAGCATATCAAGTGCAAGAATTTGTTCACCAGTGTATCTGTCAAGTGATGCAACATAGAAAATAACATACTCTGAAATATTTATTGCCTGCAACAATGGCTGAATTTTTTCTGGGAATCCATTTGGAACAACCCATGTCCGGATAATATCTGATTCTTTCCTGTCATAAACTGTAAGATCTGTCACTGTTCCTTTTTTACCAAAATCATTTGCAATTGTTTGTTCACCAAGAACAACAAAGTTTACTGATCTCATGGAAAAGACCTAAGAACAGCTGCATAACTTGCGAACCTATGATTTTTTGGTTTTACCATAATTTGAGAATATTTTGAGATTGTTTTTCCCCATGCACCTCTGTAACCAATTGGTGTGTTTACCCAATTCCAATTATCTGCAAGACGAAGAACTTCATCTTCTGGGCTATAGTAATTTTTTATTTTTGTTGCGACAATTCTTTGCGCGTGAGAACCATTTTTTGGGTTTAGTGCATCACTAGGGATAGAACCACCAAAAAAATAAACCGCCTCAACAATTCCCTTATTTTTAGCATTTCTGGCAAGATTATCTATCATACTCAGAATTACATGCGCACCAAGTGAATGCCCCATAAGCCTGATTTTTGTTTCTGGGCTTTTTTGTTTAAAGTCAGTAACAAATTTTGCCAAGTTTCTTCCATTCTTACCCGCTATGATCAGACCTGTGTGTAGAGCATGAAGTGCATGCGAAATGTACTGTGCACCAGTAGTATTCGAGTCATAACTATATCCTACAACTGGATTTTTGTAACCAAGATATGCTAATCTCTTTTTTGCAATAACAAATTTTGTGAGTGCGCCAGGGGCATTGTTCCTCAGACCATGAATCATTATGGTGATCTCTTTTGCACCAACTAATGCGTCAAAGATTCGTTTCGGATACAAATGATATGGTTGATTTTTTATTGTTATGCCAGAATCCAGATTATAAAACCCTCTCGTGGATATACGTGGAAATATCTTCTTCAATTTAGATACCGAGTTTTTTCTTTTGTTCTTCTATAACAGATTCTTCCACCTTTTCAAAGAGCGGAGATATTTTCCCAAGCTTATGACCCTGTTTTATTGTAATATTTGATATTTCATCAAAAGATTGTGCTGAAACATCACCATCCATTCCCAACTGCACCCATATTTTTTGTGATGATTTTGGTAAAAAAGGATAGATAGCTATTGCCAAGCTTCTAACCGCGTTTACAGATAGATACACACATGATCCTGTACCATGAGCTTTCTTCCATGGTTCTTTATGCTGAAAGTACTGGTTAAAGTGAGCTGAAAATTGCAGTATTTTTTTCAGCGCCCTATCAAGATGGTTTTGTTCCATCAATACACCTACCTCCGAACCAAGATCCCTGATTGCTTTCTCTGATTCTTTGTCCATATCATCAAATTCTTCTGGATCAGGAACTATGCTATCAAATGCTTTAACGGTAAATCCAAGTGCGCGATTAACCAAGTTCCCTAGATTTCCTATCAATTCAGAATTTATCTTGGTAGCAAACTCGTCCCAATCAAAATTAAGATCATCCTGTGAATATGGATTTATTGATACAAGATAAAACCTGAGATAATCAGCTGGAAATATCTGTAGAAAATCTTTCAGACCGATATACCAGTTCCTACTCTTTGAGATTTTTTTTGCCTGTAATGTAAGATGACCCCTGGTCGGAATATAATCCGGAAGCTTGTATTCCTCTTCAATTCCAAGGCGCATTGCAGGCAAAAACAGATAGTGATGATACACTATATCTTTACCAATAAAGTGGTAAATATCAGATTCATTCCAAAATTTTTTCCCATCTTTTCCATTATCACCTAGAAATTTTACAGCTGAAGATATGTATGCAAGGTGATTGTCAAACCAGCCGTAGAATACTTTATCGTTTACTCCATCAACAGGAACAGGAACACCCCAAGATATGTCACGTGTGATATCCCAGTCAGTAAGTCCCTCCTCGATCCAGTTTTGTACATATTTTTTTACGTCCTTTTGTAGATTTTGATTTCCGCCAAGGTATTCTGATAATTTATTTGAAAAGTTTTTCAGCTTGAAAAAGTAATGCTTTGTTTTTTCTTTAACTGGTGCTTCTCCACAAATTGAACAGTGAGGGTTTTCAATTTCTTCAGGAACACGACCACATTTCTCACATAGATCAGAATATTGCTCCATAGCCTTACAGTATGGACATGTACCAATTACATATCTATCAGGCAAAAATTTCTTATCTTTATTACAGTAAAATTGTATGATCTCACTTTCATAAATATGACCAGCATGCTCAAGTTTCTTGAAAACATCCTGAACAAACTGTCTGTTTTCTAGAGAGCTTGTTTTGTAAAATAAATCAAATTCAATATCAAATGCAGCAAAGTCTTCAGCATCACGCTTGTTCCAATATTCAACGTATTCCTCAGGAGTTTTTCCTTCTTTCTCAGATTGTATCAAAATAGGTGTTCCAAAATCATCAGACGCACATATGTAATATGCCTCAACTCCTTTTTGTTTTAGAAATCTTGTCGTAACATCAGCTGGAAGATAAGTAGATGCCACATGGCCAAGATGTATTTCACCATTTGCATATGGCAGTGCGCTTGTGATAATTGCCTTTGAGTTCATTTGATTAGTTGTTGTAAAGTTTGGTTAAGAAGTTTACCAGCTATCCATGTATTTGATCTGCTCCTTTGTCAGCTTGTCAATCTTGACATCCATAGCTTTCAGAGCATCACTTGCAACCTGTTTGTCTATCTCCTTTGGAACAGCAACAACTTTTTTTGGCATTTTTTTGTGGTTTTTAAGAATATAAAGAATTGAAAGCAGTTGATTTGAGAATGATTGTGCCATAACTTCTGGTGGGTGTCCTTCTGCAGCTGTCAAATTAGCTATTCGGCCCTCACCGATAAGATAGACCTTTTTGCCGTTTTTTAGCACACACTCATCAAGATATGGACGAACTCGTCTAACAGATTTTGATTGTTTCAGAAGAAATTTTGAGTCAACTTCAACATCGAAATGACCAACGTTTCCAAGTACTGCACCGTCCTTCATTGTTAAAATATGCTCTTTCCTTATGATACTAGTCATTCCAGTTGTTGTTACAAAGATCTCACCAATTTTTGCAGCTTGTGACATTGGCATTACATCAAAGCCATCCATATGAGCTTCAAGTGCACGTATAGGATCCACCTCTGTCACAATAACTTTAGCGTTCATCCCACGACAATTTGCAGCAACACCTTTCCCAACCCAGCCATAGCCTGCTACCACAATTCGTTTAGATGCAAATAACAAATTCATGGCTCGCAGATATCCATCAATTGTACTCTGACCAGTCCCGTATCTATTATCAAACATGTGTTTTGTATACGCATCATTAACAGAAATAACAGGATAACGAAGTTTGCCTTGTTTCTCAACAGCTCTAATTCGATTTACACCTGCAGTTGTTTCTTCTGTAGCACCAAAAATTTTTAATGAATTATATTTTTTGTCAAAATGTGCTTTTACGTTCATGTCAGAACCATCATCAGTTAAAATCTGTGGTTTATGGTTTAGAACTTGTTGTATACACCAATCATATTCCTTAGGACTTTGTCCAGCCCAACAGTATGTATGAATTCCTTGGGAAGCAAGAAATGCTGCTATATCATCCTGTGTGGTAAGTGGGTTTCCACCACAACATGCAACATTAGCCCCTAACTCTTTGGCACCAACAAGTAAAACCGATGTCTCCTTTGTTATATGTAAACAAAATCCTAACGTTATTCCCTTAAGTGGTTTTGATTTTTTCAGACGATTTATAGTGTTATCTAGAATCTGCATGTGTGATCTTGCCCATTCGTAAGAAATCTTGCCTTGTTTTGCTAACTTTGGGTTTTTTACTTTACTCAATGCAAAGTTGGATTTTAAGCGAATATAAAATCCTATCATGAACTGTAAGACTTTTTACCTAAACAAGATTAGCGGTAATAAATAATGACTTGGAAAAAAATAGCGGAAAAAAATACAATAGTACCTGGTAAGGGTGAAGAATTTGATATGGATGGTAAAAAAATTGCAGTTTTTAATCAAAATGGCTATCACGCGTTAGATGCAATATGTGTTCACCAAGATAGCTCGATTGCGCCAGGTAAGCTTGACGGCGATATTGTAGAATGCCCTTCACATTTTTGGCATTATAATATCAAAACTGGTGAACTACAAGATTACCTAAATGGTGTTAAGCTTCAAACATATTCAGTTGAAGAAAGAAGTGATGGCATATACATTGACCTGTAACAATCTATTTTAAAAAAAATCACTTAGTAACAGCTTTAGGCTGATAAATTTTTCATAAATCACTTCAAACGTCTCATTAATTTTATCAGATGGAATAGGAATATCTTTCAAATTTTCAATATCACTAGATGCCGCACTAGCATATGGCCCAATAAATTCTTCAAAACTATCAGAAAATAAGAAAAAAGCCCCGCCGCCAA
>Ga0315336_1007252_pt1 | contig 10770 bp, 13 predicted proteins | sample ASW5metaG_FD_204512 | JGI IMG/M metagenome (GOLD analysis project Ga0315336, IMG submission 204512) | Ammonia-oxidizing marine archaeal communities from Monterey Bay, California, United States - ASW #5 | ecosystem: Environmental > Aquatic > Marine > Intertidal zone | place: USA: California... | reverse complement strand
CCGGACTTCCTCGCCGCCGAAGAAATGCACCGCTTTCAAGGCCATTGGTGGTCGACCGGTGACAAATACCTGGCATATACCAAAGTCGACGAAGCGCCAGTGCGAGTCAGTTATCGACTGGAAATGCAGGCCGATGGCGCAACCACCATCGAACAGCGTTATCCGTATGCGGGTGAGATCAATCCGCGCGTAGAACTGTGGATTTACAACCTGCAGACAGCAGCGGCAGCCTGTATCTGGCCGAGCGACGAGACCGCTGGTGCCAATGACGACGCCTACTTGGCCCGTGTGCATATGTCAGCGGACAAGTTGATTGTGCAAACCCAGGATCGGCTGCAACAGCATCTGCGCCTGAAGAGTTTCGATCTGCAATCCGGTTCCTGGCGAGAGCTTCACACGGAGACAAGTGATACGTGGATCAACCTTACCGATGACTTTCGCTTTTTAGAACCCGAGCGTATGCTCATCACCAGCGAGCGCACCGGTACGCGTCAGGCCTACATTCTTGACCAGGCAGGGGGTTTATCGCCGCTGGCCGGCCCGCAACACATCACCAAAGTACATACAGTGACGCGAACCCACACCTACGTGAGCGGGTGGACGAGCACACCATGCGAGAACCACCTGTTTGCTGTCGCTCTGGACGGAGCAGCCGTACATCAGGTGACTCAAGCACCCGGCGTGCACAACGTGGTGATTGACGAGTCCGGGCTGCGCTACATCGACCAATTCAGTGACGAACGCACGCCATCGATCATCACCTTGCGAGACTCGACGGATGCCAACGCTGACGTCGAGCTTTACCGCAATACGATCGGTGACGAACACCCTTATGCGCCGTACCTTCCCCTGCACGCGTATCCCGTTTTTGGCCAAGTGCGCGCCAGCGATGGCGAAGCCCTTCACTACCGACTCACGCCACCCGCACAAATCGATGGCACACACCCTACTATCGTTTATGTATACGGCGGGCCTGGGCCGCAATTGGCATTGCGCGAGTGGAGCCCGATGTTAGTGCAACTGTTCGCACACCACGGTTTCGCGGTGCTCGAATTGGACAATCGCGGCAGCGGCAATCGCGGGCAGGAGTTTGAAGCCCCTATTTATCGGCACATGGGTAGCGTGGAGATAGAAGACCAGGTCGCCGGGCTCGAGGTGCTCAACGATCACGCGTGGGCCGATCCAAAAAAAGTCGGGATATATGGGCACAGCTACGGCGGCTATATGACGCTGATGTGCCTGTCACAGGCGCCAGACCAGTTTCAAGCCGGAGTTGCGGTCGCGCCCGTTTGCGATTGGGCACTCTATGACACCCACTACACGGAGCGTTACATGGGCTTGCCTGAGTACAACCAGGCAGGTTATGAACAAGCTAACGTGCTCACCCACCTGCATAATCTCAATTCCCCACTCCTTCTTATGCACGGGATGGCCGACGACAACGTGCTGTTTACGCACAGCACAAAAATCATGGGCCGGCTGCAAAGCCTCGGAACCCCCTTCGAATTGATGACCTATCCGGGCGCAAAGCACTCCATGCAGGAACGCGATGTTTCGATTCATCGTTTCAACATGATTCTGGATTTCTTCAAGCGACATCTGGCATGAACGATATCGCTGTACGCGCCGCGACCGCAGAAGACGTCCAATTCATTCTCGCCAGCAATCGCGCGATGGCTGCAGAGACAGAAGACGTTGGGCTTGATAGCGATACCTTGCGTCTTGGTATCGAGTACTTGCTCGGAAACACCGCGCAGGGTCGATACCTGGTGGCCGAGGTCAATGGCGAACCGGCAGGAACGCTGATGATCACTTTTGAGTGGAGCGACTGGCGAAACGGCCGGTTCTGGTGGATCCAAAGCGTGTATGTCAATGCAGAAGCCCGGCGCCAGGGCGTTTATCGGGCGATGCATGAAGCAGTTCGCGAACTGGCTTCCAAGGACCCTCAGGTGTGCGGTATACGCCTATACGTCGAGCGCGAAAACCTTGGCGCACAACAGACCTACCAACGCATCGGCATGACCGAAACCCACTACCGATTGTACGAAGAAGCGCTCAGCCCGCGCGGCTGAAAAGGCGGAAGAAGTTTTCCCGAGTAATTTCCGCAAGCGCCGTCACATCCAGCTCCAGCATTCCGGCAAGATACTCCGCGGTATCCACCACAAAAGCAGGCTCATTCTTCTTACCCCGATTGGGTATAGGTGCGAGCCAGGGCGCATCGGTTTCGATCAACAATCTATCCAGCGGTAGTCTGCGCGCCACTTCGCGCACATTGTCACCATTCTTAAACGTGACGATGCCCGATATGGATATGTAAAAACCCATCGCCAGCGCTTTTTCGGCCATCGCCCAGGACTCGGTAAAGCAGTGCAGGACGCCGCGTACCCCGGCACAGTCTTCGATCAACGCCAGGGTATCGGTTTCAGCTGACCGCGTATGCACAATCGCCGGAAGGTCCTGGGCCGCGGCCAACGCCAGCTGCTGGGAAAACGTGTGGCGCTGCAATGCGCGCTGATCCTCCTGCTCCACATAGTGGTAGTCGAGGCCCATTTCGCCTACCGCGACAACCCCGTCGCGGTGCAAATAATCCTGTACCCAACTCGCATCGCCGCTGCACGATCCAGGATGTTCGCCTACGCTCGCCCACACCCCTTTTTGGCGCTCAGCGAAGGCCAGCACGTCCTCAATGCAGTCTTGCTCGACACCTATGCATAAACATTCATGCACACCACGCTCACGGGCTCGTGCCAGCGCTTGCGCAGGATCTTCGAGATAGTTGAGATGGCAGTGGGAATCGACGTACACGCAGCGTCGGCTACATAGTGTGTGTATGCCGGTCGGACTGGAGCGCTCCGGCGAGATAAGTTTCTATCTTACTGCGGGCAACATCGTCCTGATCATTAAACTGGACCCCAATGCCGGCGGCGCGATTTCCCTGTGCGCCTTTTGGAGTAATCCACACGACCTTACCGGCCACGGGTATTTTTTCTGCTTCGTCCATAAGGTTCAGCAGCATGAATACCTCATCGCCCAGGTCGTACTCTTTCTTGGTGGGAATGAACAGGCCACCATTCGTTATAAAAGGCATATACGCTGCGTATAGCACGGCCTTATCCTTAATCGCCAAAGATAAAATTCCGTTTCTTACACCGCGCTTGGCTGCTGACATGAGTTGCTGACGTCCTATTCAATCTCCATAGTCGGCGGTGGATAAAGGCGTGTCAATGGCAAAAGTATGACGCACGCCTCAATTCAAGCGCTCAAGCCGCGGGCCGGCGCTGCAATTGTAACCACCGCACAATCAGGCTCTGCAATAACAGCTTTGCATTGGCCGCATTGCTGGATTCAATCTGCCGACGCGCAGAGATGATTTCATCGGCGAATCGAATCAGTGACGCCTGACCAATGCCGCAACCGGGTATGGACTGACCACCCATATGGAGAATCAGACGCCGGTACCAGCGGCCCAACCATTCCACCACATCGCCATTCAACACCGTATCGGCCGCTGCCAGACTATCCTCCGGCAATTTCGACAGCCAGTCGGTCAGATCTTGCTCTGAGTCGGATTTCCCCAGCTGCGCGCCGATTGGCGCGTATCCGAATTCCGCGAATTCCAGCTCTGAAACGGAAATACCTTGCTTCTCCAACCAGGATTGAGCGGCAGCTGCATCGCTGGCGGTATGGTAGCGTTGACAGCGGCTACGGATGGTTGGCAGCAGTTTCCCCCAATACGGTGTAGACAGCAGCAAATGGGTATTTGGCGGCGGCTCTTCGAGCGTTTTCAACAGCGCGTTCGCCGCGTTGGCATTCAACAGATGCGCATCCAGAATGGCAGCGACCTTGCGTGGCGCGGACTGGGCTGTCTGCACGGCAAAGTCGTTGATACGCCTCACCTGATCAACCTTGATCACCGCACCTTCAGGCGCAATCCAACGAAAGTCTGGATGGGCAAACTCGTGAGGGGGCTGGTCGCTTTCAAGCTCGAGCAGCGCGAACGCGGCATTTGCCAGCAACGATTCGTGCCCCCATCCCGGCGCACCCGTCAGCGCCAGGGCATTGGGCAGTGAGCCGCTTTGCGCTGACGACCTTAGTCTCTCTACGACTGGAATATGCCATGGAAGTATCGATCTCATCTTCCTGTCCGAGCCACAAACTCGCGTGCAATTCGGGCCACGTCGGCCTGCACCGAAACCAGCGGCCGACTGGCATCGATGATGTGCATGCGTTTATGGTCTTGAGCTCGATCAAGGTATCCCTGCCGCACCGCGGCAAAAAACTCGAGGCGCTCGTTTTCCATGCGATCCTGTTCGCGACCGGCAATGCGCGCCTTGCCAATTTCAGGATCGAGGTCCAGGTACAAAGTCAGGTGCGGCTGCAGCTCTCCCTGAATCCAGGTCTCGAGCTGTTCAACGTAGCTCGGAGGAATTCCTCTGGCTACACCCTGATAAGCATATGTCGCATCCGTGAAGCGGTCGGACACCACCCACTGGCCCGCGGCCAGACGCGGTTTGATTTCGTTGTTGAGATGTTGGTTGCGTGCCGCAAACACAAGTAACAACTCGGTCATGCCATCCACATCCTCCTGCCACTGATCAAGCATGATGTCGCGCAGCGCCTCCGCCATGGGGGTGCCGCCGGGCTCGCGCGTGCGATAGAAATCAATGTTTTCCGCCGCGAGAAGGTCGCACAAAGTCTCCAGATTGGTGGACTTGCCTGCGCCTTCTGATCCCTCCAACGTAATAAACTTACCGCTGTGCGACATTCACGTCCCCGTTCGTTTCAGTTGGTATCTACGCACGGCGGCGTTGTGTTCTGCAAGCGTACGAGAAAACTTGCTGGCGCCATCACCCATGGCGACAAAGTAGAGATAATCGCCCGGCGCCGGCGTCAGCGCCGCCTCCAGCGAGGCCGCAGACGGCAGCGCTATCGGCGTTGGCGGCAACCCACGCACCCGATAAGTGTTGAAGGGCGATTCAATCTTGAGGTGCGCTCTGGTCAGATTTCCGTCGAACTCTCGCCCCAGCGCGTAAATAACGGTGGGGTCGGTTTGCAGCAGCATGCGCTTGGCTAAGCGGCTGTGAAACACCTGACTGATCTGCCCCCGGTCGGCTGCCAATCCAGTTTCCTTCTCAACAATTGATGCCAGGATGATCAGGTCTTCGCGGCTACGCAGTTGCGTCTCCTCGGGCCGTCGTTGCCAGGCTTCGTCCAGCTTGCCCACCATCACCTCGTGCGCTCTTAACAGCAACGCTCTCGCGCTGTCCTGCAATTGAAACTGGTAGGTGTCGGGAAAAAACATACCTTCTGCGAATGGCACACTCAACGCCAGTTCAGCATGCAACGCCTGCGCATCATGCGCCAGGATATCCTGCTCTAGTCGTGTTTCATTAGCGAGGTTAGCCAGCAATGCAGCAACCGTGATGCCTTCATCAATACGAAATCCATGGTGCACCACAGCACCACCCGTTAACTGTTCGAGCATCTGCCTGGGAGTGCTTGCGGCCGGGATCAGATACTCACCTGCCTGCAATCTGGTGTCTGCAGCTGTGAGACGCCCGAGCACGGTAAGCAGCCGGCGGTCAGACGTGATGCCGGCGGCCTGCAGCTGAACCGCCAGGGCAGACAGGGATTGGCCAGGTTCGAGAATCAGATGCAGGGGCTCAGCCGACATGGGCGCGTTTGACCACTGTGCAAGCTTCCAGCACAGCCCGCCGGCGGCAGTGCCTGCAACAACAAGCAGCGTGATCGCTGCGACCATCAGCCGGTGGCGGTATTTCCCGCTCACGACTTAAACCGTGCCGAAAATCAGGGTTCCGTTGGTGCCACCGAAGCCAAATGAATTGGTCGCCGCGGTCTTGATGTCCGCATCCCGGGCTTCGTTTGGAACATAGTCCAAGTCACATTCCGGACTGGGATTCTCGAGGTTGATGGTAGGCGGCAATATCTGCTCGCGCAGAGCCAGGATGGTGAAAATTGCCTCCACCGAACCCGCCGCTCCAAGCAGGTGCCCAATCATCGATTTAGTCGAACTAACGGCGATCTTGGTGTCTTCGCCAAAGACTGACTTGATCCCTTGCGTTTCCGCGATGTCTCCGAGCGGCGTGGACGTCCCATGCGCGTTGAGGTAGCCCACGTCCCCGGCATCCAGCTGGGCGTCGGACAGAGCGTTTGTCATGGCCGCGGCCCCGCCTTCACCGTTTTCCGCGGGTCCCGTGATGTGATATGCGTCACCACTCATGCCAAACCCCAGCACTTCTGCATGGATGCGCGCGCCGCGTGCTTTGGCTCGCTCGTATTCCTCGAGAACCAACACGCCGGCGCCATCACCCAACACGAAGCCGTCGCGTCCCTCATCCCACGGGCGGCTGGCTAGCTCCGGCTCGTCATTACGCGTAGACAGCGCCTTCATGGAATGAAAGCCGGCCACGCAAATCGGCGAGGTGGCGTGCTCTGCCCCACCAACCACCATCACATCGGCGTCGCCATATTGGATCATGCGCGCGCCGAAACCGATATTGTGCGTGCCGGTGGTGCACGCCGTTACGATGGCAATGTTGGGGCCCTTGAAACCATACTCGATGGACAAATTCCCGGAAATCATGTTGATCACCGAACCAGGAATGAAAAAAGGAGATACCCGACGCGGCCCGCTTTTAACCAGCGTACTGTGGGTGCTCTCGATCATTTTGATACCGCCGATGCCAGATCCGATCGCTATACCTATGCGGTCGCTATCGTCCGGATGCGACTCAAGCCCCGCATCCGCTATCGCTTGGATTCCTGCTGCCATGCCGAATTGAATGAACCCATCCATGCGGCGAGCCAGTTTGGCCTGCATGTAGTCTGTAACGTCGAAATCCTTTACGGCGGCACAGATTTTTACACCGTATTCTTCTGTGTCGAAATACGGGTTGAGACCTACACCACTCGTGCCAGCAACCGTGGCCCGCCAGGCGTCCTCTACCGTATTGCCGATGGGCGAAACGAGGCCCATACCCGTAACAACAACTCTTCTTCTACTCACAGGTCTTTACCCATAGATGCACTGAAGTGTCCGCGCCAAGGCACGACGAAACGGACACTATCAGCTAATGCCGCGTCAGGCCAACGCGGTTGCAAGAAAGACTTACTTAGGCAAGCCGCAGGTGGTATTTACTGGTGGGCCAGGATGTAGTCGATGGCATCTTTCACCGTTGTGATTTTCTCGGCTTCTTCGTCAGGAATTTCAGTTTCGAACTCCTCTTCAAGCGCCATTACCAGCTCTACGGTGTCCAATGAATCAGCACCGAGGTCTTCAACAAACGATGCGTCGTCTTTGACTTCGTCATCTTTGACGCCAAGCTGTTCACAAATCAGTTTTTTTACGCGTTCTTCAACACTGCTCATGCTAAAGGGGTCTCCCTTAAAAGGTTCCTGGGTGCAGGGCGTGCGCATTCTATAGAGGCGATTTCAGCAACGCAAGCGAGCTTTACACTGCTTCTACAGCACACTTCCCGGTATTTGTTGTTCGCTAATCAGGCGGCGTACATACCGCCATTGATATGTAGTGTTTGTGCCGTCATGTAGCCAGCTTCGTCGCTAACAAGATAGGACACGGTCCCCGCGATTTCAGCTCTCTGGCCCATACGTCCAAGCGGAATTCGCTCGAGCATCGCCGCGGTTTGTTCTTCTGTTAATTGCGCTGTCATGTCAGTATTTATAAAGCCGGGCGCCACTGTGTTCACAGTTATGTTACGAGAGGCAACCTCGAGCGCTAGCGCACGGGAAAACCCTTCGATGGCCGACTTGGAAGCGACGTAATTACTCTGGCCGGGATTGCCCATACGCGCCACCACCGAACTCAAGTTTACGATGCGCCCCCAGCGCGCCTTGATCATCCCGCGTAGCACCGCCTTGGTGACGCGGTAAGTGCCATTTAAATTAGTGTCCACCACGTCGACCCATTCAGCTTCGCCCATACGCAACAACAGGTTGTCTCGAGTCACGCCGGCGTTATTGACCAGCACCTGGGGCGGCTCCGCGATGTCGGCGATGGCAGCCAGCATGTCCTGGACGGATTGCGGATCATGCAAGTTCATCGCAAAGCCTGTGCCGCCCTCGCCAAGTGCTGCGCTTATGTTTTCAACACCCTCGGTACTGGTGGCCGTACCCACAACGAAAAGTCCATCCGCTGCCAGACGTTGCGCTATAGCGGCGCCAATGCCGCGAGAGGCGCCGGTGACCAACGCGGTCTTCATCAGGAATTTCCGGCCAATCCATCGACGCTGGCGAGCGAGATGGTGGGAGTTTCTTTTGATATCCGCCTGATCAATCCAGCCAGCACGTTGCCAGGACCACATTCGGCAAACTGAGTTACACCCAGCTCGACCATGCGTCGCACTGACTTCGACCACAATACAGGCGCAGCAATTTGCGCCAACAGATTTCTGCGCAACTCATCTACATCCACAGGTACATCAGCACTCACGTTCTGTACGATAGGCACGTCGGGCACGCGCACCGCCACCTGCCCTAGCGCATCGGCAAAATCATCTTTGGCGGCTTCCATCAGCGGCGAATGAAACGGGCCACTTACATCCAACATTACGGCGCGACGAGCGCCTGCTTCCTTGCACATCTCGGCGGCATCGGCCACCGCTTCGGCCGTGCCCGCGATCACGACCTGTCCAGGCGCATTGAAATTGGCGGCGACCACCACGCCTTCGACCTGTGCACAACATTGCGCGACCTGCTCGTCGTCCAATCCCATCACTGCGGCCATAGCGCCCTGACCACGAGGCACCGCAGCCTCCATCAGCTCACCGCGCAAGCGTACTAACTTAACTGCGTCGGCAAAGCCAATGCTGCCTGCGCAGGTCAGCGCGGAATACTCGCCCAAGCTGTGCCCAGCAACGTAATCCGGGGGTGGGTTGCTGCTCTGCCAGGCGTCCCAGATTGCAACGCTTGCGGTCAACAATAGAGGTTGAGTGTTGGCTGTAGCTGAAAGATCTTCAGCAGGTCCTTGTTGCACCAGCTCCCAGGTATCGAAACCCAACAGGTCAGATGCTTCGGCAAACTTTTCTATGATGCTGGGGAATTGCGGGGATAGTTCGCCCAGCATCCCCACGCTTTGCGCGCCCTGACCGGGAAACACTGCACCGAGAGCCATCCGCGCTACTCTTTGTCGGCGATGACCTGACGGCCGCGATAATAGCCGTCCGCCGTAACGTGATGACGGCGATGAGTTTCGCCCGTCGTTTCATCCACTGACAGCGTGGAATTCTTCAAGCTGTCGTGGGAACGTCTATTGCCTCGACGCCGACGCGTAACTTTGTTTTTCTGGACTGCCATTTTGTTTTCCTCTTAACCTATCCAAATTCGTCTAGTCTTCGCCCAAGCGCTCTGCCAGCCCGGCGAATGGCCGGTACGTATCGGCGGGAGCACCTTCCGGTAGCGGCCCGTAGTCCATCGATGGACGTCGCTCACAATCTATGTCGACACAGACCTGAGTCGGCAGCTGCAGAAGCAATTCATCCTCGATCAGCTCAACCTCATTCAACTCTTGCGAAGAGACAATGATGGCCGCATGCCCGAGCGCCTCGTCGCGCATTTCCCTCGCCTCGAGTTCGCTGGACACCAACACGCCCTCGCATTGCGCATGCACTTTTAGCGGCACAGGCTCACCGCAGAGCTGGCATGATAGCTGCGCGTGCGCGGTGGCCTGACCGGCGACACAACGCTGTCCGTTTTCATCCATGTGAAAACGCAGTTGCGTGTCTACGGCCTGCAATTCTGCGACCATGTCCGTAAGCCTGGTACACCGATCCGTCGCAATGTCGCGCGTAATTGTCGCTTCGGCTTTCGCCAGATCGGTATACGTCGGTGGCCCGGATTTGCGCGTCGTCATGGCGGCGGCAATCATAGGGACCTGGATGAAGCATGTAAACCCAGGCAAGCGCCTGAATACGAGTACTTTTTCACGCTCCAGGAGACAAACAGATGGCTTCGAGTGACTCTGCCCAAAGACCACTGATTCTTGCGTCGACTTCACGCTATCGCGCGCAATTGCTGCGCCAGCTGCAGGTGGAGTTCACGACCGCGAATCCACAGGTGGATGAAACCGCACTCCCTGGCGAAAGCGCCGACACCCTGGCATTGCGCCTTGCTCATGCGAAAGCGGCAGCGGTAGCTGCCGCGCATGCAGGAGCCGTCGTCATCGGCGCGGACCAGGTGGGTACCTGTGATGGTCGTCTGCTCACCAAACCCATGAGTGCACACGCAGCCGAACGCGAGTTACGAGCTCTGAGCGGACGAGCCGCACACTTCTACTCGGCCGTTGCGGTGCATGACGCGGATGAGGCGAACGGCGCTGTGGTGCGTACGGATCTGACGTTTCGCCAGCTCACGGAGCAAGCCGTGGCGTATTACGTTGCCGTCGACAACCCCATTGACTGCGCGGGTGCTTTCAAAGTTGAGTCCTTGGGAATATCGCTCTTCACCTCGGTCAACTCCAACGATCCGAGCGCTATCGTTGGTTTGCCCCTCATCGCTTTGGTGTCGATGCTGACGGCTTGCGGGATTCATCCTCTGCAAGCGCCTTGAGATTGCGCCAGATCCCCGTCATCTCTTCGTCTAGGGGGGCCTCTACTTTAAGCGTGCGGCCCTCGAGAGGAATCGTGAGCTTTCTAGCATGCAGGCACAGGCGTTCGACCCATGCGACTGATGGGTTGCGCTGACCGGCTGGTACATATTTATCGTCACCGAGAATGCCATGGCCGCTGGCATTTG
>Ga0315336_1007251_pt1 | contig 10771 bp, 9 predicted proteins | sample ASW5metaG_FD_204512 | JGI IMG/M metagenome (GOLD analysis project Ga0315336, IMG submission 204512) | Ammonia-oxidizing marine archaeal communities from Monterey Bay, California, United States - ASW #5 | ecosystem: Environmental > Aquatic > Marine > Intertidal zone | place: USA: California... | reverse complement strand
TCTACACCGGTGACGGCAAGACCTACTACCTGACAGCGATTCACCACACGACCAAGGATATCGACAAGTGGTACTGGTACGACCTGTATCCGGCGCAGGAGGTTCTCGACGGAGAGAAGTTCGACTATGATCGCGGTATCGGCGGTTGCGGGGGGACCAATGTGGACAGGCCGGACTGGACGACGGGGACGATCTGGGAAAACTATTTTCTCTGCACTAACGTCACGCTGGTCCAGCCGCTCAGCACCAGCGGCGTCGGCGGCGTCGGACCTACCGCTAGCCAAAACTCGGCCTGGTGTGGAAACTTCGAGTTCGCGACGGAATGCCCGGATTCCATCGACGCGGCGAACCTCGTGGGGGGGGACGACTGCTGGAGCGGGGATGACACCTGCCTCAACTGTCACTTCCAGGGTGCCACGCTGAATGTCGGCGGCGGGACCATCGGGCTCGATTTCCTGCACTCACTGAAATCCGCGAAGCCGGATCCCGATCCCTGCTATCCCTGCGCGATCGTTCCCCCTCCGCCGCCGGACCCGCCCGGTGGCTGCGAACTTCCAGATGCACCGGTGCATTTCTACCCTTATATCATGAACATCCTCCTTGCCAAGGAGCCCGCGAACTGCCACTGTCACGACTATTGGACTGACGGCACAGCGTACGAAGATTGGGTGAACAAAGAGTCCGGCCAACTTCCTACCATGGATTGGATAGAACCCGGCAGCCCAAGCACCAGCTACGTCTGGCACAAGCTCAAGAACACCTACGAGTCCGTGGGTGGCCCCACCTCCGGCAAAGTGCCCATGCCCAAGTACGCATACCCCCTGACCGACTCGGAACTCAATATGTTCGAGGAATGGATCAAGGACGGCGCGCTGGAGTAATGGATGTCGTCGTGGACGCACTTTACGACCGAGGCGCCAACACCAAATTGCGCAAGCACCGCAGGAATACTCATTGCCGCTAAATCACTGGCTTTCGGGCCGACGCCAGCAAGTAAGTCCTGCAGACGATCCCGAGATACGTAGCCATGGCCCAGCCGACGAGCGACGCCACGAGGCTCTTGCCTATACCCATACGACCGCCCCTGCGCTCGGATGCTGGCCAGCGTGCGACGTGCCTGCGGAACCCGCCAAGGCAGGCTTGCGTCGCATCTCGCACGTCGATTGCCTCAAAGCCAGCGGCTGCCAAATGCGATCGGAATTCAGCGATACTCGCAACAAGGTTGGCGCGGGGAATCTTAGCCAACTCCGCGAATGGCCGAAAAAACTTGCATAACAACATATCGGAGAGCACGAGTGATCCTCCGGGCTTGAGGACGCGCAGCGATTCACGCAGAAACGTGTCGCGCGTGTTGAAGTGGAATGCCGCCTCGACGCAGATCACGGCGTCGAATTGGGCCTCGGGAAAATCCAGTCGCGTCGCGTCCATCACGTGAAACGTGCAGCCCGGTGCACGCTTGCGGGCCTCGGCGATCTGAGCTTGCGAAACGTTGATCCCAGTAATCATGTCTTGCGCATAGCTACGTAGCAGACGCTTGGTGGTGCCCCCCGGGCCGCAGGCAACATCGAGAATGCGCCCCTCTTTATTTGGGATCTTGTCAATCAAGTGGTCCACGAGCGCCTCGCTGGCCTCACGCTGCGACTTCGCGTGCGAATTCCAATAGCCGAAATTATAAAAACCGCTGTCCTCAAAATATTGTTGATAGTCGCGACTGACCATCGTGCGGTCGTAGGTGCGTATCATGCGATCCTGTGCGGTCATCAGTCTCTCCAAGGTCACGCAGACAGGGGAAGGTCACCGCCGGGCTTCCCCGGCTCGGCCTCGGGCAGCCCGGTGAGCTTCCTGCTGTCCAGCGTACGCGGTCGGGAGCGAGATGCAACGAGGGAGGGTAACTTCCCACGTTGCACCCATCACCCGTCATAGTTGGGTCCCATGAGGTCACACTCCGGTCAGGGCCCGTTTTTTTCTCGTAGAACCGCAGAATTTCGGACACAGTGCCAGTATCGGTAGTGTCCCCTCTTTTCAAAAGGTGGCACCTGGCTGTGGTGATGAACCGGGACGACAAAGATGACCGAGACGCGCTGAAGGTCGCCCTGGAGCACTTCAAGATTACCCAGGAGCGTCTCGCCTGGCTCCACGAACGCGGGTTGATCGACAGTCGCTTTAAAGAACCTGCGATTGCCGTAGCATCTTGACTGTTCTGGATGCACCTCAGTACCGCAGGGAATGCATTGAAGAAGCCACGGCTGATCGTCATCAGGAGCTCGACTTTCCCTTGAGTCATGTTGTCCTGCCTTCTCCTTGACTTCCCAGTCCCTTCACTGCCGTTTCCAGTCGGTTCGAGATCTCCTTCCATCCCGAGCTCTTGTTCTCCGTTTCCTCGAACGCCTCCGGCGGCCCGATCCTGAGAACCAACTTTCGGGGACGCGGCAAGCTCCGGTGGGGTGGGAGGGCTTCGTGTGCGCCCTGAAGATAACAAGGCACGACCGGAATCTTCGACCCGGCTACGAGCATACCAATGCCCGACTTGAAGCGCGCCACCTCGCCATCGCGGGAACGAGTCCCCTCGGGAAACAAGATGTAGATGGCCGGTTCGCCCACCAGCCGCTCGCGGAGCTCGTCCAGCGCGTGGCGGCCGCAGCGGTGGCGCCACATGGGGAGTGCATTGAACATCAGGGCCGAGAAGAAGGCCGAGATGGGGGTCTCGAAGAAATGATCCCCCGCCGCAATGGGAAACGCTCGCTGCCGGAGTCGCCACGGCAAGCAGGAAGCGAGGGACAGGGCATCGAGGTGGCTCGAGTGATTCGAGACCAGCACGAAGGGGGGGGCGGGGGGAAGGTGTTCCCGCCCGACGATCCGGAGGCGGTGATAGGTGAGCAGGTAACCGTAAACGAAGAGGCGCCAGCAGCTCTGGGCCAGAAAGCTCGCGAGGCCGGCTTCCCTCTTCAGGCTCCGCAGCTTCTCACCGGGGGGGAGATCCTGGTCCGCGGCGGTGCGATACTCCCACTCTTTCATCCCGCTCCCCCGCTGAAGATCCGGACGGGTTGGTCCATCCCGACGCCGAGGAAGTAGCCGATATAATGGAAGAGCACGGGGGCCACGAGAAGCAGGCTGTCGAAACGATCCAGGAGACCCCCGTGGCCGGGAAGGGTGCTCGCCATGTCCTTGATGCCGAGATCTCGTTTGATGCTCGAGAGGACCAGGTCGCCACACTGGCCCGCGAGGGAAAGAAGGAGGCCCATGGTGATGAGGTGAATCGGGTGGTCCAGAACTGTACCTGCGAAGAGACTCCGGGCGAGGAAAGCGAAGAAAGTCGTGGTCAGCACAAGAGCTCCCAGCGCGCCGGTGAGGGTTTTTCCCGGGCTCGTATTTGGAACGAGGCGGCGCTGCCCGAGGGTCTTTCCCACCACGAAGGCGAAGATATCGTTGAGCTCTACCGAGGCCAGAATCAGGAGAAGGAGCGGGCGAAAGAGCTGATCGTTGGCAAAGTAGGCGAGGTGGCCCAGGCAGGCCCCGAAGAGAAGGAGCCCGAAAACGGCCAGGGCCACGCGCTGGATGTATCCTGCCGGAGAATCGGCGAGGAGGGCTCCGATGACGATGACGGTGATGGTGAGGGACGGAAGAGCGACAAAGAGTCCATACCAGTGGTCGGCTGACGCAAAGGTCAGCAGGAGAATTCCGAGCACCACAGTGAAGCTCAACAGCCGGTGCCGGAAGAGGCCGGTCGCCTGCGAGTACTCTCGGTAACACAGAAGGCTGAGAAGGCCCACGCTCAGGATCGCGTAGATGCGCCCGAGAAGGATGGGTGCCAGCATGAGGGGGGCGATGAAGAGCCAGGACCGGTAGCGAGTGTAAAGCTCCCGATTCAGCTCCGGGCTGGTTTTTCCCGCACGGTGGAGAATGAAGAAAATCACCGGCGAAATGATGAGGAGCCCGACTGCTACCCCCACGATTCCCACGGTGAGGGCGTGGTCAAAGATCCCCGGGGTGGGGGCGAGCGGATTGGCGGCGAGGGGGAGTCTGAACGGGCTCATGCTCATTCGTAGGTGGGGCGCCTCCTGAGGTCGGCCGCGATCCAGAGCAGACGGCGGATCGTTGTCACGAGGCATCCTACACTGATGATGAGGAGGACCAAGGCCATCACTCCCCCGCCCCGATCAGGAAGCAGGAGCGGCTGCCAAGCGATGGGGGTGAAAGCAGAGTACAAGAAGGCCAGGGTCAAAACGAACATCCGGTGGGGTTTGGCCATGGGTCCCAGGAAGGCCTGTCCCGCACCTGCGGACGCTCCGAGGGCACGCACGTACGCGACCCCAACCGCGAGAAGGGCGGCCAGGTAGCCAAACTCGGGGATTCCACCGAAGGCATAGCCAGCCCCGATCAAGATGGCCCCGTCGGAGAGGCGGTCCGGCGCCTCGTTGAAGAGCTCACCGACCGGCGAGGCCTTTCCCGACTCGATGGCTACCATTCCATCCAGCATGTTGGCGACGAGACGCAGCTGGATGCCGGCCGCGGCCAGGAGCCACAGGAGCCGGATTTCCCAAGCCGACTCCACGACCGAGGTCGCATAGAGCGCCAGGCCCGCCACCACCGCGAACCCCATGCTCGCGACGGAGATCGCGTTGGGAGTCACTCCCTTTTGGGCCAGGGAGAAGGCCATCTTCTTGAAAACGCCGATCTCCCGGCTCGCGACAGGGCGGCGGTCGAGGGGCTCGTAATCCTTGTTCTCGGGGTTCATTTCGGTGAGTCCAAGGTTTTCAGGATTTCCCCATCAGATACATCCCCCCGAGAAGTAGACCCATTCCGAGGATGTTGATCGGCCGGATGGGAGTGCCATAGGCCATCAAAGCAATCAGCGCAGCCCAGATGAAGGTGGACGCATAGATGGGATAGAGGACCGTCAACGATCCACCCTTTTTGAACGCCGCGACAAAAAGGACCATGACGCCAATGTAACAGATCACTCCACCCAGGAGCCTCCAATTCAGGAGATAACTCGAGAGGGTGGCCGTGGTGCGGTCGGCCCCGGACTTGTAGAGGTACTGGCCCACGGCTCCCAGGAACGAAGCCACGATGAAACAGAACACCGATGCGAGCGAGGTGGACATGAGAGACCTCCGTTTCCTTCTTGGCTGTGGGCCGTCGATTCATCCGTCGATGAAGAGCATACTGGGTGTCAAAACGCTCGAGGACGATATTTTTGACGAACGAGCCGTGACTGGGATAGTAGCTCTGTCTCGCCGTCGTTTTCATCGAAGAGCCCGACGAAGAACGGAATGCGCCCGAGGACTTCCAGAAGCACATCGTCCGCCCGTGAATGCCCAGCAACCGAGAGGACCTCCAACGCGTGACCCACCCCCACCAGTGCGCCCTGTCAGGCGGACATCCCTACAAGAACTCATGGAAGGGCGCACTAAGATAACGTGATGAGCAGATCCAAGCGGTGTTGGCTATTGATCGTTTTGGCCGGCGACGTCACTTTTCTGCGTACGGCCTCTACTGACACGCTGGCTGGGTCGTGCACGGCAGGCTGTCCGGGGTGCGGTCGAACCCGCAGCCCGGGAATGGTGTCGGCGGGGCCGCTTGGCCCACAAAGAGGAAGCCGAGGATGTAGATGATGTCACTAATGCTACGCTCCCCATCATCGTTGGCATCGAGGGACTGCCCGCAGACGGGGGGCTCGCCTCCCGAAAACAGAAATGCGAGGCCGAAGATCGCGTCACTCATGTCGACGCTGCGATCCGCGTTCGTGTCGCCGCGCCGAAACCGGCGTTCGCACTCGTCGGGAGTCTTCGACAGGGTCAAGTAGTCCTGGCGCACGCCAGCGTCGTCGATGAACGTAGCGTCGAGCCGGTTGCCGTCCACTTCGAGCACCACCGAGCCGAGAGTTTTCTTGGCGTAGAACATGGCGGGGTGGTCGAGCGGACCGTCACCGGTCTTGCCGGAGCAGCCCGCCACGACGTACACCGATCCGACTGCGATTCTGTCACAGCCCAGTTTTTCGTAAGCGCCATTGCCATCGACTCGCCCGTCCCCGGCGTTGATTTTCATGTCATCGGTCAGGGACTCCGACAGCCCATAGTGGCCGTTGAGGAGAACGGAACGTTCGTAGTTATGGCTGTGTCCCGTCAACACGAGGTCCACTCCGGCGTCCTCGAGGATTGGCAGGGCGTTCTCGCGCATGTCGATCAGCTTCGATTCCGTATCCGAGTCGTGAGTTCCCTTGGTGTAGGGAGGGTGATGCCAGAAGGCGATGAGCCACTTCTGGTCGGTCTCGGCGAGGTCCTCCCTGAGCCACACGAGCATGGTGCCGTTGGGGGAACGGTCCGTTTCGTAGGAGTCGAGACAGACGAAATGAACATTACCGTAGTCAAACGAGTAGTAGGCCTCGGTGCCTGAAGCCAGGCCTCCGCTTTCTCCGGCGGTGGGCAGGCTGAAGATTTCGTAGTAAGGGCCCGACTGACTGTCGGAGTCTGCGCTGTGCCCGTCGTGGTTGCCGAGAGTCGGCCAGAGGACCGATTTTCGCAGCATGTCAGGATACGTGTCGAAGACGGCGGCTTGGTACTGGCGATCCGTGCCGTGTTGGTACGCGTTGTCACCGAGCATAAGCCAGAGGTCCGTGTCCCGCTCGCCAGTCACGGCGAGGTAGGCATCGCGGACGGCCCGGGCGTTGTCGTTGTGCGTTCCGGAGTCGCCAAGGACCCATATTCGAGTCGGTTTCGGGGTCCCGACTTCCGGCGATGTACGGAAGAGATGATCGCTATTGCCCCCCGCCATGATCTCGGTGGCCGTGCCGACGGAGTAGTAGTAGACACTGTCCGGGGCAAGTCCCGCCAGCTCGACCACATGCTCGGTCGTCTGAGATCCACCACCGACGACGACGGAGGTGAGGGAGTCCGGGTCGTTGCCGTAGCGGACGATACTGTCGCTGGGAAGCAGCGTCCTCCATCTCACGACCATGCTGGTCGGAGTGCCCAGCTGCAGGTACGGACCGCGGCTCGAGACGTTCGACTCGTTCGCAGAGAGCCTCGGCACCAGCACCAGATCACTCGAAGACGGTCCGCGGTTCCAGATGCCGATCGCGAGCACGTTGTCTCCATCGTGCAGGGCCGACATACCCACTGCCGAGATGTCCTCGAGTGGGCGATAGTTCGGATCGGCGCCGTTGCTCGATTCATGCGAGTCAGGCTCGGTATCCCAGGCGAGCTCCCCATCCGGTATCTCGTCGGCGCGGGACACCTCGACACCGTTGACCCAGGCGACGTAGCCGTCATCGTAATCGACCCCGAGAAAGAGCGTCTCGACCGAGGAGATGTCAGCAACAGCGAACACCGCTCTGGTGTAAACCGAAAAGGTCCCGGTGGAAACCTCGCTCTGGATGAGGTTTCCCGCGCCGTAGCCGACGCCGTAGCGGCCGTCCTCCCAGGTAGCGTCGTCGTACTGCGCTTCCGTCCAGCCGAAGTCGATCCCCGGGTCGGAGGTGTTGGCAAGATACTTCATCGAGTGGCCTGCTTCGACGAAGACGTCGGCGGCCCTCCCAAACGTAGCGGAAAGAAGCACAAGGGTCAGCGCCGTCAGACGCGGCATCCTCGCTGTAGGGTTTCTCAATCCCATGTCGCCGTCATTCCAAACGGGTTGTCCGAGTGGCTCTTCTGTCTCCGGGGCCGGTGGCTGCTGTGCCCATCCCAGTGTAGGCGACCAAGCTTAGAGGAAGATTAGCAAGCGTGAGGAGCTCCCGATGCAGCCTGCCACATCTTCTTTCACTACAGAGACTTGTGGGTGCGCCCGTGACCGTTCGGTAAAGCTGGCTGGCGAGGATTAGACGCCCACGCCCGCAGGGACTCTTTGCACGTCCGGTGACTCCGTTCGTCCCACAGTGACGTGGATCGACTCCAGAAGGGCCCGCGGCAGCCGTACCAACTCGTACATACGGGCTGTCAAGGTCACCCGATCGTCCGTGTTGCGGTCCATTTGCAGCGTCATCGGGTTGTGACAGCGCTCGATTTGTCGGCTCATCCATGCGGTGAACAGAGGGAGCATGTCGTCTCGACTGTAATTTCCCAGGACGAATAGCGTGAAAGGTACCTCGAAACCTGTTGGATTATAGCCGTACGCGTACTTGTTCTCGTCCACGGTGTCGGAGTAGGCGTCCGATCGGAGATAATCAATCGTTTGCTGGAATCTAGGGGTGCGCCAGAATGAGTGACTCGTCGTTTGCCCGTGGAGGATCGCGAACGCGTACGTGTTGAACGAATGATACCCCACGGAGCGGTGCTCTTCTTGCAAGCGTCTTTGCGCACGTATTGTGGGCTCGTGCAGAAATGCCTCACGAAGCCTGCCTCGCTTGATTGCTGACAACCACCGACGAATGCTGGGCCGGAGCCGTCTTTTCCGCCGAAGTTGCTCTCGCGAACGCTTCACCATGAGATGCTCGATCGGATGATAGATCAGGCCATCTGGAAGGACGGTCAGATTCTGACGCAGACGATCGATAAAAACATGGATGCGGCGCATCACTTCATGGCGATTTTCAGTCTGGAGAATGGAGGCACAAGCCGCAAACCACAGTTGATGGTTGAAGGTTCCATCGCAGGAGAGCACCCTGCCATCCACCTCGAGTCGATGCCAGAGCCCCATCTCTTCGTCAAACGGATGCTGGAAGAAGACCTTCTCGGCCAGCGCGGCGTAGCGAGGGTCCTCGAGAGCGTACGAGGCCGTGGCGAGCGCTTCCATCGTCCATGCCTGCCCGATGAGGCCGTTACAGTGATCCTTCGGCCCCTTGCGATGGTGGAATGCAAAACGCCCTGGACGGGCCTCAGAGGAACAGAGGTAATCCGCCAGTTCCTTGACCTTTGCTCTGTAGACTGGCTCGCCGGTCCATTCATACATTTTGGCGAAGATCATTAGCCAGTGCCCAGTGTTACGCACAGGGGTCTCGGGGTCCGCGTACGGCCCATTGTGTCCAGCCGGCATCGTCCAGCTGGAAGCTGTCTTTACCGCTTCGCTTGCATGGGAGCGGAGCAAGTCGTATACAGACGTCGGCATTATTCTTCCCTCGTTGCGATGTCAGAGCTGTAGGACTACGTTCGCATCACTTCTCGTTGTTACCTGGACGCCATCGCACTCCGTCCTGGCCACGCAGCGCTCGGCAAGAAGACAAAAGCGGCCAGACCGCAGGCAAGGACCTCCAGTAGCAGTCGAATCACCAGAAGAAACGGATTGCTTTCCAGCTCGCCTTGCAACAGCGCATGGGTCGCGCACATGAAAGCGGCCACTACGAAGCCCGGACGAATCGCCTGCAACACGTCACGCAGCTGGATTGCGAAGAGTCGTCTCACGAAAACATGGAAGACTACTCGCTCAATAACTCTTCGGGTAACGATCGCCCAGGCCGCGCCGATAAATCCCCACCCGAGGCAGCCGATCACGATGGCTGGCAAAGTGACCAGTACAGTGATGCCGAGGTTGATGCATAGCACCAGCCTCGCGTGGCCGGCGCCGCGGATCAGCGTGGCGCTGGTACCGCCAATCGAATGAATAATGGCGGAAACAGCCAGAATACGTAGAGGGTCGATCGCTGTTTGCCAGTGTGTCCCGAACCCCTCGCGGATGAGCGGTCCGGCGTTGAGCGCGAAAAGCAACATGACTGGTGTAACCAGCAGGGTGCTGACTCGAACCACCTTCAGGTAATAGTTCCTCATTCTCGCAGGGTCATCCCGATGCTTGGCGTACACGGGAAAGAGCACGTTGTTGAACGTGTTCATGATCTGCTGGCGGATAACATCGGTCAGCGTGAATGCCAGGGTGTAAGCTCCGAGAACGCTGCTTCCCAGGAGCTTGCCGATCAGGAGAAAGTCGAGATTGTTCGTCAGGAAAAACAAGACGCGCTCGAGAGCCACGTAGCCACTAAAGCTGAACAGGTCGAGGAAGGCACTCTTCTGCAACGACAGAGCAGGCTTCCAGGGCGAGACGCACCACAAGAGAACGCATCGCATGCCCGAGCTCAGCAGTGATTTGACCACAAGCGCCCACACGCCCATACCCTGATATGCCATCACCATGGCGACGGCCGACGAGACGAGCACCGCGACAGTCGTCACAAGACCCATCTCCTTGAACCTCATATCCTTCTTCAGCCGTGCTGTCTGCGTGACGGCAAGGGAGTCGATGATGAGAGAGAATCCCAGGGCAGGAAGGAGAAGACGCAAGAGCTCCTCGTTGTAGAAGCTCGCGATCGTCGAAGACAGCAAGACACAGAGGAGCCATCCCACCGTCGCAACAAGTAGCGAAAGGGTGAATGCAGTATTCCAGTGGCTCGGCTTCAGGTCCTTTTCTTTCCGTTGGATCAGCGCCGCAGCCATACCCATCTCCGCCATGATGTTCATGAAAGAGATGAAAACGATCGCCATTCCGATGAGACCGAAAGCATCGGGTAAGACAAGACGGGCAAGGTATAGCTTGACGACGAGCGATAGCGCCTTGCTGGCGACGTTCTGAAAGAACGACCAACTCAATGCCGTCTTGATGGATCTGGCCCCTTTGTCTTGCACCACGGAATATGAGGCAACTGCCGTACCAGGATCGAAGACTCCAGGTAGCGTTAAGGCCCCACGGTTGTGGTCGCGTTGGCGCAGCGACAGATGTCGGTAATCTTGATAAAGGGCACTCGATCGAGTCGTCCTGCCGGGAATAAGTCTCCGCCCGAGAAGCTCCCTACGTGGCCCGTGGCGAGCACTGCGGGTCCGAAGGCGAGAAAAGAGCCCTCGACGCTCTG
>Ga0315336_1007250_pt1 | contig 10773 bp, 6 predicted proteins | sample ASW5metaG_FD_204512 | JGI IMG/M metagenome (GOLD analysis project Ga0315336, IMG submission 204512) | Ammonia-oxidizing marine archaeal communities from Monterey Bay, California, United States - ASW #5 | ecosystem: Environmental > Aquatic > Marine > Intertidal zone | place: USA: California... | reverse complement strand
CGGCCCAGGTGGGACCGCATCTGTGTCAGGTGGTCTATGACGCCTCCACCAATGTCTCGGCCACCTACACCAGCACAACGGGCCAGATCTACGACGCCTTCGACGTGAATCTGTCGAACGGCGACAGCGACTGCAACAGCCTCGATGCCGGTGTCTGGGGGTTCACCGACGTTCGCGATGTCCTCGAGAGCAATCAGTACGACTGGGGCTTTGGCGTCGGGGAAGTGCAGAACATCCTGCCGAACCTCCAGGTCAAATACGACCCCGACTGGGCGATCTGGGAGCCGCTGCTCCTGGGCGGCTATGTCAGTTTCGACGGCAATATCGCCTGGGAGTGGGACGAAGTGCACGTGTTCCCGATGACCGAATGCGCCGTTGTCGAGCCGATGAAGACCGAGACCGAGGCCCCGACGGCCGGACCGGTCTTCGTGGCGAACTACAACGCCATCCCGCTGTTCGCGTTCCCGTTTACCCCCTAAGTGCGCCTACTCGACCATCTCGTCTCCCTCGGACTCTCCAAGGGAAACGCCCGCAAGGCGCTCAAGACCGGTAAGGTTGCGGTTCGCAACGTTCCTACGGCCGATGCGGGCAGAGACGTCGAGCCCTCCGAGGTCACCTACAACGTCAATGCGCCCCGCCTCACGCCAGGAAGACACGTGGCGGTGGTCTATCGGGACGAACACCTGGCCGTCGTGTACAAGCCCAGCGGCATGCTCTCGGTCGCGGCCCCAAAGAGGGGACGTGACGAAAACCTCGTCTCCTGGATGGCGAAACGGTTCGGAGCGGCTCACCCGGTGCATCGGATCGACGAGCCGACGTCGGGGCTGATGATGGTCGCGTTGAATACCCAGACCCAGATGGCGCTGAAGAAACTGCTCGAGAAACACGAGGTGGAGCGCCGATATCTGGCGTTGGTGCACGGAAAATTCCCGAATGGAGATCTGACCTTCGACTCCTTCCTGGGCCGGGATGAGCGCACGGGTCGGCGCTGCAGTGTCGACAAAGACGCCGGTGGCAGGCGATCGCGAACCTACGCCCGTCGGGTGGCGCGGCTCGGGCGGGTGAGTCTGATCGAGGCCAAACTGGAGACCGGACGAACGCATCAGGTGCGAATCCATCTGTCCGAGGCCGGATTTCCGGTGCTCGCCGACAAGCTCTACAAGGGAAAGAACGACGGGACGATGCGCAGGCTCGCGCTCCATGCCGCCGTCCTGGGCTTCAAACACCCCGCGACCAGCGCCGACATGCGTTTCGATGCGGGCCTGCCCGACGACATGGAGAGATTCCGCCGCGAGATCGTCGACAGCCGGAGAAAGGATGTTCGGTAGCCACGGTTTGAAGGCGGTAAAGTCCTCGGACTTGAAGTTGCTCCTCAAGGCTGTCCACCGCGGCGAGCTGCCCTGTCCGATTACCCGGATCGGCTTGGCGACCACCGGGCTGCTTCGCCTGGGAGACGATCTCGACGCCCTGCGCGGCCTCGACGAGGCGGGTGTGCGGGCCGTGATCGTCGCCGTTCTCGCGGAGCGCAGTTAACGAGGGACTCCCACTGAGGAGTCGGGTGTGATCGAACGCGTCGAAGCTCTCCGCACGGATGCCCTCGAGCGCATCGCGGCCGCAAACTCGGCCGATGAGGTCCAGCAGATCCGGTCGTCCACTCTCGGCAAGAAGGGCGAGCTCAGCCAGCTGATGCGCGGTCTTAGAGACGCCACCATCGAGGAGCGAAAGACCCTTGGAAAGGCCTCGAATCAGGTCAAGGGCGACATCGCCAACGCGCTCAAGGAACGAGAGATAGCGCTGCTGGATGCGGCCTCGAACCTGCCCGTGGGATTCGACGTGACCCGGCCAGGCACCGTTCCGCAACAGGGGGCGCTGCACCCGATCACACAGATGATGTACGACCTCAACGACGCCTTCGCGTCCCTGGGGTTCGAGATCTACGACGGCCCCGAGATCTCCACCGAGCTCTACGCCTTCGACAGCCTCAACTTTCCGCCGGATCACCCAGCGCGGGAGTCGATGGACACCTATTGGCTGGCCGGACACGACCTGGGCAAGGGCGCCGATCGCGTCTGCCTGCGGCCGCATCTCACCGGTGGTAGCGTTCGCTATATGCAAGCTCACGAGCCGCCTTTCCGGTTCGTCTACCCCGGCCGTGTATTCCGGAACGAGACCACCGACGCCAGCCACGAGCGCGCGTTTTTCCAGTACGAAGCGCTGATCGTCGACGAGAAGGTGCCTTTCACTTCGGGCCGGCTGCTCATCAACACCATCCTCTCCACCGTCTTCGGCCGCGAGGTCAACACCCGCATGCGGGCCGGCTTCTTCCCGTTCGTCGAGCCCGGTTTCGAAATCGACATGGAGTGCCTGGTCTGTCACGGCGACGGCTGCCGGGTCTGTAAACACGTCGGCTGGCTCGAGGTCATGCCCGGCGGGCCGCCCCACCCCGAGGTGCTTCGCGCCGGCGGGATCGATCCCGAGAAGTGGGAGGGTTTCTACATCAACATCGGCCTCGATCGGCTGGTGATGATGCGGTACGGCGTCGACGACGTTCGGCAGTTCCACAGCGGTGACCTCCGCTTTCTCCAACAGTTCAGGTAGAGCTCCCCGATGCTGGTTTCACTCAATTGGGTCGCCGACTACGTCAAGCTGCCCTCCATCGTCGATCCAAAGCAGATCGCCTCCGAGCTGACCATGACGACCGTAGAGGTCGAAAGGGTCATCGATCTGGGCGCCTCGTTGAAGGGGATCCAGATCGCCGTGCTCGAGACTGTCAGGCCCCATCCCGACGCCGATCGTCTTCGCGTATGCCAGTGCAAGTTCGGCGAAGACCGCGCCCAGGTCGTGTGCGGGGGTAGCAACGTCGAGGTCGGCATGCTGGTCGCCGTGGCCAGACCCGGTGCGGTGGTCAAGAAGGGCGACGGCACGTTGGAGATGAAGGTCACGACGATCCGCGGTGTCGAGAGCCACGGCATGATCTGTTCTGCTGGCGAGCTCGGACTGGATGACCTGTTTCCTCCCGCCGACGAAAAGGCGATCATCGACCTGACCCATCTGTTGTTCGAACCTGGTCAATCGCTGGCTGATGCCATCGGTTATGACGATGTAATCCTCGAGATCGACAACAAGTCGCTCACCAATCGACCCGACCTGTGGGGCCACTACGGCATCGCCCGCGAGCTGGCGGCGATCTACAACGTCGAGCTGCGGCCTCTGGTCGCGTTCGCGACGCCTTCCGATACTGGCGATCTCTCCGTTACAATCGAAAATCCGGACCAATGCCGCCGCTACACGGCCACTCGCATCGAGGGTGTGCGGGTGACCGGCGCCCCGTTCTGGATGCGCTCCCGCCTGTCGCGAGTCGGCCAACGACCGATCAACCTGCTCGTGGACCTCACCAACTACGTGATGTTGGCCACCGGTCAGCCCACGCATGCCTTTGATGCGCGTCAGCTCGCCGGGACTCTGGACATCCGAAACGGTCGTGCCGGCGAGATGCTCACACTGCTCGACGGGAGTGAGATCGCTGTTGAGGAGGACATCCTCGCCATTACCGACGACACCGGCTGCCTGGCCCTGGCTGGCGTCATGGGTGGAGACCGATCCGGGATCGCCGACGACACGACCGCGATGATCCTCGAAGCCGCCAACTTCGAGCCCCAGGGCGTGAGGCGGTCCTCCGGTCGCTCCGGCACCCGTACCGAGAGCTCGACCCGCTTCGAGAAGGGCCTCGATCCGCTCTTGATCGACCAGGCTCTCGGCCTGTTCACCGATCTTTTGGCGGGCGTCCAGCCCGAAGCGCAGCCCGTAGCCCACATCGACGTGTTCCCGGCGAAGCCCGCCGCTGTTCGCGTGAGCACGACGGTCGGCTTCATCTGCAGACGCCTCGGAACCGAGGTCTCCAATGAGCGGATCGTGCAGCTCCTCGGCAAGCTCGGATTCTCGGTAACCGAAGAAGAAGGCGCACTCACCATCGACGTGCCCAGCTGGAGAGCGACCGGTGACGTCGACCTGCCGGAGGACATCGTCGAGGAAGTTGCCCGGCTGTACGGCTACGAGAACCTGGCCTTTGTGCCGCCTCGTGTCGCGCTCACATCGTCCGTGAATCAGCCGCGCCACCGTCTGGAGCGCCGCATCAAAGAGACCTTGGCCTTCCGCTGTGGTCTGCAGGAGATCGTCAGCTATCCCTGGGTCGAGGAGAAGTACCTCGCCGCTGCGGGAATGGCGGATGTGGAGTGCCTGTCCCTGGCCACACCTCCAGCTCCGGACATCGCACGTCTGCGGCCTTCTCTGGTGCCACAGTTGCTCGCGGCAATCACGTCGAACCTCCGCTACACCCGCGAGTTTCGACTGTTCGAGGTGGCTTCCACCTACCATCCGGATCTCAGTCACGTGAAGCGGGTTGCAGGCGCTCTGGTCGGCACTGATCCGGCGGCGCTCTTCCTCGAGGCCAAGGGCATTCTGGAGACTCTGAGTCGCACCGTGCAGATGGAGCCAGTGGAACTGGTCCTCGGCGACGCGCCGACCTGGGCGAACCCGAAGGGGTCCCTTGTGATCGAGAGCGGCGGCACGACGGTTGGCGCGTTGGCTGTGGTCAGCTCCAAGACCATGCGCCTGGCGGGTATTCGCCTCGCCGATGTGATCTTGTTCGAGCTCGACCTCGCCGCGTTGAAGCCCATGTCGTCTCGAGACAATGTCTTTCAACCGCTCCCGGAATTCCCTCAGGTGGAGTTCGATATCTCCTTTGTCGTGCCGCTGAACATCGGCTGGGACATGGTGCTCGCATCCATCGAGAGTGTGCATCAGCTCGTGCGAGACGTGACGTTCATCGATGAATATCGGGGAGAGCAGGTGCCCGACGGCAAGAAGTCGGTCACGCTCCGGCTTCTTCTCGGCTCCCATGTCGCCACGCTGACGACCCCGCAGATCGACGAGGCTGCAAATGCCGTCATGACCCGCATCGAGGGCCTCGGCGCAGAGATCCGCCGGGAATGAAGCACGCCGACATCGACGCCCGTGCGAAGGCGCTTCTCGCGCCCGTGGCGCCGTTGATCGAGTACAGCATGGAGCAGCTGCCAACGGCTCCTCCACTGCGAATCAGAGTGGGGGAGTGCGAGGGGATCAGCGAGCTCGAAGGGGTCAACTTGACCCTCTCCAGCGGTCTCGAGGGGCCGGAAGTGCATCACCCCGATGAGCCCGAGACGTCGCTTCCGCCCCTGGATCGATGGCGAAGGGCCGCGGGATGCGTGCTCGAAGCCGTGGCGACCTTGAGCTTCTCCAAACACGTGCGTCGGAATCCCGAGAGCGACTGGCGCTGGAGAGGTGCCGCGATCTTCGTTGCGGATACCGTCGCTCCCGACTTGAATCTCGCCCAGCACGACATCGCCCTCGCCATCAACACCGGGAACCTCGCCGCCAACCCGCGAGGTGGTGTCGCCGTCCTGCACGCTTGGAGGGCACAGGGCCATGACCCGATGCAGCGGGTGCAGTACCTGGTAGGTGGCGGCGTGATCTCCGCGACCGAGTGGCTGACCCTGGGACGGTGGATCCTGGACCCAGAAGGCGCCGGTGCGAAGTTGCCCGTGCACTGTTTGCGCCCGGCTGCGGTTGTCCTGCCGCATCACCTCGAGGCCTGGTCCTGGCGACCGCTACGGATCGATGCCCATCCCCGAGGCGGGCAGATCCACATGGACGGAGAGGGCGCGGTCGAGGACCAGTGGGTCGTTGCCGGTGCGCCGGTGACGATGCTCGCCGCCGCAACCAATGGCGGCTGCGACCTCTCCGCCTACCCAGGGGGTCCGGTTGGAACGTGGGAGGTTGCCAGCGCCCAGGGATTCGGCCAGGTGATGGGTGCCCGGGGCATCACCTTCTCGTTCAAAGCATCTGGAGCGCTGGAGATCATCCTTGCCGACGCCTTCGTTGGACCTCTCGCTGCGGTCACGGTTGCCGGCGAGGTCGGGACGTCGGGGGTCGTGTGGGGCCGATGGAAGGTGGCGGGCGCCAATCAGATGGGTTTCGAGGGCATCGCGTCCCAGAGCTTGACGATGCACGGCCGCAAGACCGACCGCTTCATGGTGCCGGCCAAGGGCTTCGGCATTGGCGAGTGGCTCAAGGCCCTCGAGGACGGAGTCTGGCACTGGGACGAGGGCGCCAACCGTCTGGTGATGCGCGGCATGATGATGGGCGGCGCGATTGAAGTGCGGCTGAAGAAGTAGGCCAGCCGCGTCCCGGCGCCCGGTGCGCAGAGTACGACGGCTAGGCGCATCGCCCAACGGCACTGCTGCGGTTAGGTGTCCGGTCTTTGCCAGCTACCAGGAAGCTTCAATGAAGACCGTTCCCGCCAAGCCCGACTTCATCGCCCAGGAGCGCGACGTGCTCGCCGCCTGGGAGGCCGAGGACGCATTCGGCGTCCTCCAACGCCAGGTTGCCGGCCGGCCCATGTACCGGTTCGTCGACGGACCCGTCACCGCGAACAACCCGATGGGCGTTCACCACGCCTGGGGCCGGACCCTCAAAGACGTCTTCATTCGCTACAACGTCATGAACGGGCACGACTGCAAGTTCCAGAACGGCTTCGACTGCCAGGGCCTGTGGGTCGAAGTCGAGGTCGAAAAGTCGCTCGGTTTTCAGGGCAAACCCGACATCGAGGCCTACGGTCTCGACAAATTCTCCGCCGCCTGCAAGGCCCGCGTGAACAAGTTCGCAGACGTCATCTCGGAGCAGTCCAGGCGCCTCGGCCAATGGATGGACTGGGAGGACTCCTACTACACACACCGCGACAGCAATATCCGCGGAATCTGGCACTTCCTCAAGATCTGCGCCGACAACGGTTGGCTCTACCAGAAGGGCCTGCCCATGCCCTGGTGCGCCCGCTGCGGGACGAGCCTCTCCGAGCACGAGATGGCGAACTCCTACAAGATGACGACCCATCTCTCCATCTACGGCATGGTGCCGCTGCTCTCAGATCGGTCGCGGAAGCTGCTGATCTGGACGACCACGGCCTGGACGCTGTCGAGCAACTGCGCGGCCGCCGTGCACCCGGATCTCGACTACATCGAGGTCAAGGCCGACGGTTGGGACCACACCCTGATCCTCTGTGAGGGGGCCAAGAAGGTACTCGCAGGCACGGGCGCGAAGATCGTCGGCCGGTTCAAGGGCGCCGATCTGGTCGGTGAGCGATACGAGACCTTCCATCCCCAGTTCGAGGCACAGCAAGGGGTCGAGCACCGGGTGATCCCGTGGGATGTCGTCGACGCCTCCGAGGGGTCGGGGATCGTTCACATCGCGCCGGGCTGCGGCAAAGAGGACTACGAGCTGGGGCAAGAGCTGGGTCTCGACGCCATCGTGCCCATCGACGACAACGGGCACTTCGTCACCGGTTTCGGTCAGCTGGTCGGCAAGGCGGCGGCACTGGTCGCCCCCGAAGTTGCCGGCATGCTCAAAGACGACGGGAAGTTGTTCAAGACCGAGGAGTACGAGCACAAGTACCCGGTCTGCTGGCGCTGCAAGGAGGAGCTGCTCTTCCGCCTGGTCGACGAGTGGTTCATCAGCTGCGACGAGATCAGGCCCCGTATGAAGGTCGCCGCCGAGGCCGTGAAGTGGAAACCGGCGTTCATGGGCGCCCGCATGCAGGACTGGCTCGACAACATGGGCGACTGGTGCATCAGCCGCAAGCGGTACTGGGGTTTGCCCCTGCCGTTTTATGTATGCGATTGCGAACATCTCACCGTGATCGGCTCCGTCGACGAGCTGCGAGAGCGGGCTGTGGATCCGGCCATCGTCGATGGACTTCCCGAGCTCCACAGACCGTGGATCGATGAGGTGAAGATCCGCTGCGAAGCCTGTGATGCCGTGGTGGAACGGTCCGTTGAGGTCGGCGACTGCTGGCTCGACGCGGGGATCGTGCCGTACAGCACGACGGGCTACTGGGACGATCCCGAGGCCCACGAGAAGGCCTACCCGATCGAGTGGATCTGCGAGATGAGAGAGCAGATTCGCCTGTGGTTCTACTCGATGCTCTTCATGGGCGTCGCCATCTCCGACCGATCTCCCTACGAGGAGGTCCTGGCCTATGAGCGAGTCGTCGCGCCCGACGGGTCCATGTTCTCGAAGACCGGCTTCATGATCCGCTTCGACCAGGCCGTGGAGAAGATGGGCGCCGACGCGATGCGTTGGCTCTACTGCCGACAGCCGGTGACCTCCGACGTGCGCTTTGGCTACGAGATCGGCGAAATGGCCCAGCGAAAGCTCACCGGTCTATGGAACATCTACAGCTTCTACGCGACCTATGCGGTGCTGGATGAGCCAGACGCGGCGGCCCCACTCGATCCCGCGGCCCTCACGCTCTCGGACAGGTGGCTACTGGCGCGCACGGCGAAGATGCTTGAGGTCACGTCCGCCGGCTACGACAACTACGACACGCCTTGCGTGACCCGCGAAGTCGAGAGCTACCTGGACGAGGTCAGCAACTGGTACGTGCGCATCAACCGCCGCCGGTTCTGGAAGTCTGGAGACGCGGCCGACAAAGCTGCTGCTTACGGAGTTCTCTACCGCGCCCTCAAGACCGCGATCACGGTGTTGGCGCCGATCACCCCGTTTGTCACCGACGCGATCTGGCGCAATCTGGTGCGCTCCGCAGAGGCCGACGCGCCGGCGTCCGTGCATCACACGTCGTGGCCCGCTCCGAGCGCTGACGTCGACGCGGACATCGTCGAGCGAACCGTGCGGGTCAGGACGGCAATCTCGCTCGCGCTCAACCTCCGCGAACGCGCCAGCCTACGGATCCGACAGCCGCTGCAGACGCTCTTCGTCGTGGGCGACGAGACCGCGCGAGCGGCCCTGCTGGAGCAGATCGACACGGTGAAAAGCGAGCTCAACATCAAGGAACTGGTCGTCTCCGATGGGACCGCCTCATTCATGACACCGACGTTGAAGCTGGACTTCAAAGCAGCTGGTCCGGTGCTTCGCAGAGATGTCGGGCGAGTCAAGGGCCTCGTCGGTGCGCTCGACGCCGACGCCATGCAAGCACTGGTCACGCAGCACTCCGACGGAGGAGAGGTGACCATCCCGGGCTACGACAGCCCGGTGCCCGCCGGAATCCTGCTTCGCGAGGAGGTCGCCCGTGCCGGAGTCGAAGTGGCCGCCGAGGCTGGATTGACCGTGGCACTCGACACCGAACTGTCGCCGGCTCTGGAGAGGGAGGGACTGGCCAGGGATTTGGTGCGTACCATCCAGGTTCTCCGCAAGGATTCCGGACTCGATGTGTCCGACAGGATTCGAATCGGCCTCGACACCACGAGCGCCGAGCTGGCTTCTGCCATCAACGAGCACGAGCAGATCATTGCCGAGGAAGTTCTGGCGATTTCGGTGAAGCGTTCGCCGTTGGATGACGCGGCGGGGGCCATCGATGCGGATATTGCCGGACACGCCGTTGGAGTGACCCTGCAACAGGCCTGATGGATCCCGTATGATGCGTCTGTTCAGGGGTTCTTCACCATGTTGCGATCCGCATTCCTCATCGGCGGCTTGTTTGTGTTCTCCGTCGAGGCATCGGCCATCGATGTCTGCCAGAGCGGTGCCTGCGATTTTCTGAACATCGATGCGGCACTGGAGTCGATCCCAGATGACGGCGCGGACACCATCAATGTGGTCGATGCCGGCGTCTACACGCAGAAGATCGAGCCGACAAACAACAGCGGCGTCACGGTCCTCATCATCACGACAACCGGCGCGTCGATCAATGGCGGGCTGAACGACCAGATCAAGTCCAAGAACGACTCCCACCTCACTTTCGATGGCTTTGACCTGAACGGCGCCGTCGCCGGCAGGCGATGCGCGCAGGTCGACGACACATCGAGCCTGACCCTCATCAATATGACCATCCACGACTGCACCAAGGGCGATGATGGAGCCGGTCTTCGGGTCAACGGTGCCAACGCATCTGCGTTCATCTACGACAGCACGTTCACGACCATTGCCCAGACAAATGGGGGCAAGGACGGCGGGCACATCTACACCAAGGGCGATTTACACATCGAACGCACGACGTTCACTGGGGGCACGTCGGCCCGGCACGGAGCTGGAATCTACGTCGAAGGCGCCCGCGCGGTGACGCTCATCGACGTGACGTTCACCGACTTCGACTCCGCCGACGATGGGGGCGCCTATTACGCTCCGGATGCCCCGACGACGGTGATGGAAAATGTCCTCTTCGAGCGTGTCGGATACGCGGCTCCGATCGCGAGTCTAGGCGGCGCCATTTACCAGGACGGGGGCTCGCTGACGATCGACGGCGGGACATTCGTCGCCATGGAGGTCAGCAATCAGGGCGGGGCGATGTACCTCGACAGCGTCACGGCCATCCTCGATGACATCACCGTCACCGACGCGGTGGCGACGGGCCTCGCCGAAGGTGCGGGCATCTGGGCGCTGAACACCACCCTCACCATCACCGGCGTCGCGGGTCCAAGCCTGTTCCAGTCCGTCGCCGAGTTCGGAAACGACGTCGCCGTCCGCGGCGGCGGCATCCACTGTAACAACGGGAACTTGACCCTCTCCGACACCTCTTTCGACAACCTGCAGGCATCCGAAGAGGCGGCTGGCATCTTCACCACGGGAAGCTGCACGGCGGATATCGACAATGGCGCCTTCAATGGCAACGTCGTCGGAGGCGATGGCGATGGTGCCGGTCTGCTGCTTCGTTCCACCGGAAATCACAGCGTCGTCAACAGCGATTTCATCGGCAACGTCTCCGCAGACAAGGGGGCATTGCAGGCC
>Ga0315336_1007249_pt1 | contig 10773 bp, 8 predicted proteins | sample ASW5metaG_FD_204512 | JGI IMG/M metagenome (GOLD analysis project Ga0315336, IMG submission 204512) | Ammonia-oxidizing marine archaeal communities from Monterey Bay, California, United States - ASW #5 | ecosystem: Environmental > Aquatic > Marine > Intertidal zone | place: USA: California... | reverse complement strand
TATTGACGTCAAACGGACCAGCCGCACCGTCATGTTGGATGATGATGCCCGCGGCCTATTCGAAATCGAAGAAGGCAAGATTCACATCTTTGAAAATAAAGCGGGCAGGATACATCTTGGTGATACGCCGATCATCGTTGCGGATGTTGAACTGAGCACATCCAACGAACCCCTCAATCTCTTGTATGAATTGGCGCTACAGGTTCAAGAGAAGATTGCATTGTTCCCAACCCTGGAAAGCGAATCCGATATCGGTTATCGGCATATGGGAATGGTGACGACGGCGGTAAAAGGCTGGTCCGGCAATGCCATCCGCAAGCGACAAAATCAGGAAAGGGCATTTACGGCGGTCATTCAAGAATGTTTCGAGCACCTCCAGGATGCTGCGAATACATTGCATGAAGGGCAGCAGCCAAGTTTCGATACCGATACCTTCGCGACGCTTCTCCGCCTTCAGACTATCATCCAGCTGTTCAGTGCGCTGCTCCCCAAGGATACATTCGATGACATCGCCTCTGAGATCAGCTGGATCGTCGACATTTTTCGATCTTGGCAAAACTGGAGCAAACTCGATGGCCGGCTAATTTCACCGGCAGCGAAAAATATCGGCAACGTTGCCGATACGGAGGATCTCAGGCGCGCCTTTGACGCGAAAAGCAAGGCCGGCCTCTCACATGCTCACGACGCTTTATCGTCGGCGCGGTTCAGCAGACTGCTCCTCAGCCTAGGATATCTGCTGGCGAAACGCCCTTGGCGCGAATTGTCGGAATGTCCGAGGGGTGCCGGCCCGAGTGATCCGGTGAAAACACTTGCCGCCAACACATTGGGCGGCCATTCGCTGAGAATTCACAAGTTGGCAAAGCGTGCCGTGAAGGCCGGAGAAGACAAAAATCGGCAGCTTGTTGAGGAGATTTTGAAGCTCCGCCAAGCCGTCGGGCTTTTCGGCGGTCTTTACCCCGCTAAGAGAGTCCGGACCCTCGCTGTCCAGCTAAACCGGGTTGAAGCAGCACAAGCCTATCTCGATTCAATGGACGCCGCGAGACGTTGTTTCAGCGATCTATCGAACAAGGGTGGCACGGATCAATCCATAGCCATGTCGGCGGGTGTCGTTTTAGGATGGCATCTGCGGTCACGAAAGACGGCGGAACGAAAATTGAGACACAGCATAAAGGCCTTTCTCGAAGAGAAGGCGCCCTGGAGACGGAGCCGGCGATGAAGATGAAACGGATTGCGAAAACATATCTGGTCTCGTCCGCGGCAGCAGTTGATTTCTGTATTAATCCAATAACTTGAGGCAAATATTATGTTACGACGTATCTTACTTCCTGTTATTTTCGCCATTCTCGTCTACGGGTTTTGGATCAGTCCGGATTTCAAGGAAATTGCCGCGGGCGTTTCGATTTTCCTATTCGGCATGCTATTTCTTGAGGAGGGTTTCCGCGCTTTCACGGGCGGTCTTCTCGAAAAGCTATTGACCAGGACAACGGATAAGCTTTGGAAGAGTATCGGGTTCGGTATCGTCTCGACGACCATTATGCAGTCGAGTTCCCTCGTTTCGGTCATCACTATCTCGTTTTTGAGCGCCGAACTGATCGCCCTGGCGTCCGGGATCGGCATCATTTTTGGCGCCAACATCGGCACCACGACCGGCGCCTGGTTGATCGCCGGGTTCGGTCTGAAGGTTAAAATTTCGGCTTATGCGATGCCGATGCTGGTTTTCGGTATTATTTTAGTGTTCCAATCGAGCCGTTCCCTGAAGGGAATCGGCTATATTCTCGCCGGGCTCGGATTCCTGTTTCTCGGCATCCACTACATGAAGGAGGGCTTCGAGGCCTTTCGCAGCACCATCGACCTCACCCAGTTCGCGGTCTCCGGCTATCCCGGGCTGTTCCTGTTCGCCGGCCTCGGCGTCTTCGCCACGGTGGTCATGCAATCGTCGCATGCGACACTGGTGCTCATCATTACGGCGCTTTCGGCGCAGCAGATCACCTATGACAATGCCCTGGCCCTCGCCATTGGTGCCAATGTCGGCACCACCATTACGGCGATCCTCGGTTCATTGAGCGCCAATTATCAAGGTAAGCGTCTGGCCGCCGGGCATCTCATCTTCAATATGATAACCGGTGTCATCGCGATCACATTCATTCATCAAATCATGTGGGCTGTGGATGGAACATCGGTTGCCGTTGGGATTGCGAATGACGACTACACCCTGAAACTGGCCGTGTTCCATACCATCTTCAACCTCATCGGCGTCGTCGTGATGACGCCCTTCGTGACCCAGTTGGTTAAATTCCTTGAGCGTGTCATCCCGGAACCGGCCTTCGATATTGTCGAACCGAAATATCTCAACGAGTCCGTGGCCGATTTCCCGGAAACGATGCTGGAGGCGGTGCGCAACGAAGCCATCCATCTCTACGACAACGCCTTCGAGATCGTTGCGCATGGCGTCAATCTGCATCGTCATGACATTCTGTCTGAGACGGATGTGGATGAGATCACTTATGCCAATCGCGAGGTTCTCGAATTTGACCTCGATGTGATCTACGAGCAAAAGGTCAAGGCGCTTTACGGCAATATCTTGGAGTTCATCAGCGAGTCGCAAGGATCAATGCCGGCGCCGTTCAGCGATCAGCTTTTCGCCCTACGCCATGCTTGCCGCCAGATCGTGATGGCCGTGAAAGCGGTCAAGCACCTGCGCAAGAACGTCACCCGCTATATCGTCGACGACAACGAGGAGGTCCGCCGCGAATACAATGCCCTTCGTTATCACCTCGCGTCGTTGTTGCGGGAAACCGACTTAGTTCGCCATGACGAAGAAGGGGTCCACGATGTACTTGACCTTGACGAGCACCGGGTCGCCATCGAAGAAGACAGCAGCGTTATTAACGGCACACTGGACAAGCTCATTCGGGACGGCAAAATTTCCGCCATCATGGGAACGTCGTTGATGAATGATCACGGCTACACGCGCGACGCCATTTGGAATTTGGCGGACGCCGCGAAAACGCTGTTCCGTGCGAAAGATGATGCGGAAATGGAGGCCGAAGAGCTCATCGGCCTCGATGATGACGATATCGATGAAATCGTTGAACAAACAGGTTAATTGGCGTGAAGTGATTCCCGCTTCCCATACCAGTAAGGATCAGAACCATGAAGCCCTTGGCTAGAATAAAGAAGATATTCAGTTCCGAAGATCTCAAGAAATCCGAAAAACGCGCGGCGCTTCGAAAAGCCCTCGGCAAGCTTGAGAAAAAGGACGAGAAAATACGTGACTCGTTGCGTTCCGACATTTCGAATAAGAAGAAAAAGGAACTGCAATCGAAATTGAGAACCAACAAGCGGCATCAAAAAAAGGCGAGAAAACTTCTCAAAGAGATCGGATGATGTCACCGGAAGAGGGCGGGAGTCATGAATGACGGCCAGTAAATCGATGCGCGAGTATGAACTGAAGTTCGCTGGGCGTGCCGGCGAGTTGATGGCAATGAAAAAAGCCGCTGATGCCGCAGCCGGCGGACGGGCGTCGTGGCGTACGGCGGAAACCCAGACCATCTATTACGATACGCCAGAGCGCCGACTTTTCGCGAAAGGCGTTACGTTGCGCGTCCGCCAGTCGGGCGAGAAATGCGTTCAAACCGTCAAGGCGGATCACAGCTCCAGTGCCGCGGCGCTAGACCGCGCCGAATGGGAGCAGGTGCTGAGCGGATGTGAACCGGATTTGAATGTCCTGCCTCAGAGCGCCCGCCGCGCCCTGGGAACTATCCTGCCTGATGAACTGGCGCCCGTGGTTGTCGTTGATATGAAGCGCCAGAAAACAGTGCTTGTTCAGATTAACGCTTTGGGACCGGATCTTGAAGCCGAGGTCGCGATCGACAAGGGGACGGTCCACGCGGCGGGCAGGTCGGCGCCGATATCAGAGTGCGAACTCGAACTGATCGGCGGCGAGCCGTCGGTATTTTTCCAATTGGCAATGGAGGTGCACGGCAATTCCCTGGCCCGATTATCGAGGATATCCAAAGCGGCGAGAGGTTTCGCGCTGTTTGATGAGACCGCGCCCGAAGCCGTAAAGGCACCGAAGTTCCTTTTGCGGCGGGAGCGCTCGGTTTCGGAGACGTTCAGGGAGGTTTTTGGGGTTTGCATCGCCAATATTGTCGACAACGAACCCATCGCCATGGACGGGAAAGACCCCGAAGGGGTACATCAGATTAGGGTCTCCATTCGCCGGATGCGCTCGCTCCTGGCGATCCTTAACAACCGGATTGACCCCGAAAGGACGGGGTGGCTGCGCGAGGAGTTGAAATGGTTGCATTCGTCCATGGGGCCGGCCCGGGATTGGGACGTTTTCATATCGGAAACACTGATGGTGGTGGACGGGTACGGCATTGATCGGAAACAAATTGATCGATTGCGCAAGCTGGCCGAGAACCGTAGGGCGGAAGCCTATCGATCGGTTCGTGAAACCATCAACTCCAGCCGATACGCCCGACTTACGCTGAAACTGACGGCGTTTACCGAGATTGCAGGGTGGCTGCCATGGCCCGTCGGCGACAATCACCCCTTGGTCAAACCTCTCCGCACCCATGCCCGTTCCATGTTGTCACGGCCCTTTGGCAAACTCATGAAGGGGAGTGAGAACCTCGCCGATATGGAAATGGAACAGCGTCACGAGGTTCGTATCCGTCTCAAAAAGCTCCGTTATGCGGTCGATTTTCTTCACAATCTCTACCCCGGCGCTGCAACAACAAAATTTCTCAAGAATCTGCATAGACTCCAAGATCAGTTCGGTTATTTGAACGATGTCGCCCAGATCACGCATATGATTGATGACCTGTTCACAAGCGGCAGCAAGCAGGTTCAAAATGATCCCGGACTGCACGCCGCGGCGGGACTGGTCATCGGATGGCATGCCCAACATCTTCATGCATTGGAGCCGCAATTCCTGAATTATTGGGATGCCTTTATCCAGACACCGCCGTTTTGGCCGGCCAAAGGGAAAGTCGGAAAGCCTAACGATTAAGGGAGACGAACAAATGCGTTCAGTTCTGGTCGCCAATCCGAAAGGGGGATGCGGCAAAACGACCATCGCAACGAACCTAGCGGCCGCATTCGCGCAATCCGGGCTGGTCACGGCCATCGCCGATGTGGACCGCCAACGAAGCAGTCTGACCTGGCTTGAACGCCGCTCGGACGCTTTGCCAACGATCCGCGGACTGGATTGGACGCAAGGTGTCGGCAAGGTCAAAAAGAGGATTGACCGGTTGGTCATCGACGCTCCAGCGGCGATCACACCGAAGGATTTTCAAAGCTTGTTGAAGATGGCTGACGTTATCATTCTGCCCATCCTGCCGTCGGCTTTCGATCAAGTCGCGGCGGTGACGTTCCTGGGGAAGATCGAAACTCTAAAGCCCATACGCAAGAACCGTAAACCCGTCGCCGTCGTCGCCAACCGCATCCGACCCCGCGCGCGCGCATACCATGCATTGATTGGGTTTCTCGATGAATTCAATCAGGCGCCGGTGACGTCGTTACGCGAAACCGTTGCCTACACGGATGCCGCCGAAACGGGGAAGAGCATCTTTGACCGGCGAGACCAACGTTCTCGCGCCTTTCAGGCGGACTGGGGACCGCTGATCGCCTACGTCGATTAATCCGCGACAGCTGCTTTGGTGGTGCGAATGGGAAAGCGCCGAGGGGCATTGTCACGGTAACTGACGTCCTGGGGCGGCGAACGCATTCGAGAATTGCACTCACGCTGCTGCCACACCCGATACCCAAGCTTCAAAAGCTTCTTCGCGGAACTTCTTCAACGCCGTCCATCGGCGGACGGTTCCGTATGAAACGTCGATGCCACGTTCTACCAATAGATATTCAACGTCGCGGTAGTTGAGCGTGAACCGATATTAGAGCCAGACGGCCTGTTGGTTGATGACGGGCGGAAAGCGATGACGGCGATATGAGATAGATTTCATTCGGAAACGCTAGGCGAGTGCAAACGCGAAGCCCAGACCGTTAACGTGACAATGCCCTCTGACAAAGCCCGCAAAAATTAGGCGCTAACGAAGCAACACCCGCAACTTGCTCTGAATTTCGTCCGTTGTGACCGGTTTGGCGATAAACGCGTCAACGCCGTGGCTTTGCGCGGCGACAATGGAATCCACGTCCTTTCGTGCAGTCAACAGAACAAATGACGTTTTGTCGCCGCGCTCGCGCAACAAGCGAAGAAACTCGATACCGCTCATCGTCGGCACCATCCAATCACAGAAAATCAGATCGAAATGATCCCCGTCATCGACCAGTGCAAGCGCCTTGTCCCTGTCATCGGCAGTGATCACATCAGCAATCAGAAACGTTTCGACGATGTGGCGGATCAGGGTCCGCATACTGGCATCGTCATCGACCAGCAGAATTCGATAGGCGGAGGGCCGGCCTGCCGCATCACCTCCGGCCATGGCATCTACATTGTCGATGCGGATGCTAACGGCAGAGCGGAGTTGTTTTTGCGCTTCGGGAGTGAGTGGATATCGCGCAATCAAATCCTCGACGATGGCTTCTCCTACAAAGCCGGCCATGCGCTGCAAAACCGGTTCGGTCAAATCGTTGCGACCTGAAAACGGTCGATGCAAGACCTCGTTCGCTGCGGCAATGTCTTCGCGAACGTTTTCGGTGATGAATTTGATGAGTTCCGAATCATCGAGGAGCGGCGAATGTTCCAAAATCGGTGCGGCCACGGAAGTTTCGGCATCACGGGCAAGCTTCGAGATCACGCCTTTCGGAACATTGGTAAGGCGCTTCACTTCCTCGGCGACGATAGCGCGGACCGTAAAAAAGTGGTCCGCAACCAGATTATCTAGCACCTTATTTACTTTTGTGTATAAAGCCTCATCCAAATCTTCGTCGATATGACCTAATCGGGAACCGATTTTTGCCGCCAGATCCATCCGAATGGATACTTCCGTATCATTGACGAGGATCAGATCGGCGTGCGCCGGCGTCCCCGCGTTTGCGGCGACGGCTTTACTGCACAAGAGTGGTTGCGATGGGTATCCGGGACCGGCCGGTTGCGCCGCGATCACCCTGGCAGAACGGATACGCGGAACGGGTCATCGGGTCGATCCGGCGCGACCTGCTCGATCATGTCGTCATATTGAACCAACGCCATTTGCGAAAATCGCTGCATAAGTATGCCGATGACTACAACGGCTACAGAACACATCTCGGTTTAGCTAAAGACACGCCGTTTGGTCGCATTGTCCAGGCCGTTGGGCGGATCATTGCCATACCCCAACTCACCCGAAGATCGGTTTCACCACCAGAGTCGGTAGCCAAAGCGTCAGGATCGGGAACAGTACACAGAGGATGAGTACGCAACCGTCTGTGATCAAAAACGGGAACGAGCCCCGCATCACCGTCGTCACAGGAACCCCGGTCGTGCCGCTCACGGCGAACAGGTTGAGCCCGACAGGCGGAATCACTGCGCCCATCTCGATGCACAGGGCAAAGAGAACGCCTAGATGAATGGGATCGATGCCGAGTGACAGGGAAACCGGATAAATGACCGGCACGACGAGCACCAGGATGGCGACGCCGGTCAGGAACATGGACAGGAACAACAAGACCAGGAGCAAGGCCGCTAGGAAGCCCAATGACGACAACCCCATTCCCGTGACCCAAGTAGCGATATCCTGCGGCCACCCCTGATTTGCGAGCAAGAACTGAAAAATTCCGACACCGCCGAGCAGGAAGAACAAAATTGCCGTGAGATTGACCGCCCGTTCGGTCGCCGCGAGCATCTGTTTGAAGAAATCCTTCCGCATCGAAAGGAAGCCGTATATGAGCGCGTAGGCACATGCCCCGGCGCCCGATTCCGTCGGCGTCAGGACGCCGCCGTAAAGTCCGCCAAGGACGAATACCGGCATCAGCAGGGCCGGTATGGCGGCACGGCTGGAATCGCCTAATTCGCGCCAACTGAACTTGTTCGCCGGCAACTTGATGATCATCGCCATGGTCATGACGATGACCGCGTCGCTGATTGCCAGCATGATTCCCGGCACGACGCCGGCCAGAAACAACTTGACGATCGATTCCTCGGTCAACACGCCATAGAGGATGAGCGTAATGCTCGGCGGAATGAGGATCGCGATCCCGCCCCCCGTGGCGATGACGCCAGCGGCCATCCATTTCGGGTAACCGCGCTTGACCATTTCCGGATAGGCGATGACACCCATCGCCGCGGCCATCGCCGTGCTTGAGCCGGAGATGGCGCCGAACATGACAGCCGAAAGAATCGTCGCATAGGCGAACCCGCCCGGCACCCAGCCGACCAATGCGTCGGCGAAGCGGAACAGTTTGGCGATCAGGCCGGTCCGTTCCATCAAGAAGCCGGCATAGATGAAGAACGGGATCGCCATCAGCGTATATTTGTTTACGAAGCTGAAGAACGACCGAAAGATCGCATGCTCCGACAGCAGCGGATCGTAAATGATGTAGCCGACGGTCGCGGCGATCAAGGCGAGCGCAATAGGCGCTCCGAGCCCCAGCATGGCAATGAGTGCGGAACCGAGAATACCCATGATTAAATCTCGATCCCTTCTTCAACCGGCGCCCATTCAAAGACTTTCTTGCCCATGAGGGCGCGGATATCTTGATAAAGTTGGAACAGGCAGACGAGCGCCAAAAGGGTGAAGGCGGTGACCAGGATGGCTTGGAACGGCCAGATAACGATCACCATGCTATAGGTCTTGCGCCCCAGTTCCATTGACCGCTCCATGGTCGGGAAACCCCAATAGGCAATAGCGCTATAGACGACGAGCCCGAGCGCCGTGAAAATTGTTCGCACCAACAAGACGAACCGAGCCCAGCCGCGCTGTTCGAGAACGTCCACCAAGGCGGACATGCGCAGATGTGATCGGCGTGCCTGGGTCACCGCGAAGTAAAGAAATATGGCCCCAACCATGCCGTAGGTGACGGCATCTTGGCCCCAATCGAAAACCGCTCCGAATATATATCGCCGCGCGACCTCGCTGATCGCCAGCCAGGTGCCGAGAAACAAGATCGCTATGGCGCTGTAGCCGATAACGTAGTCGAGAAGAAACCTGAAAGCCCGGTAGAGTTTATCGACGACCAAATCCATGACGTGGTACTCCCCTCGTTACGCCTCCAAACAACAACAATTATTGATTATTGGCTTATTTATTCTGAACAGAACAAAAAGAAGGGGCTGACCGGTTCGTTGCCGAACCGGTCAGCCTGACCGTATGGCGGTCTTATTTCTTGGTGTACTTCATGAAGATCGGCTCCATCGCCGCGCAATCGGTCTTTTCCAACCAATTGGAGCCATGCGGGTTCTTGGCGACTGCCGCGCTTGCTTCTTCGGCAAATTTATCGACCCACTGGTTGGCGGCGTCCGGCGTGTTCTTCTTGATCCAGTCGGACGTTGCATTGCCGAGCTTTTTCCCAAGTGCAGCGGACTGCTCTTTGGTCATGATGTAGATGCCCGGCTTCGAAGGATCTTTCGTTTCGTATTTGTCGATCAGGCGCTTGTCATTGCAGAAGTTCGCCCGCTTGGCCCAGGGCAGCACCTCATCATTCATGATCTTCGCGATGATTTTTTGGTGCGCGGGCTTAAGCTTGGCCCACCATTTGTTTGAATAGGCGATGTAATAGTAGTCGCCGACGATGCCATTGATGCCCGCGATGCTGTAGAACGGGGCATTCTCCTTGACCTTGTTCCATCCGCCAAGGCTGGTCAGAAGACCGTCAATAACCTTGGTTTGCAGCGCCGGCGGCACATCGCCGAAGGCCATGGTCGTCGGGTTTGCACCGAAAGCGCGCAGCATGGCGTTCTCGGCGGGGCCCATGGAGCGGACCTTCTTGTTCTTGAAGTCATCCGGGCTCAACAGGCGGAAACCGGCGCCAGCCCCCATGTAGAAGCTCAGGTGCGCGGTGCCGAAAATGGTGATGTCATGCACGTCGTTGAAGCGCTTTCTAACCACTTTGAAAGACTCGAAATTGTCGAGCTGGTTAATGGCGCCGGCCGTCGTCAGACGCATGGGCCCAAGCAAGACGTTGGTCCAGGGGTCGACGATGGCGGTCTTGCCGAACTGGCCCCAGGCCATTTCAAGGTTGCCTTCCGTCATCGCTTCGATGGCTTCGGCGTTCTTGTAAAGCGACGACGAGACAAAGTTGCGCACCTTGGCACCAGGGATCGCGGCTTCGACTTTCTCCTTGAAGATTTCCATGGCGATGCCGGCCGGATGTGGCGGGCCCACCGTATCGGATGCAAATCGGATCGTGACCTCGGCTCCGGCGTTCGCGCCGGTCAGCGCTGTCGCCAGGGCGAACGTTGCGGTCGCGAGGCCCATCCGCCTTGCAAGCCGTTTCAGCTTTGAATTTCTCTCGAACATCTTTCCTCCAACTGCTTGTCACTGTGATTTCAGCGTTTTTTATCGCCGCACACTGTTCAGTTCATCTGACGTGTGCCATTGAGCACGCATTGTCAGCCGTTCTTTGCGCGTAGAGCAAGGAATATCTCGCAAATGACACAAATGGTATTGTCCTTCCCCCCCTATACCAACCTTGCGGAATGCCGAGATTCGAACCGTTCCGTCATCTCCTGTGAACTTCAAGGCGTTTGAAACCAGATTGACCAATATCTGAATGATCGAACACCTGTCCGCCATGATCGACGGTAAATCGTCGTCTGCCTCAAACATGAGATCAATTTTCTTCGATTGAGCTTGGACGTGCAGAAAGATGCGGTTGGGAGCGGATCGG
>Ga0315336_1007248_pt1 | contig 10776 bp, 9 predicted proteins | sample ASW5metaG_FD_204512 | JGI IMG/M metagenome (GOLD analysis project Ga0315336, IMG submission 204512) | Ammonia-oxidizing marine archaeal communities from Monterey Bay, California, United States - ASW #5 | ecosystem: Environmental > Aquatic > Marine > Intertidal zone | place: USA: California... | reverse complement strand
TATCCTGAACCAATTCTGTTACTTCTGTGTTGAGCTCCAAGGTGACGCTTGTGTTGGCTAGAACGTCTTCGAATTTGGGACGGATTACGTTGAGGATGGAAATACCTAGCTCAGGGCCCCAATAGTATCTCTCTACTGAGTAGGGTTCGTGGGCTTGGCCTTTGACCGGGTGCTCCGGAAGCGGAACGAAACCAATATCCTGGAGCCATTCAAAGGTGTCCGCTGCATTGTACACAGCGAGTCTTACAAGGTCCTTGTTGGCGGTATCATGGCTAATACGAATGATATCATTAAAATGCAGATCAGGACTATCATGTATGCCCTTTTGCTTTTGCAAGCGAGTTCCGGCAGCGCTCATCTGTCCGGAACTCAGATGCAAGGTGCCTCCAATATCGTCTGCGCTATCAATTAACAATACTTTGCCACGCCGAGCGGCGGCGAAGATTGCAGCGGGAAGGCCGGCAGTGCCGGCACCAATGATGATAATGTCCCAATTTTCGCTCATGAGTTTGCCTCTCCATATCGGTGGGTTCACAGGCCCCCCGCAAATACTATCAAACTTTAGTGCTATTCTTGTTGAAGCCCAAGCATCTCTTTGTTCCTATATCGAAATGTTTATTCTTGACGTTGAGGCAATGGCGCGGAACGTTAGTACTGGTATAGAGAGGAAACAATCAGGAGGGCTGAGAATGACTGATTTGTCGCCAGTGCCGGTGAGGCGCGATTACGCCGATGGCCGTTTCGGCCAGATACATTTCCGGGTTGCCGTTCCGGAGTTTCCTTCAGTGCATCCACCTCTTATATGTTTTCATATGAGCCCTAATTCCGGGCGTATATATGAGGTGTTTCTCGGGCACATTGGCAGTGATCGTATTGCTGTGGCGCCGGACACGCCTGGTTTTGGACAATCGGACTCAACACCCCAACTACCATCAATTAGTGACTACGCGGCTGCCATGGGTGACTTAATTGACTCTCTTGGCTTTGATAAGGTGGACGTTATGGGCTATCACACCGGCTCAGAAACCAGCGTGGAGCTGGCGCTACAGCGTCCAGCTCTGGTGCGGAAGTTGGTGCTCACCTCAGTACCAATATTTCTAGAAGAAGAGCTCCAAGAATTCAGAGACCATTATGGTCCGACTCAACTCACCGAGGATGGGAGTCATTTGGTTAAGAAATGGAAAGGTCATTTATTCTGGGCAGGTCCAGGATGGTCTAAGGAACATGTGGCGGTCCATTTCCCCGATTCCCTGCTGCGTCCCGATATTTCTCACTGGGGTCACTACGCAGCTTTTAGTTACGCAATGGCCGATAGTATATCTAAGGTCACCCAACCAATTCTCGCTCTTAATCCCCATGACGACCTGCACAAACATACACTGAGGGCAGCTGGTCTCATACAGAACGGTCATATTGAGGACCTTCCAGATTGGGGTCACGGCTACCTGGAGGTGCGCACCGAAGAAGCTTGTGACCTAATTCGTGGTTTTTTGAACTCCCAGGTCTAATCTTGGCTACTGCAGGCACCAGTCTAAACTCAAGGGCTGTTGCCCTTGATCTAATAGAAAGGTCGGTCCGAAGATACCGGCCTGTGGATGAAAACTTTGCTTCAGCGACAGCCCAGTTGTCTGCCCGAGACAGGGCTTTCGTTCGTCTATTGGTGGCCACAGTTTTGCGTCGCCTAGGTCAAATTGATTCGGTATTGGATAAATTTCTGGCTTCGATCCCAACACCTGTTGCCCAAGATATTCTTCGCCTGGGGGCTGCCCAGTTACTATTTCTTAATACACCACCACATGCCGCATTGGACACCGCAGTCGCTCTCGCGAAAAATAGAAAGCTGGGTCGTTTGTCTGGATTAGTCAACGCAGTACTTCATAAGGTTGCTGATGCGGGACCAGGTATATGCGACCGTCAGGATGCTCCAAGGCTAAATACTCCAGGTTGGCTCTGGAAATCATGGACAAAGGCCTATGGGAGTGAGACCGCTAGAGCAATAGCAATGGCTCATCTTTCTGAAGCACCCCTAGACATTACTGTGAAATATAATGCTGAGTATGCGGAATGGGCACGACGCTTAGGGGCGGAGGTAATGCCAACTGGCTCTTTGCGCTATACTGATCCGGGCCGCATCGAGGATTTGTATGGTTATCACCAGGGTGCTTGGTGGGTACAAGATGCTGCCGCGACTTTGCCCGCTAGAGTTTTGTTGCACTCATTGGGAAATGTTCAGGGGAAAGCAGTGCTCGATCTTTGTGCCGCGCCTGGCGGCAAGGCCGCCCAGCTAGCTGCGGCTGGAGCGCAAGTTACTGCCGCTGACGTTTCACAAAAACGTCTTACTATTCTACAGAAAAACTTTTCTCGACTAAAACTCCATGTAAATGCTGTGTGTGAGGATGTAACGGTGTGGACCCCTAGTGTTTCTTTCGACGGCGTGCTCGTCGACGCACCGTGTTCTGCTACAGGCACTATCCGCCGTCACCCCGACGTATATTTTCTCAAACGAAAACAGGATATTCCCAGCTTTGCCGCTATGCAGAAAAGCCTGCTTAACTCCGCATCCAAGATGGTCAGAAACGGTGGGTACTTGGTATACACTGTTTGTTCACTGCAGTCCGAGGAAGGGCCAGTGGTCGTTGATAGTTTTCTTGCGGAGAACGAGGCCTTTCAAAGGGTAGCTATCGCACTTGAGGCTATTGGCGGTGAGAAAGGGTTTCTTGTATCTGCGAACGAGTTCCGCACGTTGCCCAGCCATTGGCAAGCGCGAGGTGGGATCGATGGATTTTATGGGGCGCTTCTACAACGACGCAGGTAGTAATCGGATGAACTATAATGAGTCAATCTATCAATCCACAAATCCATAAGGTTTAGTCGCACGTTGATCCCTACATTATCGTAACGTTATAGGCCTGGGTTTTTCTGCCCATAGATAAGGAGTTTTATACCGTCGCGATCCCAGGTGTGCCGCAGTTCGTGACCCAATCGCATGGCTACAGCAATGGAGCGCGTATTTTTTGGATTGATAACCGAAACAATGTCTGTCCAAGATAAGACGTCAAAAGCATATTTCATGGCTGCTCGAGCACCTTCCGTTGCGTAACCGTGTCCCCACCAGTTTCTGCCCAAAGTCCATCCCACCTCACCCCCAGGCCAACCGTCCGGATAGTTAAGACCAATGCGTCCGATCACTGAGCCGCTGGCTTTTTCTTCTGCTGCCCAGGGGCCAAAGCCTCGGGACTTCCATTGATCTAGGGCATCCATAATGATGGAGTGGCCACCTTTCCTATCAAGTAACTTGGTGGTGAGCACAAGGTGCTGTGTCACATGCTCATCGTCGAATATGGCAGTCACATCGTCCAAGTCATTGTCACAAAAGCCGCGCAGGAGTAAGCGCTCAGTTTCAAGGACGGGAATATTCAAGGCTTTTTATCCATTTAGCTGTGGCACACTGAACGCCCTTTGATTTAACGATAGTCAAATATTGAATAAATCCGCTTTATAGAGATCCAAGTGTCCCGTTTCAGAGAACCAGGCTATCGTCTTTTCTAGCCCCCTCCTGAAGCCATCTTTGCCACTGTATTCTGGTTGCCACCCGAGTAGATTTTTTGCCTTGGCGTTAGACGCCCACAGTCTTTGTACCTCGCTATCCGCAGGCCTTAGGCGTTGATCATCTGTTTCCACTTCGAGATTTGCGTCCATTATATCTCCGATTAGTGCGACGGTTTCGCCAACGGAAATTTCAAAGTTTGAACCGATATTTATTACCTCACCGGCAGCCACATCGGAGCCCGCCATCGCTATAAACGCCGCAACAGTGTCATCAACATAACTGAAGTCACGGGTAGGATTTGTTGAACCCAGCTTAATGGTGTTCTTGCCCGCTAACACTTGGGTAATTACCGTTGGTATTACAGCACGTGCCGACTGCCGAGGTCCGTAAGTGTTGAAGGGCCGAATTACTGAAACCGGGGTACCAAAGGCCCGGTGATATGAGAGGGCAATTTGATCAGCGCCTATCTTTGAGGCTGAATAGGGTGATTGGCCTTGCAGAGGGTGTTCTTCGTCAATTGGTGTCTGGCGCGCAGTGCCGTAGACCTCCGAAGTTGAGGTAGAAACCACGCGCAAAACTTCAAGATCGCGCGCTGCTTGAACGACATTTAGCGTACCTTTTATGTTGGTGTCCACGTAAGACGAGGGAGAATGGTATGAGTAAGGGATGGAAATCAGAGCTGCCAGGTGCAGAACTACATCGCAGCCATTCATAGCAGTGCGCACCCCGTGCGGATCACGTATGTCGCCAGAAAAAACATCTAGCTCTGCTTTGATTTCAGGGCTGGTGTAGTCAAGCCAGCCCCAGGAGTTGAAGCTGTTGTAAAATACAAATGCCCGCACGTCCCAGCCGTTTGCAATTAACGCTTCAGTAAGATGCGAACCAATGAAACCGTCTGCCCCTGTCACGAGGACTTTTCTGGTCCTTGTCATCACTCAGTTTTCCTTCACGGCGCGCACGAATAAGTAGTCACCCCGCCGCGATGAGTTAAGGCAGAATAGCCAGTATAGGCAATTACAGACTATTCGTCTTCCTAGGCCGAACTTTCCCACCGTCCCTTTGTTACCAAGAAAATTGAGCAAATCTCTATAAATTGGCGAGAAAAAAGGAAATCCCCAGGCAAGTTCGAGTTCCACTTTAAGTCCTGCCCCCGCTAGTTTGTTCTGCAATTCCCTATCAGCATAGTTCCGCACATGGCCGATGTCGCGCTCGAAATCCCGCATACGGCCCCTCAATGTCGACAACACCACACGTCCGCCGGGTGCGGTCATTTTAGCTATATTGGCTATTGCTGTTTCATCATCCTTGATGTGCTCAATCACGTCTGCAGAGACTACGAGGTCAAAGGTCCGCTCGCACGTGTCCTTCTCAACATCCAATTGACTAAACTCGGCGTTAGGTAATGTGAGTTGGGCTAAGCTCAGGGCTTTGTCCGATATTTCAAAACCAGTGAGAGATGCGTTACTATGCATTCTACCTAAGGCGGCCAATAAAGATCCTTCGCCGCAGCCGATGTCAACTATCTTGTTAGGTGAAAGGTCTGCCGTCATGGCAAGGAAGAGCCGGCGGCTATGCCGCGCTGTTGGGCCGATAACTCGGGCATCATTCCACGTGCCTGACCATTCGACATCGTAGTTCTGGGTTACATCTGTGTCAGTACTGTTCATGGCTCAAATTTTGCTGCTGCTCTGGTCAGTACGTCCAGATAGGCTCTACCGACGATGCTCCAACTATAATGTTCCTCCGCGCGAGCTCGTCCCGCCCTACCCATATCTCGCGCCATAACTCTGTTGTTCGTGAGAGTGTCGAGTGCTCGCGCGAGGCTGTGAGCGTCTTCTTGCGGGATTATCAGACCCGTAATTCCATCCACCACAAGTTCCTCGATGCCCGAAATAGAGGTGCCAACAATCGCCAAGCCGCCTGCCATGGCTTCCAGCATAGCATTTGGCATACCTTCGTCCCTGGATGGTAGGACAAACACATCAGCTTCCTTATAGACAGCAACGAGTTGATTCTTGTCAACCCAGCCTTTGAACGTCACTCTGCCTTTCAGCGCAGAGTTTTGCACTTGTGCAACAAGCTCTTTCCTAAGGGGGCCGTCGCCGGCGAGCGTCAAGTGGACGCCATTGATCTTTTTCATCTTGGATATGGCAGCCAGTAATACATCAAGGCCTTTTTGCTGAACCAGTCGCCCCACAAAAAGGAGCCGGAGAGGAACGTTTTCGTCGAGTGGGTAGTCAGGCGGGAAAATACCATCGATGTCAGCACCAGCGGGGATTACCCCAACAGGGAGGTCGGGCGCGTGGGCGCGGGCCAGCCTCGCTAAACCCTCTGAATTAGCGATTACCCCAGCCGCATCGGTCCAAAGTCTTCGAATCCAACCGCCGCAGAAATTATGGTATAAGCCTAGTTGATCTGACATGAATCCCGGCACATCGCCGCCTTGCAGGGAAATTAAGTAGGGAACGCCCATAAGTTTTTTGAGATAGTGGGCGACTGGCCCACAGGGTAAGGTGAAATAGGCCAAGGTTACATCTGGCTGGAAAGTTTTGGAAAGGGTGCTCACTGATGTTCTGGCGGCCAGCATAAAGGCAATCATTTCTGCGATTGAACAGCGGTCGCGATGCCGCCTCCAGGTTTTGATGCGGCGCACAACCAGTCCGCCATCATCTTCAGTTGCAGGAAGATTGCCATAAGCCGCAGTTATAACCATTGCCTTAGCCCCCAATCTTACAAGGGCTCGGCCCAAGTGGCGGGTGGCGTTGCCGCCACCACCTCCTAGTGGCGGATATTCGTAGTTGATCAGTAGTACCCGGAGCGCATCAGTCATAGTTCAGTTTGTTTCTATAAGTAGAGATTTGTCCGTGGTAAGCGAGTTGCGAACACACTATACCGTGTTGATCTGATCTCGAAAGGGACCAAACTAATGGCCCGCAACGTTCCATATATCGTGTTGATTACCGCAAAAGTACTGATAAGTGTAGTTCTGCTTTGGTGGGTTTTTAGCCGCATTAATATGGTTTCAGTAGGAGCTGCCTTTTCGAATCTATCATTGGCAGTCATCGTTTCTTCAGTCACTATTTTTCTTGTGGCCCATTTGGTAAACGCTTTTAAACTCAGCATTTTTCTACCACAAACCTCGATAAGCGTTCTAATTCGGCAGACATTTGTTGCCTTGCTGTATGGAACGGTATTGCCGGGCCAGCTTGTCGGTGATGCAGTCAAGGCATACAGAATATCTAGCTCTACTAAGAACCGGGGCTTTGTTGTGGTGGCAGTGCTTGTTGATAAAGTTATAGGCCTGGTTGCGCTCATGCTCCTCACAGTAATGGGTTTATGGGTTGAGCGCGCGGTTTTTCCACCCCAATTCGTGACCATCGCTGTGGCTTTGCTGCTTGTCCTGTTTTTGCTCCTCTATTTGCCGCTACTTGGGAGGGTTCTTCCTGCCTGGCTACAAGATTCTCTGGGTCGAGTTCTTATGGTCTGGTATCCTTGCATACAAAACGTCTGGAGAGTTGGCTGGTCACTACTGTGCAACTTGTTATTTCAAACGTTGTCGGTCTTTGTTCTGGTCCTCATCGGCAGTGCTATGGGTATAAGCCTCTCCCTGTTCGCTTGGTGTGCCGTATTTGGTTCAGTATCACTTGTTTTGTTGTTGCCAGTTAGTGTTGCCGGTATTGGCTTGCGCGAAGGCGCTCTAGTCACTGTGCTCGGTATTCTTCAGGTTCCTGCGGGAAGCGCTGTAGCCCTATCCCTCACATGGTTAGGACTGACTTTGCTTGGTTCTCTGGTTGGCTTTATAACCGAGCTACTGCCCGCGAGGTCTCACTCGGAAGATTGACCTTGCTCTTCTTTGCGTACCGTTATGATCAGTGGTGTCCACCCCCTCAAAACGCCGATCAGGCGGCCTATGATGCGGTTGAGCCTTAGGTGTTTTGCTACACGTAATAGTCGCGCGATAACACCAAGCCCCATCCAAGGATTAACTTCGGCGGCATCCATGCGCTCGATAAACTTCTCTCGGCCGAGACCAAGAACTTTTAGGGGTGTCTCCTTCTGTAAGGTTGCTAGTTGCCGTTCTACCCAGACGGCGTTGACTTCGGTGCGAATGGTTTTTGCGAACGCGGTTTCACGTCTGTAGACCCATTTAATCCACCAAACAAACAAACCTTTCCATAGCACCGGTGGATGGAATGCGACGTAATGACCGTCGAAGTATGAGAGGTAATTTGGGCAAATGATCTGAAGGATGCCACCAGGCTTCAGCACACGCAGCGCTTCCCGCATTACACTTCTAGGATCTGTCACGTGTTCCAAAACATTTGAAGAATAAACTATATCAAACATGCCTTCACTGAAGGGCAGGTCTTCACCTGCTGCATCAATGATACGTGACGGGTCAAGAGAGTTGGCTATTAAGAGGTTCTTCGCGATGACATTTGAATGCTCGAAGCCTTCTTCTGCAGGCTCAATTCCCCAGCCATCAACGCCAAATTTGTTAACCCAAACGATATGGTTGATGCCGCAACCAGCACCTATTTCGAGGATTTTTTTTCCGTTAAGCTCTACATACTCTTCCAACACCGCCGCTGCTTCTTCTGCTCTTTTTGGATTAAGGGTGTCGGCAGCGAATTTTTCCGGTGAGATTTTTTGTAATCGGGAAAAATAGTTACCTTGGGTGTCTCGCACCATCGCGAGTGCGTCATTTGTGATGGTGCAATGTGCGGTGGAAAGGGTTTTTGCGTCCATGACCGGAAGTTACCCAGGTCCGTCGCGCTGGTCTGTCCCTGCGCGAGAGCCGTGAGCCAAAGCCATCCAATTCCACAATGCGAAGCGATCGTCGCGGCGTCCCAGTGCGTGTTCTGCCCAGCGACCTGAAAGCCAATTGTGGTCCAGGTGGGGTACAGAAAGCTCGGGGGGCGGTGGTTTCATAAGTTTCAGCCAACGGGCAAGTGGCATACCAAACCCTTTCTTTTTGCGGTTCAATATCTCTTTTGGAAGACGGTCCGTTAGGGCCTTTCTCAGAATCCATTTAGTGATTTGACCTTTGACTTTCACCTGCCAAGGTAGCCGTTGAACGAAGCTTACCACTGCGTTATCCAAGAACGGTGCGCGCACTTCCAAGGAGGACAACATGCTAGCTCGGTCTGATTTTGTGAGGATACCGTCGGAAAAATAAAATTGTGTATAAAAATCGAGTACCCGGTCCACGAGATGCGGACTCTTGCACGCATCCCATGCGGCGATAGCTTCACTGAACAAATCTTCTTCTTCGACTTTTTCAGCAAATAGCTCCGCAATGTCTTGTGGTTCTAAAGCTCCTAGCCATAGTGGATTCCACATGGCTGGGTGATGCTTTAGGCCTCGTAGGCCGCGATTAAGAATAAAATCGAGGCTCATGTTGGAATCAGACAGAGGTAATCGCGCTGTCATAGCTTTTATGGCACCATGAATCACACGTGGCATCCATTTATCGTACAAACGTGCCCGTGCCAGAACTCGAAACGGATCGTACCCGGCGAAGAGCTCATCACCACCATCACCCGAGATTGCGACTGTGACGTGTTTACGGGTAAAGGCACAGAGTTGTGCTGTGGGCAAAATGGAACTATCACCCAGCGGCTCGTCGAGCCGGCCAAGTATTTCGGTCAATCTGTTCCGTGCCGAATCCAAATCGCAAATTGCTTTGTGGTGAGTGGACCCAAAACGTTGTGCTATCGTTTCTGCATACGCGGATTCGTCGAAACTAACATCTTCAAATCCCATAGAGAATGTTTTCAGGGTGGTTTTTGGGAACTTTTCTGTCGCAAAACTCAAGATGCCGCTGGAATCAAGTCCACCAGATAGAAAGAATCCAAGTGGGACATCAGCTTCTAGCCGCCCAAGCACAGCTGTCTTTATTAGGTGCTCCAATTCTGACGCCCAGTCAGCCGGGTTCCCATGAGGTGGATCTTCTGCGGTAATATCAAACCTCCAATACCTTTGGACTTTAACCTCTAGGGATGAGGCATCAATTTCCAAGTAGTGACCAGGGGGCATTTTAGAAACTCCAACATAGGGAGTGTGGGGTGTCGGAAAGAAGTTGTGTGCAAAGAATTTTTGCAGTGCCTTTTTGGAAAGAGAGACACCATATAAAGCGGGATGTTGAAGGAGGGAGGTAAGCTCCGAGCCGAACACCACCACCTTTTTGCATTGGGCATAGTAAAGTGGCTTTTCACCGAAACGATCCCGAGCTAGAATCACCTTACCTTTGCGCCGATCGAAGAGAGCCAAAGCGAACATGCCGTTTAATCTCAGAAACATACCTGCACCCCAAGCCTTGTAGCCATGCACAAGAACTTCGGTGTCAGAATGGTCGGTCTTAAACTTATGCCCTAGCGCTTCTAGCTCATGCCGCAGAGCTCTGTGGTTGTAGATCTCTCCATTAAAGATAACGGCAATGGTACCCTCATCGTTCCATAGGGGTTGGTTCCCTCCGTCGGGATCGATAATAGCGAGGCGTCGGAAGCCCAGGAAAACTGGAACATAAGTATCTTTATAGTAACCTTCACCGTCTGGGCCCCGATGGACAAGGGCTGAGGTCATTGCGCTCAGGTTGGCCTCGTTACCATCTCCGACAAACCCTGCAATACCGCACATGTAAAACGAGGACGGGCGGCTGCTAGCCGTTCCCGCCACTGTCCTTCGTGCCGTCTTCCATGTTTATGCGTTGGCGGACGGTGTATTGACTTTTGCCTTGGGACTCGTAATAGACTCTTACCATCACTTCCGCCAGAAGGCCCATGAGCAAACACATTACGGCCGTTATGAAACCCAAGGTGAACAAAAGAGGCAGGGGTGTTTGCACAAATGAGGTTCCCTCAAAGAACTTTAGGTAGAGCGCCCATATACCTGCGAACAGAGACATACCGAGAAAACCCATTCCTACCATACCAAAAATGTAAATGGGCTTAGTATCGTATTGGGTAAGAAATTTGACGACCATCAAATCTAGAAGAATCTTAAAAACCCGCGTTGCGCCGTATTTCGATTTTCCGAATTTCCGCGGGCTGTGGCTAACTGCAACCTCGGTGATCCGCGCCCCCTGCCATTTGGCATAGACAGGCACAAACCGGTGCATCTCCCCGTACAGTCGGTATCCTTTTAGTACCTCACGGCGATATGCTTTTAATGTGCAGCCGTAGTCCTTTAGGCGAACACCAGACACCCAAGAAATTATTCGGTTG
>Ga0315336_1007247_pt1 | contig 10777 bp, 14 predicted proteins | sample ASW5metaG_FD_204512 | JGI IMG/M metagenome (GOLD analysis project Ga0315336, IMG submission 204512) | Ammonia-oxidizing marine archaeal communities from Monterey Bay, California, United States - ASW #5 | ecosystem: Environmental > Aquatic > Marine > Intertidal zone | place: USA: California... | reverse complement strand
CTAGCGCCGGTACCGAAACGGGGCAAGAGGAACGAGCCCGCCTTCACCGCCTTCACCGCCGCCCAAGTCGCCGAGGTCAAGGGCATGGCGTTGGAGACCTTTACACAGGCGACGACGGAAAACTTCTTTCGTCTGTTTTTGAAGGCGCAACCCGGAACAGGGGCATGAAGGCGACGATCCTGGGCTGCGGGCCGTCGAGCGGCGTCCCCACCGTTGCCGAAGGGTGGGGGGCATGCGATCCCGAAAACCTCCGAAACCGGCGTCTCAGGCCGTCGATCCTGGTCGAAAACGGGGCCACGACGGTGTTGGTGGACACTTCGCCGGACCTGCGCCAGCAGCTTTTGAATACCGGCACGCGCCACTTGGACGCGGTGTTATACACCCACGGACACGCCGACCACCTGCATGGCATTGACGACCTTCGGGGCGTCAACAGGGCGATGAACGCGCCGCTGGATGTCTACGGCGATGCCGCCACCCTCGGCTACATCAAGCAGCGCTTCGAATACACGACGACGCCGCTGCCTCCGGAAGCCGATATCTATTACAAGCCGGTCCTCAACATGCACGAGATCGCGGCCGGCGACCGCATCGCCGTCGGCGACATGGAAATCCTGACCTTCGATCAGGACCACGGCTATTCCCGCACTCTGGGCTACCGGTTCGGCCCCATCGGCTTTTCCACCGACTTGCTGGACCTGCCTGACGAATCCTTCGCGGCCCTGGAAGGCGTGACGGTGTGGATCATTGGCACTTTTTCATTGACCCCCCATACCACCCACGCCCATGTGGACAAGGCGCTGGAATGGATCGGGCGGGTCAAGCCGCAGCGCGCTGTGCTTACCCATCTTGGCCCATCCGTCGACTACGCCGAATTGTCGGAACGCCTGCCCGACGGCGTCGAAGCTGCCTACGACGGCATGGTGATCGAGGCCCCATAAGGTTATATGGAGATTGAAGGCCGGGAGTTTAGGTAATACCTTGAGATAACGCGAAGGTGTAGACGTTCCGGTCTACCCGTCCATTCAATCCCAGGGGGTAGATGCCGTTTCATGGCTGATTCGAATTCACCGAAAAAAACTGGCACAAACTGCTATCTCAAGCGGCTGCGGACAGGGAAATGAGGGGCCGCGGCAATTCGGCAAAATAACAAAAGAAATATCATATAACATATTGAAAACTAAATAATCTATCTAATTTGCCATAATATACATTATGCGATAAATCTAAATTTCCACACTATCCGCCCCTCCCATGGAAAGGCCGGTTTCCGGAGTTAGCTTGCCCGTTTGGACGGTAATTTGAAAATCCCCGAAATTGGCCTCCCCAGGCCCTCTAGAAAGTCCCTAAATGAGCGAAAACGAATGAGCCAAAATAACGAAAACATCCAGCACCTGATCGACATTATGGCCAAGCTGCGCGATCCGGACGGCGGATGCCCGTGGGACGTGGAGCAGACTTTCGCTTCCATTGCGCCCCACACCATCGAAGAAGCCTATGAAGTTGCCGACGCCATCGAGCAAGGCGACATGGCGGCGATTAAGGACGAATTGGGCGACCTTTTGTTTCAGGTCGTGTTTCATGCCCAAATGGCCAGGGAAAAAGGTCATTTCCGTTTCGAGGACGTCGCCCGGGCTATTGCCGACAAGATGGTGCGCCGCCACCCTCATGTTTTCGGCGACGACACCGTGGCTGATGCTGAGGCCCAGACCGTGGCCTGGGAAGAGCACAAACGGCTTGAACGCGAAGCCAAGGAAAACGCCGGCAACCCCCGCGGCGCCGAAAAACCGGGCCAAAACGCCAAAAGCGCCCTCGATGGAGTGATTTCCGCCCTTCCTTCCCTCACCCGCGCTCAAAAGCTGCAAAAACGCGCCGCTCGGGTCGGTTTCGATTGGGACGGGCTGGCGCCGGTCCTCGGCAAGGTGCGCGAGGAGCTGGCTGAGGTCGAGGCCGAAATCGATGGAAGCGATCCGCAGCGGCTCAAGGACGAGATCGGTGATTTGTTGTTTTGCTGTGTCAACCTGGCCCGCAAGCTCGAAATCGACCCTGAACAGGCGCTCCGCCACGGCAATGCCAAGTTCGAGCGTCGGTTCCGCCGCATGGAGGCGCTGTTGGCCGACGACGGCAAGAAAATCGACGGCCTTCCCGTCGATGAGGTGCTCGATGTTTACTGGACCAGGGCCAAGAAGGAAGAGTGATATAATTGCCCCATGAAAAAGATTTATACCTTGACCCGTTTTGCCATAGCGCTGTTTCTGGTGGCGGTGTTGATAGGCTGTTACATGCCGATCCGCTTCGACGCCGAGATCGAGATCACCCGCGGCGGCTATTACGATTTCAAGTTCGACGGCTATATGGCCAAGGTCGAGCTGTTCAAGGGCTTGAAGGAAGGCAAGATCAACCCGGGGGAGGAAAAGAAGCAGATTGGGATCATCGAGAGAGATTTCGACCGCGACGCCAGCGTCAAGGAATTCAAGTACCTGAAGATGGGCCACTTCAAGGTCAACTGGGAGCGCAACGGCGACCTAATCAAGGCCAGGTCGGTCAGCTTCTTTAATGCCAGCGAATTCTTTCTCGGCATCCGCTACAACTCCAAGACCCGGCGGATCACCATGTCGGGGAAATCGCTGACAAATAACGCCAAGAAAAAACTAGACCAGTTGGGTCTCGGCTGGACCGGTCAGATCCGCGTCTTCACTGATGCCAAGGTGATCACCCACAACGCCACCTTGGTGAAGAAGAACAAGCGCAAGGGCGGCCGCTTCATGACCTATATCTGGAAACTCAACAACATCTACGCGACGACGCCGAGTCTGATCATCCAGATCCTGTAATCCTGTCAGTCGAGGGAGAGATAGAAGTTCACGTTCCGGGTCGTCTTGTTGACGTGGAGGTTCTGACTGAAGTTCCTGTACAGGAAGTCCTTGATCTTGATGAAGGTGAACTTTTCCAGGATCGCTACCTCCATCCTTCCCACCCGTTCGTTCGCCCCCCGCCGTGCCAAGACGTAGCTCGGGTATTCGTCGGCGGTCACACATAGAAGCCGCCAGTCGCTTTCCTCGACGAAGGCCTTGACCGCCTCGATGACGCCGAAATTCATGTCCTTGGCGATGGCGTGGTTTGAGAAGTCATGCCCGGCGAGGAATCCGTCGGCCTTCACGAGCGGCGCGAAAGCCCTGAGATCGGCGAGCACGGCGTCATAGGTGTGCATGGCGTCGATGTAGACCCAATCGAAGGCCGCCGGCTCGAACGTGGCCGCCGCCGCACCAGAGAATTCCCGGTGGACGACGACCTGGCCGCGCTTGATCGGGGCTTTCAGCCTTTTCAGGACCTTGTCCATGCGTTCGTCCTGGATGTCCTGTGGCGCGTTCGCCGGGTCGGGGGCGTAATCCTCTTCGTCCTGCTTGGCCCAGGGGTCGATCAGGTGCAGTATCCGGGGGTGGTTCAATTCCAGGATCCGGCGCGAAAAAGCCCCCTTGGCGACGCCGACCTCGGCCACGGTGCCCGCCTCCGGCAACAGGGACAGCAACGTATCGCGGGGGTGGAACAGCAGGTACGTATAGGCCTCGTCCGGGACCCGGGGACCGGGTTCGTCGCCGAACTTGCCGACGACGTCGTCGAGCATCGCCCCGGTGACGCGTTCGGAGTAGTGTTTTTGCAGGGTTGCTTCGCCGGCGTTGATGGCGAGCGAGGTTTCTGGGCCCGCCGGGCGGTTTCTAAAAAAGCGAAAAAGGGTGGATATCAAAGACATTTTCCAAGTATATCGCAATTCGGACACGGTCAATGCGGGCGGGGCACCAGTGACGATCAACTTCATGGTCGCGGGCGACGACAAGTATTTCTACCTGTTGCGGGAGAACTGTGCCCACGTCAAGGCCAGATATCCGGAAGCCCGCGTCATCGTCTTCGATTTCGGCCTGACGCCGGGGCAGGTTGCGTCCCTCGGCTCCGAATGGCCGAACGTCGAGGTCGTCGACTGGACTGCCCAGGTCGACGACCTGAGCCAAGTCCGCGAAACGACGCCGCCTGAACAGCGCAGCAAACTGGCCATCGCCGTCAACGCGCGGAGGACCGGGCTGGCCAAGAAGATCAGAAAGTTCATGCTCAAGCGGTTTCCCGGCTCGGCCACGTCACGCCGCGCCGAGGACCGGGCCCTTTGGTTCGAGAACCTGCTGATCCAGAAGATCCAGTGCATGAAGCATGCGTCGACCCTTTGCGCCGGCGAGCCGTTGGTCTTTCTCGACGCCGACGCCATCCTGTTCGAGCCCATCGACGAGGTTTTCGCCGAAGGCGCCGACGTCACGGTGACGCTCCTCGACGACAAGCACAACTGGGACCGGGACCAGTGCTCAGTGCTCAACAGTGGCGTCATCTTCTTCGGCCCCAAGACCGAGGCCCGCGAGGCGTTTCTCGACGCCTGGTGGGCGGAGACGCTGGCGACCCGGGAATGGCTGCGCGAACAGACGGCCCTGGTGCGGTTCATCCACCGCCAGGCGCCGACGCTCTTCACGCCCAACCGAAGCGAGACGGTGGCGCTCAATGGCATCGACGTCAACGTGCGGATGGTGCCATGCAGCGTCTATAATTTTAACGACATGGGCGGTCGGGAACCCGAGACGTTCCCCCATGCCAAGATTTATCACTTTGCCGACCGCCGACAGGAGAAACGCCGGTTCTTCCCCCTCCTCTCGACCCTCAAGGCCCGGGCCGAGAAAATGGCGAAGGAAAAGCCAACCTGATGGAAGTCGGCTAGCGAAAGCGATACCGTAGCGTCCATGCGGGGACAAAAGGCAAATAACGGGTTCATCGGATAGCGCCACATGCAGACTCGATCGGCACCCCTTCACGGGTTGAGAAAGCTGTTTCGTTCGCTTTATTACCTCCGGGTATTGAGGACACGCAAGCGCGAGCGGATGCCGCTCAGGCTTCATCTTAAAGCACGGCAACAAAAACTCACCCAAGAGGCCAAACGGGACTGGCGGGGCGGATACATCCTCACCAGTGCCGGGGATTTCGTCTACGTCCCCCGGCAATTGGACATTACGACCGTCGAGCGGCTGGTCCACGAACCGGCGCCAGAGCCGATCATCCCCAAGGTCTGCCCGCCGGGAGGCACGGTCATGGACGTGGGCGCCAATCTGGGCGACTGGTCGTTGCCCATGGCCAAGGCCGTCGGCGCCATGGGCCGCCTATACGCCTTCGAGCCGGTCCCCTTCCTCGCTGAGGGATTGGCAAAGACGCTTCAGGTCAACGGGCTTGCCCACGGCAGGGTCAGCGACTTGGCGTTGAGCGATTCCATCGGCGAGGCGGCGTTCACCATCGCCCATGACGACTCGGAACTCCTTAACGTGCGGTGCTCCAGCCTGACGGCGGACGTCGGCAAGGGAACCCGGACAACGGTCAAGACCACGACCCTCGATGCGTTCTGCGTTAACGAGAATCTGGAGCGGCTGGATTTCATCAAGATCGACGTCGAAAACCACGAACCCGCCGTGATCCGCGGCGGCGCCGGGGTGATCAGCCGCTTCCAGCCGGCGATCGTCTTCGAGGCCGGGCACTGGGAGGAAAAGCCGGAAGACCGCGAAAGCATCCGCAATACCCTGGAGCCCTTGGGATACCGCATCGCCGGCATTCTGATCGAACACGGGATCGTCGAGACCGATTGGGATACTTATCTGGGGTTCGAGGACCCGTTCATGAAAGAGTTCTATTGCAACGTCCTATGTCTTCCGTCTCGTTCGTAATCACCGTCTACAACAAGGAAGACCACGTCGGGGACACCCTTCGCTCGGTTCTCGATCAAGTCGGCGACTTCGAGAGCGAAATCGTCGTCGTCGATGATGCCTCCACCGACTGCTCGCCAGAAATCATTGAGAAGCTGGTTGGCGATCTCCCGAATGCATCGATCGTCACCTTTCGCGACAACGTGGGCCCCGCCTTTGCACTGAATGCTGGAATCGTCGCCGCCTCTAAGGCGTTCATCAAGCCTGTGGATGGTGACGACGTTCTCACCCGGGATTCCGCCGACCGATTGCTGAAGTGTTTCACGGATCCGGATGTCGCCCTCGTGCGTGGCGCATCGATACGATTTTCCGGCCCCACGGATGAACTTTCCGCCGGCCGTGACCCGGAACCCGCGATGACCGTTCTCTCAGCGCCCTTGGAATCGGCCATCCGTAACAGCCTGTCGGGCTGTTCGGAGGTTATGTTCCGCCGAGACCCCTTTCTCGCCTGCGGTGGCTGTGACGAGACCGTTTTCATTCAAGACCAAAGCTATATTTGGCGTTTGGCCACTCAACACCGTTTCGCTTTCACCGACGAGGTCATCGCCATTCGCCCCGCCCATCAGTCCGAGACCCTGATCGAGAACAGGAACCAAATCGAACACGACCGCAACGCTGCCCTTTGCGGCTTGATCCGGGATTACCCGTCCCTGCCCGAGGAAATAAATCGATTGGCGTTCAGGCGCTGCGCCGGCCGGGCCTGGAAATGGGCGCACAGGGAAAACCGCAAGCCATGGGGGAGCGACACCACCTTCTGGATATCGTTGATGTCCTATCTTCCCTGGGTTCCGGGACGCTTGGCGATGATGTTCGCGTGCCTCAGCCCTTACCGGGCCGGTGGCCGGGTCCGGATTCCAGGCGCGGCCCCTACCCGCCCCGGTTAAGGAGCCTGATCAGGCTCGATGTATCCCAGCGCGCGCCGCCCATGGCCGTGACCTGGGCGTACAGTTGATCGACGAGCGCCGTCGCCGGCAGGTTGGCGCGGTTGATCCGGGCCTCGGCCAAGGCGATGCCTAAATCCTTGCGCATCCATTGGACGGCGAAGCCGAAATCGAACTTGTCGTCGATCATGGTTTCTGCCCTGTTGTCCATCTGCCACGATTGGGCCGCGCCCTTGGAGATCACGTCCGCCACCTTTTTGGCGTCGAGCCCGGCGGCCTTAGCGAATGCGAAGCCTTCGCCGAGGCCCTGGACCAGGCCGGCGCAGCAGATCTGGTTGACCATCTTGGTCAATTGCCCGGCACCCGCCGCGCCTAAGAGCGTGACCGCCTTGGCGTAGGCCTGGATCACCGGTTCGGCGACGTCGAAGTCCTTCTTTTCGCCGCCGACCATGACCGTAAGCTGGCCGTTTTCGGCCCCGGCCTGGCCGCCGGAGACCGGGCCGTCGAGGAAGCCGATGCCAAATTCGCGGGCCTTGGCGTCAATTTCGCGCGCGACGATGGCGCTGGCCGTGGTGTGATCGCAGAATATGGCGCCCTTCTTCATGCCGGAAAGGATACCGTCGTCGCCGTAGACGACGGTACGCAAGTCGTTGTCGTTGCCGACGCAAGCGAAAACCACGTCGCACCCGTCGGCGGCCTTGGCCGGGGTGTCGGCCATAGTACCACCGTGCTCCTTGACCCAGGCTTCGGCCTTGGTGGTGGTGCGGTTGTAAACGGTGACGTCGTGACCGTTACTGGCCAGGTGCCCGGCCATTGGATAACCCATGACGCCGAGGCCGATGAAAGCTGTTTTTGTCATTGTCCCCTGCCTCTTCTTATGCGTCGCTCAATAGGCGATAGAGCGCCGAGTTATCGAGCCGGCCCTCGCCCCGGGCCTGAATCCGGGCGTAGAAGGTTTCGATCAATGCGGTCAGGGGAATCTGCGCGCCATTGGCCCGCGCCTCGTCGAGGCAGATGTCCAGGTCCTTGCGCATCCAGTCGCAGGCGAAGCCGAAATCGAACTCACTGTCGACCATGGTCTTGCCGCGGTTTTCCATCTGCCACGATTGCGCCGCGCCCTGGGAAATCACATCGACGACCTGATGCGCATCAAGCCCCGATTTAATGGCAAAGTTCATGCCTTCGGCCAGCGCCTGGATCGAACACGAGCAGCAAATCTGGTTGACCATCTTGGTCAACTGGCCGGATCCCACCGGTCCCATCAGGATGACCGCTTTGGCATAGCTCTGCATCGCCGGTTCGCCCCGGGCGAAATCTTCGTCGCTGCCGCCGACCATGACCGTCAACTGGCCGTTTTGCGCCCCCTCCTGGCCGCCGGAGACCGGCGCGTCGAGGAAGCCGATTCCTTTTTCCGCGGCCAGGGTTGCGATTTCGCGCGCGACAATGGCGCTGGCGGTGGTGTGATCGATGATCAGTCCCCTCTTCCCCGTTCCGGCGAGAACGCCGTCTTCGCCCAGCATGATGGAGCGCAGATCGTCGTCGTTGCCGACGCAGGTGAGGACGATATCGGCGCCGTCTGTGGCTTTGGCCGGGGTGTCGGCAGCGGCTCCGCCCAGTTCCTTGACCCAGGCTTCGGCCTTGGCCGCGGTGCGGTTGTAAACGGTGACGTCGAAATCGGCTTTGGCCAGGTGCCCGGCCATGGGAAAGCCCATGTTTCCAAGCCCGATAAAGGCGGCTTTGGTGTTGCTCATGATGGATGGTTCCAGTCGGCGTTGGGTATTTGTTGTATGAATTTGTTTTTTTTCGCGGTCGAATTATAGGGTTCCGGCACACCGAATCCAGCGTCTTTCCGTTTTCCAATCCGCCGATTGCAGGCCCCGGATTGCAGGCCTAAGGGCGCTGTAGGATAGTGGCGCCGTTCGAAGGCTCCATAGGGCAAGGGTTGACTAATGGACGGCAAGATCGAGGGCGTTTCCTTCGTCGTTACCGCCTACAACAAGGAACGATATCTTGAGGCGACCCTGAAAAGCATCCTCGCCCAGGAAGGAGATTTTGAAAGGAAATTCATCGTCGTCGACGACGCTTCCACCGACCGTTCCGTGGAAATAACCGAGGACTTGATCGGCTCCCTTGCCAACGGCCGGGTCATCCAGCAGCTCAACAGCGGCCCCGGAATGGCGCAGAATACTGGCGTTGACGCCGCCACCCTGCCGGCGATCAAGTTCCTTGACGGCGACGATCTTTTGCCGCCGGATGCCGTGCTTCGCATGCTGCCGGGGTTGGCGTTACCGCGCGTCGCCCTCGTTCACGGCAACGGCAGGGTGTTGGAGGATATGAATGCAGAACTCGGAGTCGACCGGAAGGGAGCCACCCTCGTCTTCGAGGTCATGGAAAAACCTCTCTATTAGTCGATTCGATATTCTCTTGCCGGCGCGTCTGCACTTCTGGTCGGAAAAAAGGCGTATCTGGCCTGCGGCGGCTGCGACCCAACGGTTTTCACCCAGGAAAACAGCATCATCTTCCGTCTGGCCATCGACCATGCCTTCGCCTTCACGAAGGATATTGTGCTTTTTAATCTGCCCCGAGATTTTCGAACCGACCATGGCGGCCATCTGGGTGACGATAAGGTGCAGATGGAACATGATCGCAACGCCGCCCTTTACGGACTGGTCAGGGATTTTCCCGGCCTTCCCCACCGGATCCGGCGCATGGCGTTGAAGCGCGCCGCCGGGCGGGCATGGAACTGGGCCCAGCGCATCAACAAGAGACCCTGGGGCGGCGATAAAATATTCTGGATCAACCTTCTGGCCTACCTGCCGTGGTTGCCGAACTATGAAAAGCTGTTGTCCCTGACAACAGCGCCCTACCAGGTTTTGGGCAAGGTTCGCATTCCCTAGGGGTGCCGCCGGCGCGGTTTTGTGTTAGAAGGCGTTGATGATACCGTCCCGCTTCGGGACGGCGGGAGGCGTTTTTGAAAACATCCATATCCGTCGAAGTCTCGCCGGGTGAGCTGGTCGACAAGATCACCATCCTCGAGATCAAGCTGGAGCGCATCGAAGACGCGGACAAGCTCGCCAATGTGAAGCTCGAATGGGAAACCTTGTGCGCCGCCCGCGACGGAGCGTTCGAGCCGCCGGGCAAACTGGAACGGCTGAGCGCTGATTTAAGAGAGGCCAACGAGCGCCTTTGGCAGATAGAGGACGACATCCGAGACCGCGAACGGAACAACGACTTCGGCGATTCTTTCGTCGAGCTGGCCCGCAGCGTTTACAAGACCAACGATAAACGCGCAGCCTTGAAACGCGAGATCAACGAGCTTCTCGGTTCAAGTCTGATCGAAGAGAAGTCCTATGCCTCTTATTGAGGCCGGGGCTGGAAATCTCTCAAGGTTTTGATTGTTTTAGCGCGCCGAGGTTAAAAGCAGGAACTATGGATACTATCCGGGAATTATTCGATTTTCTTCGCAGGAGGAAAAAATATTACCTTTTTCCTCTGGTGTTTGTCTTTTTTGCCATCGGGGGCCTGTTGGCCCTAAGCGGCTCGGCGGCGACGCCTTTCCTGTATGCGCTTTTCTAAGAACTTTTTTCACTGCTCTAGGAGCAGGGCATGACGTATACAGGCGTCGATCCTAGGCCTCTTAATTTTTGTATTCCTATTACTAGGCGGGTTTTTTTATGCTTGTAGCCGATCCAACTCTCGGGCTTTTTATTTACGCGGTATTTTAGAGAGACTGGAGAGCGTATTTTGAACTCTGATAGCAAATATGACGAACACTTCGTTAACCTGAGTACTGTTTCATCGTATTCGGAAAGGGGTTCTTCAGTCTACGAAGATCCTATGAACAAGAACTTTCTTTACGGTGGCATTACCAAAAAATTCTTAAAGCAGATTACCTTTGAACCGGGCATCCGTCAGGTGCTGGACATAGGGTGTGGCACCGGCTTCGTTTTTGATGTACTTTACAACACCTTCAAGGTGAACGGAATGAAGGGGCTTGGAATCGAGCCTGCGGACGGAATGCTGAAAATCGCAATCGAGCGTTTCGGCAACGATAGCATGTTTTCTTTCGCCGAGGGCTCTTTCGAAAGCATTCCCCTCGATGACTGTTCGGTG